>ERZ860445.1101-NODE-1101-length-16692-cov-3.135962_pt1 | contig 16692 bp, 13 predicted proteins | sample MGYA00509977_ERZ860445 | MGnify/ENA primary metagenome ERZ860445 (study PRJEB30046, sample SAMN00715233) | human gut metagenome | study: EMG produced TPA metagenomics assembly of the A metagenome-wide association study of gut microbiota in type 2... | reverse complement strand
GGAATGCCGCACAGATCGCGTCGATGGCCGCGCGCGTCTCGTTTCGTCCGCCAAACGGGCCAAAGTACAGCGCGTTGTCGTCCGCAGGCTTAGAGGCCATCGTAAAGCGCGGATAGTGCTCTGTGCCGAGGCGCACAAAGGGATAGCCCTTGTCATCCTTTAATAAGATGTTGTAGCGCGGCATGTGCTGCTTGATGAGCGAGTTTTCCAAAATCAGCGCCTCGAACTCGGTCGAGACGAAGATCGTGTCAAAGTGGTCGACCTGCGAGACCATGCGGCGCGTCTTCTCGTTGTGAGAGGAATTCTCCTGAAAATACTGGCTGACGCGGTTTTTGAGCTTTTTCGCCTTGCCGACGTAAATGACGCAGCCGGTCTTGTCCATCATCAGATAGACGCCAGGCGCAAGCGGCAGGTCGTTTGCCTTGTCCAAAAGCTTCTGCTTCGTCATGGGACATTCCCTCCTTTCTTTTCATCTCTACATTATAATATATAATAGTATATCCGGTCGAATGGTGCCGGTAAAATGGAAAAAGGCGGCTTCCTGTGGAAGCCGCCTTTCCTGGTTGTTTCTTATTCGCCGAAATTGTTGGAAACCAGCTCGCACAGAGCGGTCACGGCTTCCTTTTCGTCCGCGCCGTCGGCCAGCAGCGTGATGGTCGTGCCCTTGACGATCCCGAGGGACAGCACGCCCAGCAAGCTCTTGGCGTTCACGCGACGCTCATCCTTCTCCAGCCAGATGCCGCTCTTGAACTCGTTGGCCTTCTGAATGAAGAACGTGGCAGGACGAGCATGCAGGCCTACTTCATTGTTGATCGTAACATTCTGAGTATACATCGTTACTACTCCCTCTCCAAAAAAATCTTTCGGACTTTATCGTATCATATACCATCGGGGGCCGATTCGTCAATGCCATTTCGCGCGAAATGGCGCGGATTTGGCAATAAACACAGACAAAGTGCTTCCCCGGGCAGGCATTTATTTCAACTCGACCACAGTGACGCCCGACTCGCCCTCGCCATAGTTGCCAAGGCGGAAGCCCTTGACGGCTTTGTTGCGCCGGAGGCTCGCGTGCACCGCCTTGCGCAGCGCGCCCGTGCCCTTGCCGTGGATGATCGTCACGGTCTCAAGATGCGCCATGACGGCAGCGTCAATGTAGTTATCGAGCACGCTTTCGGCCTCCAGCGTCTCCATGCCGCGGATATCGAGCTCGCGCGCAGCGGACGCCGTGCGCAGAATGCGCTGCGAGGGGGCAAACTGCGGCTGCTTTTTGGCAGTCGCCGCGCGCTCCGCCGCCTCAATGAGGCGGACCTCGCCGGCTTTGACCTTCATCTGCAAAACGCCTGCCTTGAGCGTCAGCGTACCGTCCTTGACAGCTGTGACCTCGGCCTGACGGCGCGTACCGGGGATCTCGACCAGGTCTCCGACCTCAATGGGCCGCGAGGGCTTGGGGATGGGCTCCGCGCTCTCGTCGCGCACGCCCGCAGCGTCGCGCGCCTGCTTGATGTTGTGCATGATCTCGGCGCGCTGGGCGTTCATCTGCTGGGCATCGAGCTTTTTCTGCTGCTTGCGCAGCGCGTCGAGCTCGCGGAACGTGTCGTCCGCGACGGACTTGGCCTCAGCCAAAAGGCGCTTGGCCTCGGCTTCGCCGCGGCTTCTCGCGTTCTCCTTCGCGCGCTCCATCTGCGTGCGGAACTCGCGCGCCTTGCGCGCGTCCTCCTCGCGCTGGGCGTAAAGGCGGTCGACCTCGGCTTTTTCTTTCTCTAACTGCTGCCTCTTCTGCTCCAGCTGCGTCAGCACGTCTTCAAAGCGGATGCTCTCGCTGTCCATCTGCGCCTTGGCTTTTTCAATGACGGCCTCGGAAAGCCCCAGCCGCTTCGAGATTGCAAAGGCATTCGACTTGCCGGGGATGCCGATGAGCAGCTTGTAGGTCGGGCAGAGCGTTTCCACGTCGAACTCGCAGCTCGCGTTCTCCACGCCCGCGGTCGTCATGGCAAAGGTCTTGAGCTCGGCGTAGTGCGTCGTCGCAGCGATCTTCGCCCCCTGTGAACGCGCCTGCTCGATGACGGCGATGGCCAGTGCCGCCCCCTCAACGGGGTCGGTGCCCGCGCCCAGCTCATCGAAGAGGATCAGGCAGTGCTCGTCCGCCTCGTCCAAGATCTGCACGATGTTTTTCATATGCGCCGAGAAGGTCGACAAACTCTGCTCGATGCTCTGCTCGTCGCCGATGTCGGCCAACACCGAGGAAAAGATGCTCACGGCGCTGCGGTCGTCGCAGGGGATATGCAGGCCGCACTGCGTCATCAGGCAGAGGAGGCCGAGCGTCTTTAAGCTCACGGTCTTGCCGCCGGTGTTCGGGCCTGTAATGACAAGCGTATCGAAGCTGCGGCCGAGCTCAATGTCGATGGGCACGGCCTTCGCGGGGTCGAGCAGCGGGTGGCGCGCATGGCGCAGATACACGCTGCCGTCCTTTTTGAGCTCGGGGCGCATGGCATTCATGCGGTAGCTCAGCTCGCCGCGCGCGAAAATGAGGTCGAGGTGGACGAGAATGTCATAATCCCACAGAATGTCGCGGCTGAAGCTCGCCGCCTCGCCCGAGAGGGCATAGAGGATGCGGTCGATCTCCTTCTCCTCTTTCGCTTCGAGCTCCTTGAGCTCGTTGTTGGCCTGCACTACGCCCATAGGCTCCACGAACAGCGTGGCACCGGAGGAGGAGATGTCGTGGACCAGACCCGGCAGACTGCCCTTGCACTCGGCCTTCACCGGCACCACGAAGCGGCCGTCCCGCTGGGTGATGAGGGCCTCCTGCAGGACCTTGGCATAGGAGGGGGAGGAGATGATGCGCTGCAGGATCTGCCGGCCCTTGGTGGCCGCCAGCCGCATTTTCCGGCGGATATCCGCCAGCTCGCTGCTGGCGGTGTCGGCAATGGTCTCCTCGTCCAGAATGGCGGAGCGTATCTTATCCTCCAGATAGCGGTTGGTGTGCAGAGAGGAGAACAGCCGGTCCAGCACCGTAGCCTCTCCCTGCCGCTGGGCGTCGTATTCGCTGACCCGGCGGCTGGCGGTCAGTACGCCTGCCACATCCAGCAGTTCACGGGTGTTCAGCATACCGCCGTGGTCGGCGCGGGTCAGGGCGGCGGATACATCCTTGACCCCGGAGAAGGAGGGGCTGCCGTGGAGGCCCAGCCGCTCCTTGGCGGCGTCGGTCTCGTCCAGCAGGTGCAGCACCTCCTGCGTGTCCGTGGCGGGAGTCAGGCGCAGGCACCGCTCCTTGGCGGCGTCGCTGACCGCCTTGGCCGCCAGCTTTTCCAGCACCGCCGGAAGCTCCAGCGTGCGGATGGATTTTTCAAACAAATCAGTCATATGTAGGTTCCTCTTGCGGCAAAATGGATTTATAGTAGTCCAGCGTCCGGAAGCTGCGCTCCAGCTGGGCGGCGACATAGACCTCCGCCGCCTGCCCCAGCTGGCGCAGGGCAGGGGTATCCAGCGTGAAGCTGTAAAGCTTCTTATCCGGGCAGTACAGCACGTGGCGCAGGGCCGCCAGAGCGGCGGGGGATAGGGGCATGGCCAGCCCGCCCTTTTCCCGGCAGGCGGCGCAGCACACCACCCCGTGGACGGCGTCCAGCACCGGCTTCTCCGGCTCCGGCCGCCCGCACACGGCGCAGCCGTCAGCCAGAGGCTCAAAGCCCGACAGCGCCATGAGCCGCAGCTCGAAGGCGGGCTTTACCAGCTGGGGCGGCTTATGCAGGACGCTGAGGGCGTACAGGGCGTTCAGCAGCAGCCGCAGCAGCTGCGACGTGTCCTCCCCCTGTGCCGTGGCGTCCGTCAGATCGGCCAGATAGGAGGCAAGGCTCAGAGCCACGAAGTCCGTCCGCAGGCCGGTGAACAGCTCCAGCGTCTCCGCCTCGTCCAGCATGAACCACTGACCCTTTTCGTAGATGGTCAGCTCCGAATAGGCCAGCAACTGACACGCCGCCGCCAGACGGCTGTTTTTCCGCCGGGCGCCCCGTGCAATGAGGGAGATCTTCCCCCGATCCGGGGTCAGCACCGTCAGAATTTTGTCCGTCTCCCTGGTCACGGTCTCCCGCAGCACCAGTCCGGCGGTGACGATGGGTTGGTTTGGCATGATTCCTCCTCCCACCGGTGCAGCAGATACAGCTCCGGCGCTCCGGTCTCCAGAAAAAGATTCCAGTAATCGCACATGATCTCCACCCCCGGCATTAGCTTGCCGCCGCCGGGGCGAAACATGAGTGGTAAGTTTTAGGGTCGGCTCATGTTTCTAACGGGAATTACTGTTCGTTGTAGCCCTGTGAACGAATGAAATTCACATTGTCCCGCCAGTTTTCCTTGACCTTCACCCATGTTTCCAGATAGACCTTGGTACCCATGAACTTTTCGATATCCTGCCGGGCCAGCGTGCTGATGCGCTTGAGCATATCCCCGTGCTTGCCGATGATGATGCCCTTGTGGCTGGCCTTTTCGCAGTAGATGGTCACGTCCAGGTCGATGATGCCGGAGTCCTCCCGCTCGGTGAAGCGGGTCACCTCCACCGCCGTGCCGTGGGGGATCTCCTTATCCAGACACAGCAGCATTTTCTCCCGGATGATCTCGGCGCAGACCTGCTGATCCGGCTGGTCGGTGGTCATGCCGTCGGGGAACAGCTGCGGCCCCTCCACGGCGTACCGCTGCATCTGGGCCAGCAGCTCCTCCAGACCGTCGCCGGTGCGGGCGGAGATGGGAATGATGGCGTCGAAATCCGGGTAGACCTCGCTGTATGCGGCGATGACCGCCAGCAGATCGTCCTTGCGCTCCACGGTGTCGATCTTGTTGATGCACAGTACGCAGGGCAGCTTCTCCTCCCGGATGCGCTGGAGAAGGATCTTCTCCGGCTCTCCCACGTGGGGGATGGGCTCCACCAGCAGCAGGGCGGCCTCCACACTGGCCAGACTCTCCCGCACCACCTTCACCATGTAGTCCCCCAGCCGGGAGCGGGCCTTGTGCAGGCCCGGCGTATCCAGCAGGATGAACTGGGTGTCGCCCCGGTTCACCACGCCGTAGATGCGGTTTCTGGTGGTCTGGGGCTTGTTGGAGACGATGGCGATCTTCTCACCCACCAGGGCGTTGGTGAGACTGGACTTGCCCACGTTGGGCCGTCCGCACACGGTGAGCATAGCGGTTTTGGTGATGTTGTTTTTCTCGTTCATAAGGTGATCCTCAGCTTTCTGTGAGCAATTTTGTTATGTTACTTTTGATGGTAGTGTAAACTGGTAAGTGACAGAGTTCTGCCAGCGTTCCTCGTTTGTCAGGTCCTCCCCGATCACCTCGCCGCCCATGCGCTCATAGAAGCTTCGGGCATTGAAATTTTCCGGAACACAGTGGCAGATGAAGGCGGTGGCATGGTGCTCCCGGCAATATGCACTCATGAAATCGAAGGCTTGCCGACCGATTCCCTGTCGCTGGTATTCAGAGACAATATAAAGGGATTGCAGGGTGATCACGTCGGCTTTATTTATCGTCAGATAACCGATATTTTGCCGACCCTTTCGGATAAGGTACACCGAATATGCCGGGTGATGGACCCTCAGCAGTTCCATTTCCCTGTGCCGGTCCCAGTCAAATTCATCTATCATGGAATCGGGTAGATGCCTCGGTATGTGGTGCTCCAGATCCTTTGCCGCAGGCCGATGATAGACGGTACGTCCTCTTCGGTTGCCTCGACAAACAGCTTATCCTCGGCCATAATGCAGCTCCTTCCGCAATTTCCGGTGATCCTCAGCTTTCTGTGAGCAATTTTGAATAGGGACAGGGAGAAATTACCTTCTCGCTTCATTCATCCAGCAGCTGCATGGTGTCATACCGCACGCCGCAGGCCGTGCAGGCCCAGTTGCAGCTGCTTTTCTTGGTTTTCTTGTGGAAATAGTCCAGCGGCCCGCCGCACGGGGGACAGGGCTGCGCCTTCTCCTGTCAGAGACTTTTCGAAAAGGACACAGCGTCCGCCCGGCACTCCGGCCGGAGCTTGGCCAGAGCGGCCTTTCTCACCGCTCCAGCCCCAGCAGGGCCATGATGGCCTCCTCTCTGGCTCGCATCTGGGCCTTCATAGGCCCTTCGTCCAGATGGTCGTAGCCCAGCAGATGCAGCACCGAGTGGGTTACCAGATAGGAGAGTTCCCGCCGCTTGGAGTGACCGTACTCCCTGGCCTGCGCCGCCACCCGCTCCATGGAGAGCACCATGTCCCCCAGCGGAACAAGCCCCGTGCCGGGGTCGGCGTCCTCCGGGCCGGGCAGCTGGCCGGGGGTCAGTTCAAACTCCGGGAAGCTGAGGACGTCCGTGGGCCGGTCCACCTGCCGCATCTCCCGGTTGATCTCGTGGATGCCGTCGTCATCCGTCAGGAGCACGTCCACCTCGCAGGGGGCCGTGAGTCCCTCCGCCGCCAGCGCTGTGCGGATGGTCCGGCGGATCAGGGCGCAGTTGGCGTCGTTGGCGGCGCCGGGTACGTCGGCGGTGATGGGGATATAGTGTGTCTTTCTCATTTGCGCTTCTCCTCGAATCGGGCGTAGGCCTCGATGATCCGCTGCACCATCACATGGCGCACCACGTCCTGCTGGGTCAGCTGGCAGATGCTGACGCCCTCCACGCCCTTCAGGATCTTCATGGCGTCCTTCAGGCCGCTGGGCTTGTCCCCCGGCAGGTCGATCTGGGTGATGTCGCCGGTGATGACCATTTTGGAGCCGAAGCCCATGCGGGTCAGGAACATCTTCATCTGCTCCCGGCTGGTGTTCTGGGCCTCGTCCAGAATGATGAAGCTGTCATCCAGCGTCCGGCCACGCATATAGGCCAGCGGGGCCACCTCGATGTTGCCACGCTCCAGATATTTCTGGTACGTCTCTGCCCCCAGCATATCGAACAGGGCGTCATATAGAGGCCGGAGGTAGGGGTCCACCTTGCTCTGGAGGTCGCCGGGCAGGAAGCCCAGCCGCTCTCCGGCCTCCACGGCGGGGCGGGTCAGGATGATGCGGTTGACCTGCTTGGCCCGGAAGGCCGCCACGGCCGCCGCCACCGCTAGATACGTCTTGCCGGTGCCGGCGGGCCCCACCCCGATGGTGACGGGGCTGTGGAGCACCGCCTGCACATACTGCTTCTGGCCGATGGTCTTGGGCTTGACGGGCCGGCCTTTGGAGGTGATGCAGATCACGTCCTGCGTCAGCTCCCCGATGCGCTCGGACTGGCCGCTGCGGCACAGACCGATGACGTAGCGGACGTGCTGCTCGGTAATGGACTCCCCTTTGCCGGAGAGGGTCAGCAGCGCCTCCACTGCCTTGGCAGCCATCATCACCTCCTCTGGCTCCCCGGAGATCCGCAGCTCCCCGTCACGGTTCACCACCGTCACATGGAATTCCGCCTCCAGAAGCCGGATATTTTCATCAAACGAGCCGAACAGATTGATGGCCTCTTCCATTCGCTCGATGCTCACACGCTGTTCCATACGGGACAAGCCCCCTTATCTCTGTGTAGTCTCCGTTTCCGGCAGTGTCACGGTCTGGCCGATCTGCTCCAGACACTCCGCCTTCAGCACCACCGTCAGCCGGTCCCCCTGCCGCACAGCGGCGAAGCGGGTGTCGGTGACGGTGCTGCCCTCCGGCAGCCGGGCCGACAGCAGGGCCAGCAGCTGCTGCTCTCCCTCCTGACGGGCGCTCTGCTCCGTGCGCTCTGCGGCGGCGCCCTCCCATGCGGTGATGCGCTCCCGCACCAGCGTCAGAGGCAGGCGAAGCCCTCCGGGCAGGGTGAACGGTTTATAATATGTTATTTTATCACAATCCACCCCGGTGATGCTACCCTTTCCGTAGAATTTTATCCGGTGTTTTCCGATATCCAGCGCCCAGCGGCTGTGGCTGCGGCTTCCGGCGGCGGGCTGCGTGATCTGCAGCGGTACGCTGACCGACAGCTCATACCACGTTCTGGCCCACACGGCCCCCATGCTGTGGACAAACCGTGCGCCGATATGTTCTGTTTCTGACACTCCGGAGATCAGCAGTTGTCCCTCCGTGACGGTGGTCCCCGGCAGTACCATGGCCTGCCCCTCCAGCGCCTCCACCTTGGTGATAAGGCCCGCCCTCCGGGCCACGATGTTGGTGACGGCGCTCCGATCTGCCGCCTCCGGCGGACGGTGCCGCTCCACCACCTGCACATGGGCTACGCAGCCCCGGACGTTCACCGCCAGCCACGATACCTCCGGCAGGGCCAGCAGCACATGGTTGCGCATGGTCTCCTGATCGATGTGCAGACCCGGCGACCCCACGGTGATGCCGTAGTCCTCCAGCGCCCGGAGAATGGTCTCCGTAGGGACGGTGTCGTTGCCGCTGACCTGAAAGTCCCAGATGACGAGGTTGCCGCCGAACATCAGCACCAGCGCCAGCACCGCTCCGGCCAGCAGCACGTACCGCCGGCGCAGACGCCGCCAGAACACCGGTACGCCGCCGCTGCGGCACAGATGCAGGCTGCCGCCGGCGTCCGCCGCCTGCCGCAGACGGGGAAGGTCCCGGCCTACGGCCCGCAGAGTCAGGCACACCGGCGACTCCCATGTCAGCTCCCAGAAGGGGATGCCCCGTGCGCCGCAGAGGTTCAGCACCCGCTCCGGGCAGCCGCACTCGATCCGCACCAGCACCTGCCCCTGTAAAAAATGGACGATCTGACGATACATGGCCCCTCCTATGTCAGCAGCTCAATGGCGGTGATGGTGCCGCTGATCCGCAGTTCCCGGTCCGTCATGGCCAGCAGCTGCAGCTCTCGGCCTGTGATCCGCACCGTCATGTCGGCAGCGGCGATGTCGATGACCTCCGTGCTGTACCGCAGCACGCCCCGGTGCTGCTCCATATAGAACTGGCGGTTCCCCACCAGCTCCATGCGGCCTACCCCCGCCGCCAGCTCCCCTGGCAGATCCAGCCGGTCCATGACCTCCAGACCGGCACGGGCCAGCCGCTTTTTGTCTCCCATGAGGCATCCCTCCCACGGTGGACTGTATGCGTACCGCCGGAAAAACTTGCCTGTCCGTGGCATGGACCTCTGCCCGCCGTCATAAGCTGGCAGGGTAAAGGGAGGTGAGGGAGCATGGGCTTGGCACTGGGACTGCTGGCGGTCATGGCGGGGCTGCTGGCGGCATCGGAGACGGCGGCGCAGGCGGTGCGGGAGGGACTGGCCCTCTGCGGCGGATCGGTGATCCCGGCACTGTTTCCCTTCCTCGTGGTGTCCCGGCTGTTTGTGGCCACCGGCAGCGCGGCGGTGCTGGGGCGGCTGCTGGCACCCCTGACCCGCCGGATGCTGGGGATCTCCGGCCCCGGTGGTACGGCGGTGCTGCTGGGCTTGCTGGGAGGCTATCCGGTGGGCGCCCAGACGGCGGGAGAGCTGGCCCGCACCGGAGCCATCTCCCGGCAGGAGGGGCAGCGGCTGCTGCTGTTCTGCAACAACTGCGGCCCGGCCTTTGCCTTGGGTGTGGCGGGAGTGGGCTGCTTCGGAAGTCTCCGGGCCGGGGCATGGCTTTGGCTGATCCATGTGTCGGCCGCCGTGCTGACGGCTTTGCTGACCCGCAGCACCTCGTCCCCGGAGGGACGGACTTCGCCGTCTGCGCCGCAGGCTCTGAGTTCCGCTTTTCCGGGGGCCGTCCGGGGAGCGGGGGAGGGGATGCTCCACGTCTGCGGCTTCGTGGTGTTCTTTCTGGTGCTGACCCGGCTGCTGACGGCCCTGACGGGGCTGGAGCACCCTCTTCCGCTGGGACTGCTGGAGCTTACCGGCGGCATCCTGCGGCTCTCCGGCACACGGGGGGACTTCGTGCTGGCGGCGGTACTGATGGGCTGGGGCGGCGTGTGCGTCCACTGTCAGACGGCGGCGGTGCTGGAGGGGAGCGGACTCCACATGAGGGGCTATCTGTCGGCAAAGGCAGCGCAGGCGGTTCTATCGGCGGCATTGGCTGTTCCCATAAGCCGCTGGGTGCGGTAAAGGGTTGCTGCTTTCCCCTATGGCGGACAAAAAATGGCACCCGCATTAGACATGAGCGGATAACGAAGTTTTTATGCAGAATACGGTGCAGTCTCTGAAAAGGGGCTGCACCGTGTTCTGCTTTATGCAGAAAATTTGAACTGCTGCGGGTTTTGGCGGATCTCCCCCATTGCTGACAGCATCTCTTTTCCCGTAGGGACAGAGAATAGCCCAACGGCTGTGAAGTAAATGTCCCCCTTGACCTTCTTGGTTTCCTTATCCTTGCTGTGAACCTCGATGCGCCGGATCAGCGCATTGACGATCTCCGGCGTAAGCTGTCGAATGTCCGTATAATCCCGCAGCGCTTTCATCAGCAGCCTCAAATCCACCTTGGTTTGCTCCGCATCCAACAGCTTTTTCTTGCCGTCATCTACGAGCTTCAGCAGCTCCTTCTGCTCTTTTTCGTAGTTGGCGGTCATTGAGTAATGGAAGAAGCCAGCGTTTGCGGAAAAGTCACAATTTACGGAGGTAAAGCTTCAAATCCCACTTGCCTTTTTGTTCTTGTTATGATATTATTGGTATACATACTAAAACGCTTGAGGGGAGGTGATGTATTTGCGGAGAGACAGCAGCGAGACGAAGCGGAAAATACTGACCGTGTGCGTCCGTCTCTTTTTGGAGCAAGGGTATAAAAACACCTCTGTCAGTCAGATCGTGGACGAAGCGGGCGTAGCAAGGGGAAGCTATTTGAATCTGTTTCCCACCAAGGATAGAATTTTGCTGGACTTGACCGAAACGATGTTCGGCGGACAGTTCGGCATGGCAAGAAGCATTACAGACACCAAGCTGCCGCCGGTTTACACTTATGCGTTGGAAACGGCGATCCAGCTGACCCTGACCGAGCTGAACGAGAACCTGCGGGAAATTTACATTGAAGCCTACTCCCTGCCTGAAACATCGGAGTATATCTACCTGCATACCACGGCAGAGCTGAAGCAGATCTTCAGCGCAAATTTCCCGGATTACAGCGACAGCGACTTTTACGAGATGGAAATCGGCACGGCAGGACTGATGCGCAATTATATGGCACGAAAATGCGACATCCATTTCCCGCTGGAACGCAAGCTCAGCCGCTTTTTGACGGCGGCGATGCGGGTGTATCGGGTGCCGGAGGCGGAGCAGGCAAAGGTGCTTGCCTTTATTCAATCACTGGATATCAAGGCAATTGCCACCAAGGTTATGTATAAGCTGTTTGCCATGCTGGAAATGAAATACGATTTTAAGCTGTCGAAGGATGGCGAAACGGAGGTAACAAGATGAAGAAACGATTATTCAGCATCCTGCTCGCACTCTGCCTGCTCGCGCAGCTCTTCCCGCTCACGGCAAGCGCAGTTCGCCTTGATTGGCCGCATCCGTCGGCGCATTGCGTCTGCGGAGGAGGAATCAGCAATCATCAGGCCATGAACGGACACACGACCTATGAAGGGGTCTACTTCACCAAGGACGGGAAGGAAAATACCTCCGGCGATATTTCAAAAATGAACGTGATCCGATCGGAAGCAGACCTTCTGGAGATCAACCATAAAGCAGCGAACAACAAGGGAAAAACGTTCTACTATTACCTTGCCAATGATGTCACCCTCACGAAACGAATCCATGTTTGGGAGGGCTGCACGTTTGTGATCTGTTTGCATGGCCATACCCTTACCTGCAATGTACCGGGTGCACAAAGCGCCTTCTTTGTGATGAATAACGCGCGTCTGGTATTTACGGATTGCCAGCTCTCCGGCGACCGCGGCCTCATCACCGGCGACAGCTGCGCCGCTGTTTCTGCTGACGAAACTGCCACCTTTGAGCTTTACGGCGTGAGCATCTGCATGACCAGCTCAGAAACGGACGGCATCCGCGATATTTACAACGACCCGGTTTGCGGCATTTATAACTGCGGTACGTTCAATATGTACGGCGGCTGCTACTATCAAAAAAGCTCCGACTATCCCACGGATCGCCCGGTCATCAGCAACATCCGCAACACCAAGTACGGCCCCGGTGTAATTAACAGAGGAACCTTCAACATGTACGACGGCATCATCTCCGGCAACGAGCGGAACGGTGTGATGTCCACCATCACCCGGTCAGATGATACCATCAACCTCTACGGCGGTACGATCACCGGCAATACCGGTGCGGGGATTTCGGCCACCCACTGGCCCATGCCCTCCATCGCGACAAGCGACTATTATACCAATGTCAACCTCTACGGCGGCACCATCTCGGAAAATACCGGTGCGGGCATCGACGCAGCCTACGGCAGAGTGACAATGGCGCAGCAGAGCAGCGCCATTCCCGTCGAAATCAAGAACAACAAGGGCGGTGCGATCTCACTGACGCAGGACGGCTCGACCGCCAACCTCGGCACCGGCCTGATTACCGGCAACTCCGGCGGCAAGGGCGCAGTCGCGCTGAGCGCAGGCTCCCTGACCCTTACCGGCGACGTGAAGATCACCGGAAACTCCGGCGCAAATCTCTATCTTGCCAGTGGAAAAACCGTCACGCTCGACAAGCTCGGCAGCGGTGCGCAGATCGGCGTTACTACGGAGGACACGGCGGTTCCCGTGGTGTTCGCCGAGGCCAACGGCACGGATTACGCCAGCCGCTTTACCCCGGACAGCGCGGGCTACAGCATCGGCTATAACGCCGCACAGCAGCTCCAGCTGCAAACCATGACCTATCCCGTGACCTACGCCCCCGGCGCAAACGGCACGGGCGACAGCAAGACGGTGAACAAGGAGCACGGCAAAGCGCTGAAGCTGCAAGGCGCACTCTTTACCCGCCTCGGCTACACGCAGGTCGGCTGGTCGAAGGCCGACGGCGGCGAGAAGGACTATTCCCTGAACGCAATTTATGAGAAAAACGAGGCGCTTACGCTCTACCCCGTCTGGGAGGAGCGCAGCGACTATACCGTCCGTATCGTCAACCAGGACGGCTCAACGGTCACGGACTTTGAGAACGTCAAATGGACGGATGAAATTTGGAAGCTCCTGACGCCAAGGCCGACAAGAGAAAATGATGAAAGGCTGCAAGCACTGCTGATCGGCAATAGGAGAGTCATGGGCGGAGAAACCTACGGCGACTTTGCTACGGGCGGCGAGGACAGCCTTACCTTCATTGCTTTTTGGAGCGGCGTTTTCATTGATTACAGCACCATTTCCGTGGGCGATTCCCAGTGGACCGGCTTCCGCTCCGAAGGTACGGAACACTTCTTCAACGAAGATCAGACCGTACAGATCAATACCGCCCATCCGGAGGAACTGTCGTATTTTGAGTACGCCGTCGGCGATCAGTTCTACTCGAATGGCCTAGCTGCGGACGTCCTTTTCAGCAGCGGGCACGATCACTATCCTTATACCGGCGCCTTCAATACGGCATCTCTGAATCTGGAGGAGGGAAAGCCCTATGTGATCTATGCACAGTTGGGGACGAAGCTCCTTGCTCGCTACGGCGTTGTATGCACGGAGAAAATCATCATCGACAAGACCGCCCCGGCGATCACCGGTGCGAAAAACGGCGATGTTTTCTGTGGCGAGGGCAACAAGACCCTCACCGTGACCGACCTGTATCTGGACACCGTGACCGTCAACGGTAAGCCCGTGACCCCCAACGAACAGGGTCAGATCACCCTCACCGATGCGAGAACCCCGCAGACCGTCGTCGCCACAGACAAGGCAGGCAATTCCACGACGCTCACCGTGACCGTCCATTCGTCCCATTCCTACAAATGGCAGACGGAGAACGGCCAGTATTGGGGCGACTGCGAATTCTGCGGCGACAAGGTCGAAAAGACGAACGTTCCCTCCCTGACCATCACCGCACCGGATGCCGTCTGCCGCACGCAGGACTTCAAATTCTCTTTCAACCTGCCGGAGGGCTGCACGAATCCCGCCTACAGCTATGAGTTCACCTTCTCGGGCGACGGCGGACCCATCACCCCGGTCGACGGCCTCTGCACGGGGACGATCCCTGCCGCTTCCTACATAGCGGGAGAAACCGGCTTCCGCTTTATCGCCTCTGTCACGACGGCGGAGGGCTACCGCTTCAGCGTTTCCAAGGATATCACCATCCGTGAGCACTCCGGCGGCACGGCGACCTGCACGGAGCAGGCCATCTGCGACCACTGCGGTCAGTCCTACGGCGCACTGGCGGCGCACAGCTTCACGGCAGAAACCGCCGAGGAGCAGTATCTGAAATCCGCTGCGACCTGCACCGAAAAGGCGGTGTATTACAAGTCCTGCGCCGTCTGCGGTACCAGCTCCAAGGGAACCGCCGACGAGGCGACCTTCACGTCCGGAAAGCCGCTCGGCCATGACTGGGGTGCGTGGATGCCCGACGGGGAGGGTACACACAAGTGCGTCTGCACCCACGATGCCCGCCATGTCGAAATGGCCGGCTGCACCTACGGCGACTGGAACACAAACCAGGACAGTCACTGGAAGACCTGCACCGTCTGCGGCGGAGAGACTGAGCGGCTCAACCACGCCGACCCGGACTGCAACCATTTCTGCGACACCTGCGGCATCAAAATGACCGAGCACGACTTCACGGGAGAACTTGCGATCACGGCGCTTCTGTACAAGGAAGCAAACTGCCTCTCTCCCGCACTCTATTACAAATCCTGCAAGATCTGTATGCTGTCCTCCAAGGGGACAGCCGACGAGGCGACCTTTGCAAGCGGGGACAAGAATCCGAACCGTCACGCCGAATATCCGGGCGCTTGGCAGACCGATGCCGACAGCCACTGGAGATTCTACACCTGCTGCCAGTTGGAGGTGGATCGCGGCGCACATCAGGGCGGCACGGCCGACTGCCTTGCCCCGGCGCTCTGCGAGGTCTGCCAGCACTCCTACGGCGAGCTTGGCCCGCACCATTTCGTCGATCAGGTGAACGAATACCGGCTGAAGTCCGCCGCCACCTGCACAAGCCCGGCGGTATATTATCAGTCCTGCTCCACCTGCGGCGCACAGGGCACGGAAACCTTTACCAATGGCAAGCCGCTCGGCCATGACTATGGCGCTTGGACATCCAACGAAGACGGCACCCATACCCGCATCTGCAAGCACGATGCCTCGCACACCGAGACTAATAACTGCCACGGCGGCACGGCAGACTGCACGCACAAGGCTGTCTGTACGGTCTGCGGCGGCGAATACGGCGAGCTTGATCCGAAGAACCACACCAACTTAAAGCACTTCCCGGCAAAGGCGGCGACCAAGACTGCCGAGGGCAATATCGAATACTGGTATTGCTCCGGTTGCAAGAAGTATTACAAGGACGCTACGGCAACACAGGAAATCAAGCAGGCCGATACCGTAACGGCAAAGCTGTCCGGCGGCACCGTCAAACCCGGCGCCGACAAGTCTCCGCAGACGGGAGATAACTCCAATCGTTTGTTGTGGATTGCCCTGCTGTTTGTCAGCGGCGGTGCAGCCATTGGCACAACGATTGTCAGCAGAAAGAAAAAGTACAACAGATAATGGAATAGCGTTCCCTTGCTCCATCTTCTGAGCAAGACAAAAGCGCCGTAGCAATACGGCGCTTTTTTGTTACCCGGAAGCGACAAACAGCGGCTTTTGAATGGTTGGCGGTAAAGGTTACCGCCGCTAAAACAAAGCCGCTCATATCGAAAGAAAACGCCCAAAATCGCCCCGAAACCATACAGTGGGGTCAGGTTTTGGGCGTTTCTGCGTTTCGGGAGCAAATCGGCAATTAGGCAAGGATTGCACTTCACCTTACTCCTACACATTTCCATATTGTTCCAATAATGTACCATGTAAAAAATTGCTATTTTTGTATTCTCTATTGGTAAATTTGTATGCCCTATTGACAAAAGCGAAGATTAAGAATATATTATATTTTAATAACATGGGTGGTGAATTGAGGAAAGGTCACTGCGGCGGGAATTATGTGTGAATACTTTTCAATTTTCTGTCACAGTATGATGCCGCCTCCTGTCCACTGTCCAAATTTGAAAGGGGTATAGATATGAAAGCACGTATGTCACGCAAATTTTTCTGTCTTCTGCTGACAGTAGTGATGGTATGCACACTACTGCCAATCATTGCGCTGGCGGCTGAACCAAGCGGTAGCATTGAGAGTGCTGGTATTACCCATGCTGGCGGCTACTTGAAAAATGCTGTTTCCGTTGAACTGAAAGACGTTACCTTCGCTGAGAGCGTTGCGGTTAAACTATACAGCGGCGATACTCTGCTGACCACGGCTACCTTGCAGGGAGTAACTCCCGGCAGCCATGGTTTCCTGACCTGCTGCATCGCAACCGAGACTGCTGACGAGTACTGGTCACTGACCCCCTGGACTCCCAAGGACGATGTTGTCCCCGACAAGGCTGTCCTGGTTGTCGATGGCCGCGAGCTGGCTGAAAAGACCTTCACACTTGATGCCGATGAGTGGGCAGCCCTGCCCGGCACGGTGCTCCCCTGCAGCATCGAGCGCGCCGCCATCACTCATGATAACGGAATCCTGAAAAACGCTGTGTCTGTTGATCTGAAGAGTGTTAACTTTGAGTCCAGCGTACAGGTGCAGCTGTACAGTGGTGAGACTCTGCTGACCACGGCTACGTTGAATACTGATAAGCTGGGAGCTGGTTCGTATTCTTACCTGACCTGCTGCATCGCAACCGAGACTGCTGACGAGTACTGGTCACTGACCCCC
>ERZ860445.1086-NODE-1086-length-16854-cov-2.697184_pt1 | contig 16854 bp, 12 predicted proteins | sample MGYA00509977_ERZ860445 | MGnify/ENA primary metagenome ERZ860445 (study PRJEB30046, sample SAMN00715233) | human gut metagenome | study: EMG produced TPA metagenomics assembly of the A metagenome-wide association study of gut microbiota in type 2... | reverse complement strand
TCGACCTGCCGGCCGCCTATATCTACCAGAGCACGCCGAAGATCGACAAGGACGCCTTCCTCGTGGCGGAGGCCACCGGCTGGGAGAGACTCAACCTGTTGCAGGGCGAGGCGAACGTCTATTTCGAAAACACGTTCGTCGGCAAGAGCATCCTCGATCCCGGTCAGACGAGCGACACACTCCGCTTCTCGATGGGCCGCGACCGGAGCATCCGCATCGAACGCACCAAGGAGAACGACTATTCGTCGCGCCGCGCCATCGGTTCGAACCAGACACAGACCGTGGCGTGGAAGTTCTCCGTGCGCAACACACGCCCGGAACCCGTCGTGCTGACGCTCGCCGACCAGCTGCCCGTATCGCGCAACAGCGCCATCGCCGTATCGGCCGAGGAGTTGAGCGGAGGCCAACTGGACAAGGAGAGCGGCATCGTCACCTGGAGGCTGGAGCTGAAACCCGGCGAGCAGCGCGAACTGCGCCTGCGCTACGCCGTGAAATATCCCAAAGGACGCAGCCTGACAATCGAGTGACCCGAAGAGGGGAGGGAAACGAAAAAGGGAGGACTGCATCGTCCTCCCTTTTTTCGAAGCCGTAACTTCCGCTTATTTGATGCGCTCGTAGTACTCACGGGTGCGGGTGTCGACACGGATCTTGTCGCCCGTGTTGATGAACAGCGGCACACGGATCGTGGCGCCGTCCTTCGCCGTCGCGGAGTTCACCGTCGCGGGTTTCAGCGAGTTGGTCGACGCCGTGTCGCCCTTGATGCCCGGCTCGGTGTAGATCACCTCCATATCGACGATCGGAGGGTCGATCTCGTCGATGCCGCTGCCTTTCGAAACGCCCTGCGCGCGGCTCTTTTCCACGATGCCGGAGGCCTCGGTCTTCAGTTTGAGGATGATCTCGCCGCCGATGGCCGCCGGGGAGGCGTTGACGATGACGGGACCCGCGGTCTCTTCGCCGCCGCTCTGCGTGTCGTCCTTGGCGCACGATGCCGCCGCGAGGACGGTTGCCGCCAGGAGAAGCGATTTGAATGGATATTTCATAGACGATCAGTTTTTAGTGTTATTCCCGGATGCAGCGTATCTGTGCGGAACAGTCGTGCTCGCCGAGCCTGTAATTGCACCAGTTGGGGTTGAAGTTCACGAAGTAGGCCGATGACTTCGTCGCGTCGGGAGTCGCCTGGGCGGTCCAGTAGAACGCCATGCCGCCCGTGTAGTTGCAGATGCTCACCGAGATGTAGTCCGTGTAGTAGATGTTGCCGGCCATCGGATAGTAGTCGCCGGTGTTTTTCCAGCGGCGCCCGCAGTCTTCGTAGGCGTTCCAGTCCCATTTGGCGCTGACGCCGGTTTCGTCGTAATCCGCCGCTGCGCCGCCGTTGGTGATCGAGTTGTTTCCGGCGGGAATGCCCCAGAGATCGGGTCCCGGGACCTTGTAGCCCGGAGGGCAGGGGTCGAAAATGGTCTTCTCGGGACCCCACAGCCCCGGATGCGTGGCCTTCGGGTCTGTTCCCGTGCAGTACCAGTCGGCGTGGCCGTTGTACGGCGACTGCAGGTAGGTCATCGGGTTCAGGATCGAATTGGGAATGTTGGCCGGCGGCGTGGCGAGCACGGCGGCCTGCGCGTTGTAGACCCATGTTCCCGTTCCGTCGCCGATCGCGGTGTTCGGTTCGTTGTAGGCCGGGACGTTGTTGCCGTCGGTATCCGCGTGGTAGGGCGATCGCGAAGGCGTGAAGGGGTCCTTGCGGCCCCATTCGTAGAACATGCCTCGGTTGCCCACGTCCATCGGGGTGTTGTTCAGCGCTCCGAGGTTGCGGTCCATGATCACGGCGGCGACTTTGCCTTCCGAGTCGATGTGGTCGTGCGCCGTGATTTCGTCGTTGCAGACCCAGATGTGCCAGCTCCAGACGATGTTGCCTTTGATGTCCTTCACGGCGATCACGGCGTTGCCCTCTGAACGCCCCGTCGAGAAGGTCACGTAGCCGCCCCGGTAGATCGGCGCGCCGTCGATGATTTCGCGCGACATGGTCTTGTCGCCGTCGTGGCGCGATTCCCAGAGCAGTTCGGCGAAGGCGCCGTCCTCGATGGCGAGTCCGTAGTTGGCGATGTAGTCGCTGACTCCGTCGCCGCCGCCGTTGCCCTTGACCGATGCGTCGAATTTGTAGACGCCGCCGGTCCGGGCGATGTAGCAGTTGGCCGTGCCTTCGGCGCTCAGGTTGACGCTCCGTTCGGCGCGCTGTACGAGCGCGACCTCCTGCGAAACGGTCTCCCCGTTCTTCTCGGCGTTGACCGTGAGTTTGCCCGTCAGGGTTTCGGCTCCGGCGTTGATCAGGGTCTCGACCAGCAGGGCGTTGCCGTCCTGCCGGGCGACGGTGAACCAGTCGCCTTCGGCGGCGTAGTCCCAGCCGTCGGCGTTCGTCGCTACGGTGATCACGGCGTTGCCTCCGTCGGCGTCGAAGATCACTTTTTGGCTCGACACCTCCACGTAGGCCTTGCTTTCGCCCTCCTCCGGCCATATCCGGGTGGTTTCGGTGCAGGCTGCCAGCAGTGCGGCCGACAGCACTGCGATGCTGCATATTATCGTATTTTTCATGTTCGGGATCGTTTTGTGTTCGTCTATTCCTTCCACGTGGTGGGGATCTTGTCGTAGTCCGAGAGTTTCGTACATCCCGCGAAACTGCTCTTGGCGGCGGTGATCGCGGTGAGTCCCGAGGCGGCGGCATTCTCCGCCGTGCGGTCGTACAGGTGGTATTTCACGCCGTCGACGACCGTGTAGGGCGATTCGCCTTCGAGCGACGCGCAGCCCTGGAAGGTCGAAGTCAGCGTCTTGAGCTTCACGGCTTCGTCGAACAGGCTCACCGGAACGCTCCTGAGCATCCCGCAATCGCGGAAGAGATTCGCGACGCTGGTCAGTTTGACGGGGCTGACCAGCATGTTCTTGCCGACCTCTTCGAGCGACGTACAGCCGTCGAAGACCGAATTGAACATGGTGGCCGAAGCGCAGTTGAACACCTCCGACCCGACGCGGACCAGTCCCGTGCAGTCGGCGAACAGACTGGTGTAGGTTGAGATCTGCGTGGTTTTCAGCAGCCCGTCGGGGATCTCCCGGAGTGACGTACAGTTGAGGAATGCCTTCTGGAAATTGAGCGACGTGCCGTTCAGTCCCGTGAAGGCGTCCGGCGCGATGCTTTCGATTCCCGAGCAGCCGGAGAACATCTCCGTCAGGGTCTTCGTCTTGGTGTTGGCTTCGAACAGGCGCGAGGGAACCGTCGTGAGGCGGGTGCAGTTCAGGAAGCACTGGGCCACGGTGGTCGCGTTGACGTTCTTGGCGAAGAGCCCTGCCGGAATCGTCTCCAGGGCGGAGCATTCGGAGAATGTGTTGTTGAAGGCCGTCGCCCCGGTCAGTCCGTCGAAGATTCCGGCGGGCACGCTCTTCAGCGCCGTGGCCCCTGCGAAGAGGCGGTCGCATTTGGCCGAGGCCGTGCTCTTCCCGAAGAGGAGGCCGACCGATTCGAGGGCCGTGCAGTTCTCCAGGGCGTTGGAATAGGTCGTCACTTTCGGGTTGCCAGCGAACAGTCCGTCGGGCAGCGTCGTCAGTGTGGCGCAGTTCTGGAACACCTTGCCGAAGGTCGTGACGGAGGGATTGCGGCTGAACAGACCGGCGGGAACCGTTTTCAGTCCCGACGCCGCGAATACGCTGGTAGCGGTCGCCAGATTCGGCATCCCGGCGAAAATATCCTCCGGAACGCTTTCGAGCAGCGTGCAGTTTTCGAACAGGCTGCCGATGTTGGTGATCGCGGGTGCGCCGGCGAAAGCCTCCGCGGAAACGGTTTTCAGGTTGTCGCAGTCCTTGAACATCGAGGAGATATTCTTGCAGGCGGCGCAGCCGGAGATGATGTTGGCGCCGATCTCTTCAAGCCCCGTGCAGCCAGCGAACAGGCCCGAGAACGAGGTGACTTTGGAAAGTCCGCCGAGGACGCCTTCGGGGATGCTTTTGAGCGAGGTGCAGCCTTTGAAGACATTGGTGAACGAGGTGACCGCCGTATTGGTGGCGAACAGCCCTGCGGGGAGCGTCGTGAGCGACGCGCAGCCGTTGAAGGCGTCGTTGAAGGCGGTGACCAGGGTAAAGCCGTCGAACAGCCCTGCGGGCACTTCGGTCAGCGAGGTGCAGTCCTTGAAGATGTTGTTGAAGGCGGTCTTCGTCACGGTCGTGAAGGCTCCGCTGCTTTTGAACAGCTCGGCCGGGACGCTTTGCAGTTCGCTGCATCCGGTGAAACAGCTCATAAAGGTCGTCACCTTGTCGCAGCCTGCGAACAGGTCGGCGGGAACGCTCTGGATGGCCGTTTTGCTGAATGCGCTCTGGAAATTGGTGACCTTGTGGTTGTTGGCGAACAAGCCGGCCGGGACGGATTTCAGGCTTGTTCCCGAGAAGAGCATGCGGAACGAGTCGACCTCGGGGTTGTTGGCGAACAGGCCAGCCGGGACAGATTCGAACGACTCGGTGTTGGCGAACAGCGAGTTGAAGGTTGTCACCTTCTTGTTGTTGGCGAAGAGTTTTTCGGGAACCGTCTTCAGTTTGCCGTTCGAGAAGATGATCGAACAGTCGGTCAGCTCCGTGTTGCGAGAGAAGAAATCCTCGTCGATCTGGGTGATCGCCGTGCCGGAGAAGAGCGAACCTACCGAGGTGATCTTCGTGCAGTTGTAAAGCAGGTCGGCGGGCACTTCGGTGACCATGTTGCAGTTCTGGAAGCAGTAGGCGAAGGTTTCCGCCTCGGTTGCATGGTCGAACAGCCCGTCGGGAACGGCTTCGAGGACGCGGCAGTCGGTGAATGCATAGTGGAAGGTGGTGACCTTGGCGAAGGCTTCGGTGTTGTCGGAGGGAATCCGTTTCAGCTCGCGGCAGTTCTGGAATGCGCGCACCATTGAGGTCAGCCCCGTGCGGCCCCAGTTGTAAACCTCCTTGAACTGGTTGCCCAGTCCGTAGTCGGGGATATCGTAGGAGTTGAGCGACGTCACGCTGCCCTTGACCGAGACGATGTAGTAGCCCGGGTCGGTGTAGGTGTGCGAGGGGTAGGCGGAGGTGACGTTCTCCTCGATGCTGCCGTCGCCCCAGTCGATGGTGGCGTCGATGGCCTTGTCGAACGGCAGATAGGTCTTCAGGCTCGACGAGGTGATGTCGATTCCGAGGATGAAGGCGTCGAGGTCCAGGCCGGTCTGGGAGACGGTGACGACCTGTTCGGTCTGGTTCTGTTTGCCGTCGCCGGCCGATACGGTGATGGTTGCGGTGCGGGACGATCCGCTCGAATTGGTCTCTGCGGTGATTGTAAGTCCCTGCTCGGTTTTCGTGGCGGAGAGCCAGTCGGAATTTTCGGAAAGCGTGTACTCCCAGTCGTAGTTGGATCTGATTCCCAACTCTTTTTTGTCGGATTCGGTGGGAGTGGGCGAGAGTGGAATGGTTTTTAGCGAAACGTTGACGTAGACGGCGCGGTCCTGCGTGACGCGGATCGTTTCAGAGACGGGATTTCCCCCCCCCTCGCCGGCAATCAGCACGAAGGTCGTTTCGCGGTCCTCGATCTCCTCGTTGGGGTCGAGCGTCATCGTGACTTTGTCGCCCTGCTGTTCGAGAAGCAGCCACGGGCAGTCTTTGGTTTCGAAGATCCAGTCTTCGTCGGTCGACTGCACTTCGAATTCGGCGGTCAGTTCGCCGACGGCGGGAATCTGGAAATTGTTTTTCGATGCGGCGATTTCGAGCGTGCCGTACGCGTTCTGCGTGGCGGAGATGGTCGCGGTCTTGTCGCCGGCGGTAATGGTGATCGTAGCCTGCTGCTGCTCCTCGACCTTGTTGCCCTCGCAGTTCAGGACGAGCTGGTCGGCGACGTCGTCTTTCTCGATGGTCAGCCAGCCGGCGTTGACGGCGTCGTATTTCCACGTCGTGTTGGTCTGGATGTCCACGACGACCTCTCCGCCCAGGCTCTTGAAGCCGATCGAGGCGTTGCGTTCGTCTTCAGCGGCGAACCATGTGTTTTTCGACGAGATGCCCAGTTCGGCCGCAATGCCGGACGGTTCGTCGCCCGGGACGGGGTTGGTGTAGGTGATCGTCTCTTCGGAGCACCCCATCATGCCGAGCAGTAAAGCTGTCAGTGCATATAATTTTTTCATGTGTGCTGCGGTTTAATGTTTCGATACGGGAAAGGTGCTGCCCGAGGGCGCGATGCCGTCGGCGGCCCGGGTGACGGAGGTCGGGGCCGTGCCGGTGTCGGCCGGAATGTCCCAGTCCACGAGATACATCGTGCCGGTGGCGTAGTAGAGGTCGCCGAACGACAGCCACTGCTGCTCCTGGTATCCGATGATGCCCAGCGTGGTGTACGGCGATTCGAAACCGTTCAGGAGGATCGCCTTGCGGGTTTCGTCCGCGTCGTCGTTGTAGCCCTCTCCCAGCCTGCCGGTCAGCATGCCGTTGTGGAAACCTCCGCCCTGCATGTTGATCGAGTACAGGTAGTGGAAGCGGGAGACCGTCGGGGAGATCTCGCGGGTGTAGCAGAGCCTGCCCAGTTCGATCGACATGGTTTGGGTGTTTTTGTCGTAGGTGGCTTCCACGACCGTGCCCGTCAGGAACAGGTTCTTGATGTAGAAACTCTTGCGGTACTCTTTCTCTTCGACGGTGCAGAACGTACCCGTGCCGCTCACGCCGATCGGTTCACGGCCGTAATACCAGTTTTCCGCATGAAGTCCGTAATATCCCAGCATTTGGTAGTAGGGGTTTTCCTCGCGTGAGATTTGCGAAACGGTCACTTTGCAGGATTCCGTAGCGGAGCCTTTGGTCGCCCGGACGGTGAGCGTCGCATTGCGGTGGGCGTCGGGATTGCGCGGGGCGCCGACGCGTACCGTTCCGCTGACCGGGTCGCTTTCGACCGAAACCCAGTCGGCGTCGCTCGTGACGCTCCACTGGCCGTTGGAGACCACGGTGAAGAGAACGCTCTCACCTTCGGAATCCAGCGAAATTTCCTCCGAAGCGGTGGTGGACAGCAGGACCGTTTCCCACGAGAATGCCTGGTGAACGGCGATTTCCTGTTTGTCGCCGGCCGTTTCCACGGTGATTTTCGAGTTGCGGACATTGTCGGTCGTATTGCTTGCCGCGGAGATGGTCAGCAGGCCCTCTTCGGAGGCCAGCGTCACCCAATCGTCTGGACAGCTCACCTTCCAGTCGGAGGGCGTGGCTACCGCGACGGTGGTCGTTCCGCCTTTCTGGGCGAACGCGACACTACTTCGCGAGAGGACGATCACATCCGCGACCTCCTCTTTGTTCTTGTCGTCGCAGCCGCTTGAGGCGCAGAGGACGAGAACCGTCAATAGCGTAAAGCATCTTCTCATAAAAATTGGATTAGGAATAAAAAATGAATGGGTACGGTATCCCGTTTCCGGAGAACCGTATTTGCTGAAAATTGCATCGTGTGAAATTTTTGGACTTGTTTATTTGTGGCACAATATACGAAAATTTGCCCGAATGCTTTCTGGAAATCCTGAAAATATTGTCGTAAAAGTCTTTTCTTATTGTTTGTTTTTCGGTGTTATGCGTGTGTATAAGGTTGATTTTTAGCGATTTTAAAGAATGGCGGCCGTTTTGCGGCTGCAACTGTTTTGTTTGTCGGATATTGTCATCGTAGGGATATTTCCGGTCCGGTGAAAAAGAAGGATGTTTGTTATATATTGACAATTCGGGGTGTAAGCTGTTGAATGATAATTGATAATGTCCGTCCCGGCGGCGGTTCCCGCGAATTTCCGTCCGCGACGTCCCGATATTGACCGCTTTTTGTTACTTTTGCAAAAAGAAAAAAATGAAACTCGTCGAACTGTTAGCTCCTGCCAAAGATTACGCTGCGGCCGCGGCCGCCGTGGACTACGGCGCCGATGCGGTCTATATCGGCGGCGCGCGGTTCGGCGCGCGGCAGGCCGCGGGGAACTCCGCGGAGGAGATCGCCCGGGTCGTGGAGTATGCCCACCGCTTCGGAGTGCGGGTCCATGCCACGCTCAACACGCTCGTGTGGGACGACGAACTGGAGGCCGCCGAACGGCAGGCCCGCAGCCTGATCGACGCGGGCGTCGATGCGCTGATCGTGCAGGACATGGCTCTGCGGCGGATGGACCTTCCGGTGGAGCTGCACGCCTCGACGCAGGTTTCGAACCGCACGCCCGAGGGGGCGCGGTTCTTGGGCGAGGCGGGGTTTGCGCGGGTGATTCTCGAACGCAACCTCACGCTGGAGGAGATCCGGGCCATCTGCGCCGCCACCGCGGCCGAGGTCGAATGCTTCGTCCACGGGGCGGTCTGCGTGGGGTACAGCGGCCGCTGTTTCCTCTCGCGGTCGATGTCCGCGCGCAGCGGCAATCGCGGGGCGTGCAGCCAGCCCTGCCGCTTGACGTGGGACCTCACCGACGGAAAGGGCCGTACCTGGATTGCCGGGAAGCATCTGCTGTCGGTGCGCGACATGAATCTTTCGCAACGCATTGGCGATCTGCTGGATGCGGGCGTCACTTCATTCAAGATAGAAGGTCGGCTCAAGGATCTCGCTTATATCCGGAACGTTGTGGCCCACTACCGCCGGGCGGTGGACGAGGCGCTGGCCCTGCGGCCGGGGCTGGTGCGGTCGTCCGTCGGCGAGAGCGTCCCGGATTTCACGCCCGATCCGTCGAAGAGTTTTACACGCGGGGAGTCCGACTATTTTCTGGACGGAAAGCGCGCCGGAGTGGCGTCGTTCGACACCCCGAAGGCTGTCGGCGAACGGGTGGGCCGCGTGGCGGGCGTTTCGGGCGGCACGTTCACGCTCGACGGTGCGCACGATCTTGCGCCGGGCGACGGCATCTGTTTCCTGACGCCGCGCGGCGTGACCGGGACCAACGTCAACGCCGTGGAGGGTCGCCGCATCACGCCCAATCGCATGGAGGGGATCACGCCCGGGGCGGAGGTCCGCCGCAATTTCGACCGCCGTTTCACGCTGGCCGTGGAGCGCAGCCGCACGCGGCGGGTGATTCCGGCGAAGGCCGCGGCGGAGGCGACGGCCGAAGGGCTGAAACTTACTTATACGGATTGCGAGGGCGTTGCGGCCTCGGCCGTGCGGGCCGTGCGGCTCGACCCGGCGAAGAATCCCGACGCCAATGCCGCCGCACTGCGTGCGCAGGCGATGAAGTCGGGCGACACGATCTTCGCGGTCCGCGAAGCCGAAGTGCGGGGCGCGGAGTGGTTCGTGCCGGCGTCGCTGGCTGCGGAACTGCGCCGCGAAGCGTTGGCGGCACTTGCCGGAGCGCGCCGCGAACGGCGGCCGGAACACCGCATTCTGCCCGAGAATCCCGCCGCGAAATACCCGTCGGAACGGCTTGCGGCCGAGGAGAACGTCACCAACCGGCTGGCCGAGGCGTTCTACCGCGACCACGGGGTGCGGCAGATCGAACGGGGGCTGGACCTCGCGTCGACGACCGCCGGGCATGTGGTCTTGCGTTCGGCCTACTGTATCCGCCGCGAGATCGGCGAATGCCTTCGGGAGCATCCGCGGCTGCGCGGCGACCTGTTTCTGGAACACGGCGCCTACCGTTACCGGCTGGCGTTCGACTGCGAGGCCTGCGAAATGTCGCTGGTCGATCCGCTTGAAAAGCGGGAGCCGGAAGGTGTGTAACTATTTATAAAATAATGTATGCAGGAACAGCTGACGCCCGATTTCGGGGATTATGAACTCCTCGACACGGGGGATTTCGAGAAACTGGAACGCTTCGGGCGTTATGTGACGCGCCGTCCCGAGCCGCAGGCCATCTGGAGGCGTTCGCTCGCCGAAGAGGAGTGGCGGCGCACGGCCGACGCTTCGTTTCGGCGCGATGCGCGCAGCGACGAGCGGGGCGAATGGCGTCTCGCGCCCGGAATGCCCGACCGCTGGGTGGTGGAGTATGCCTATAAGCGGATGCGGCTGCGCATGCGGCTGGGGCTTACGTCGTTCAAGCACGTGGGCATCTTCCCCGAGCAGGCCGCCAACTGGAATTTCATCTACGACAACTGCCGGGCTTTGGCCGGAGACGGACCTACTGATGGCGAGCGTGTTGCGGCTGTCGGTTCGGGCGTTGCGCGAGGTGGCGCCCCCAAGGTGCTGAACCTCTTCGCCTATACGGGCGGGGCGACGCTCGCGGCGCGGGCCGCCGGGGCCGAGGTGACGCACGTCGATTCGGTCAGGCAGGTGGTGACCTGGTCGCGCGAGAACATGGAGTTGAGCGGCCTGGAGGGCGTGCGGTGGATCGTCGAGGATGCGCTGAAATTCGTCCGGCGCGAAGTGCGCCGCGGGAGCCTTTACCGCGGGATCATCCTCGATCCCCCGGCTTACGGGCGCGGGGCCGGCGGCGAGCGGTGGATTCTGGAGGACAACATCGGCGAGATGCTGGAGTGCTGCGCGCAGCTGCTCGAACCCCGGGGGGCGTTTCTGGTGCTGAACCTCTACTCGATGGGCCTCTCGTCGACGCTGGCACGCACGGCTGTGAGGCAGGCGTTCGGCGCGCCGCGCGAGGAGCAGTGGGGCGAGCTGTGTTTCACCGACCGGGCCGGCAAGCAGCTGCCGTTGGGAACCTATTACCGGTTTACGCGGTAGGGTTTGCGGGGGGGGGCGCGGGGGATGCGCTGTGTTTTTGGCAGCCGTCCTCAAGTCGGAATCCCGTGTCGCGTTCCGCGGCGCAGGCGTAAGACGCCGGTTCTATGAATACGAGCGCAGAACGGCAGTTGCAGACTGCGAAATTGCAGCGGCCGAAAAGGGCATAAGAAATCGGTTTCAACTTGCCGGGGCAAGTTGGCAGGCCGCAGCTCCGCCCTGCGGAGGCCTGCTATTGCGCGTTGCTCCATAGCCGCCTCCGCGAGCTGCGGCCCGCCGGTTTTAGGAGCTCCCGGAGGCTTCGTTCCTTTTTCCTTTCGGTTCTGCGCCCGTGAGTTTAGACGGATTCTATCAACCTTAAAACACGTGATATGAGTATTCTTGCAGTGATATTCGGAATTTTGAGCGGCTGTTTCCTCGCCGTGCTGGTGGGCATCATCGGCAGCCACCGCATCGGCTTCGGCTGGGCGTTTCTGATAAGCCTGATCTTCACGCCGCTCGTCGGGCTGATCGTCGCCCTGCTGACCGATCCGCTGCCCGGCGGAGGGCAGCGATGGGGTTGTGTCGGAACCGTCGTCGCCATTCTGGGGCTGTTGTTCTTCGCCGCGTTCCTGCTGCTGGCGCTGACGGGCGGGGCCATGCTGCTGGCCCTGTGAAAACCGGAACGGAGATGTCCATACCCCTGCATCAGGCCGCCCGGCGCTTCGATTCCGGGATATTCCTCAAAGAAGGCTCTTCCACCGAAGTGGAAGAACCGGTCGGGTATGCCCACCGGGACGACTACGGCGATTGAGCACTCCTCGTCAGCGTGATCTTTACACCGCCGGTAGGACCGATCGCGGGGCTTTTGACCGATCCGCGGACACTTGATCTACTGGTAGCGTTTTTCCAGCTCGGCAATCATTGTTTCGAGCTTTTCTTCATTCGTCTCGAAGTAGTGTGAGTCGAAAGCCCTCGGAATCATACCGAGCCAGTTCCGCACCTTTTTGCTGGCGAGCATTTTGCCGAATGCCTTGTCGATATTCGTATCCGCAGACCACAAGGTTTCCCCCATCTGTTCGGGCAGGATGGCTTTCATGCGCTGGTCGTAGTAGATATTCATCGAGTTGTCGAATGCCCCGAGTTCGTTGTAGCAGCGCAGAAGGTCGATGACGATCTGTTTGTCGGCGATGTCGGACGCGATGCCCGTCGTCTTGAACATCTCCAGCGCGTCGGTCAGGAAGCGGTAGGGTTTTCCCATGCTGCCGGTGATCCGCCGGGTATAGTAAGCTACCGTATCGGCGGGAAGGCCGTCGAGCGAGAAATCATGCTCCTTCAGGCGGTATGCGACCCGTTTCTCGTCGTTGTACATCCATTTGTAATCCTGTATAACTTGCAGGTTGTCGCGCAGTTCGAGCGCAACGAGCTGCATGGCCTGCCGCACCTCCCTCTGTTTTGCCGAGTCGGCGATCTTGGCCGTCAGCCACAGCGTCAGCAGCACGCCGCCCGTAACGATCGAGAATTGGCGGACATAGTCGCCGATATTCCACTTTTTTAACTGTTTTTTTAAGGATTTCTTCATGGTGTGTCGGGTTAGAATACGTAGTAAATCAGGATTCCCGCCCCGGCCGAGAGGACGATCAGCAGGATGGGGTTGACCTTGCGCCATGAACCCACGAAAACGCCGCCGAAGAGCACCCAGCTCCAGGCGTCGATGAAGTTCCGGTCGTCGGGGTTGTCGCCGTGGGGGAAAATCAGCAGCAGAGCCGCGGCGGCGATCATGCCGATCACCACGGGCCGCATGCCCCGCATGGCCCCTTCGACCAGCCGGTTTCCTTTGAGTTTCATAAAAAAACGCGCCACGAGGATCATCAGCGTCAGCGACGGCAGGCAGACGGCGAAAGTGGCGATCGCCGAACCCAGGATGCCGCACCAGGTGTGTCCGGTCTGGACGCCGACGCTGTAACCCACGTAGGTCGCCGAGTTGATGGCGATGGGTCCGGGCGTGATCTGCGACACGGCGACGATGTCGGCGAATTCGGCGGCGGTCATCCACTGGTGCTGCACGACCACTTCGTTTTGGATCAGCGACAGCATGGCGTAGCCGCCGCCGAATCCGAAGAATCCGATCTTGAGGTAGGATATGAAGAGTTGCCAGAGGATCATAGCTGCGCTAATTAAGAATTAAAAATTAAAAGTTGGGAGTCGGCATGTCCCGCAGGCGGTCTCTGCCCTCGCTCAACCGCAAAACTCACCTTTCACCTTTCACCTTTTTTGCCATTGTCAACTCCCAGGCGATGCCCAGCGCGGCGGCCGCGGCGAGTATCCAGATCGGCGACCAGTCGAGCCACCAGATGGCCAGGGCCGAGGCGGCGATGACGACCAGCATCGTCCAGTGCATGCCGCGGGAGAGCGTGAGCACCGGGCCGATGATCAGCGCCACGACCGCCGGGCGCATGCCCTTGAAGGCCGCGTCGACGACGGGGTTCTGGCGGATGCCGGCGAAGAAGATGGCGATCACGAGGATGATGACGAACGACGGCGTCACCGTGCCCAGCAGGGCCGCTGCCGCGCCGCGCAGTCCGCGGACCTTGTAACCCACGAATACCGAGGTGTTGACGGCGATCGGGCCGGGGACCGATTGCGCGAGGGTCAGCAGGTCCAAAAACTCCTTCTGCTCGATCCACTTGCGTTTGGTGATCAGCTCGCGTTCGATCAGAGGCAGCATGGCATAGCCGCCTCCGAAGGTGAACATCCCGATTTTCAGGAACGAGACGAATATGGTTGCGAGGCTCTGCATCGTCACTGGCGGGTTTTGCGGCCCAGCAGGTTCATCATCCCGTCGATGTAGGTCATCGGGTGGGTCGGTGCGCCGGGCAGCCAGAGGTCCGGGGTGTGGGTGTCGAAGAACGTGCGGTCGACGGCGCGGCTGTCGGCGAAAAGTCCGCCCGAGCAGGCCTCCGAACCGCAGGCGACGAGGATTTTGGGTTCCGCGACGGCGTCGTAGCAGATTTCCAGCGCCTCGGCCATGTTGACCGTGACGGGGCCGGAGACCACCACGCCGTCGGCATGGCGCGGCGAGGCCGTGAAGCCGATGCCGAAGCGGCCGAGGTCGAAATTGACGTTGCCCGTGGCCCCCAGCTCCATTTCGACCGACGCGTCGCCCCCGGCCGAGACTTCGCGCAGCTGCAATGCGCGGGAGAAGCAGCGGCGGATTTCGGGACGCACCTTTCCGGCGTCGAACGCTATGCGGGTGTCGCCCGGACGGACGACAAGTCCTTCGCGCGTGGGCGAGCCGATGCGGTAGTCGTTGGTGAAACGGACGTTGCGGGGCGCGATGCGCGCGCATTCGCCGCAGAAGAGGCAGCGGCCCAGGTCGAGCGCAAGGGGCGCGGCCGTGAAGGCTCCCGTGGGGCAGACGGCCGCGGCGCGCTCGGCGTCGTCGGCGTCCCGGGTCTCGGTCAGGCAGGGACGGCCCCGGAATTCGGGGGTCAGCTCCACGGCGTCGAGGTCGGGGATCGCCTGCCGTCCGTGGCTGTGCAGTACGCGTATTTTTGGGAGGATCATTTTTGAATAAATAATTGAACAAAATTAACGAAAAGCCTCGTGACGGCCAATTCTTTTCCGGGCATTAAGTCCCCGCCGGGGCGGGGTGGAGTTGGGTCCGGTTTGTAAACGCGGCGGTACGCAGCGAACGGAGCGTATGAGGGTTGCCAAACGGTGCGATTACAGATCATGGCCGCAGTACGAGAGGTTGAAACTCTTGTTGCAGATCGGGAAGTCGGAGATGCCTTCGCCGCGCACGGCGAGCGCCAGCGCCAGCCAGTTGTGGAGGCTCGGGTCCTTGATGCGGGCGGCGGCGATGCGGCCCTCGGCGTCGGTCAGGAGAACGTGGCGGGTCTCGCCGCGCCATCCCTCAACCAGTCCGAACGCGAGCGACGAGGGGGCCAGCGGCGCCGCATAGTCCGGGCGCGGGTGTCCGGCGTTCCCGCATTCCTGTCCGTGGAGGTCGAGCAGGCGGTCGATGTATCCGGCCGATTGCAGCACCTCGCGGCAGCGCACCATCAGCCGGGCCATCACGTCGCCATGCGTTTTGACGATGCTTTCGTGGCGCAACGCCCCGGCGAAGACGCCCCAGGGGTGCGACGTGCGGATGTCGCGGGCCAGACCGCTCGCGCGGGCCGCCTGACCCACGCCGCCGATGCGCTGCATCTCGTCGCGCGGGACGATGCCGCACTGTTCGAAGCGGGCCAGCAGCGAGGGCGACGACTTGATGTCGCGGCGCACCTGGTCGTAGCGGCGGGCGATTTCGCGCACGTTCGCACGGATCATCGCCGCCTTTTCGGCCGTCAGCGGGTGGTCGGTGCCGAGGGGCCGGATCAGCCCCTTGCCGAAGCGGTTGCCGCACCACGCCTGCGTGGTGTTGATGGTCATGGTGCGCAGGGCCTCCGAAGCCACCTGCCCCAGCTGGTAGCCCACGTCCATGCAGAGGGCGCCCGTGTCGGCGATCTGCATGGCCATGCGTTCGAGTTCGAGGGCCGCGGCGCGTTCGCACTCCAGCGCGGCCGGGATTTCGCGGCGGGTGAGTTTCTCGACGGCCCGGGCGAAGGCCGTGGCGTGCGCCACGGCGCTGTCTCCGGCGACGGACTCCGCAAGGCACATCTGCCGCAGGCGGTTCGCGGTCGTTTCGAAGGCCGTCTCGACGTCCCGGTGCTGGTAGCCCAGCGCGATTTCGAGGTGCAGGACCTGCTCGCCGTTGCAGATGAAGCGGAAGGCCCCCGGTTCGATGACGCCTGCGTGGATCGGCCCGACGTTGACCTCGTGCAGCGAGCGTCCCTCCATCGTGTAGAAGGGGTAGTTCTCGATCGAACTGCGGCGGTCGTAACGCCCGGCGGGGAACCGCAGCGGCTTGGGCCACGGCATGCCGTCGAAACGGATGCCGTAGCGTTCCGAGATGTCGCGCTCGAAGGGGTGCATCTGCGGGTGCAGGGCTGTGAGCGAGGGGAGCGCCGTCTCGTCGTAGTAGTCCGTGGCGTGCGAAGTGATCAGCACGCGGCGCTCGGCGTCGTCGAGCAGCAGCAAGAAGAAACGCATGCGGTCGCCCGACGGGAGGGCGAAATAGTGGGCCGCATGGTAGCGTGCGTCGGAGAGTTTTACGCGAAGGTCCTCGTAGAAGGCGGCGTAGGAGACTTCGGGGATGTCGTTCAGCGCGACGGAGGCGCCGGTATTGTCGGTTACGTAGTAATTCATAGCGATGCGATTCGGTCGATCAGTTCCCGGAAAAATGCGGGCTGCCAAAGCCCCAGCCCGATGGCGGCGGCGAGCAGCGACAGCGCCGACCACGACAGTGCGCGGTCGGTCGCCGAGGGGTGCAGTTCGTCCTGCCGGGGCTGGTAGCAGAGGCGCAGCAGGCGCGAGCAGAAGAAGTAGATGACCAGGCACAGCAGCAGCATGATGCCCGTGACGAGCCACCAGCGGCCGCCGGCGATGGTTTGCTTGAGGATCATCAGCTCGGAGAGGAACAGCGGCGAGGGCGGGAAGGCCACCAGCACAACCATCCCCGTGAGCAGTCCCACGGCCCCCACGCGGTTGATGTGGATGTAGTCGCCGATGCGGTTGATGCGGTAGTTGCCGTAGACCTGCCGCACGACGGCGATCTGGAGGAACAGGCTGCTCTTGATGAGCGTATGGCAGACGACGTGGAACACGGCGGCCCAGACCCCGATGCCCCCGATGCCCAGCCCGATGGCCGCGATGCCCATGTTCTCGACCGTGGAGTAGGAGAGGAAGCGTTTGTAGTTGTTGGTGCGGCGCAGGAACAGCGCGCCGACCACCAGCGACAGCACGCCGACGAGCAGCAGCACGGATTTCACCCATGGGAAGACTTCGGTCGCGGCGAGCAGTTTGTAGACCCGCAGCAACGCCAGGAACCCGGCGTTGACCAGTCCCGTGGAGATCAGCGCCGAGGCCGGGGCCGGGGCGGCGAAGTTGGCGTCGACGCCCACGGTGTAGAGCGGGAACAGCTCGGCCTTGCAGCTGTAACCGCAGAGGATCAGCAGAAAGGCCGTCTTCAGGTAGAGGGCGCTGCCGCCCGGGGCCGCGGCGGCGACGGTGGCGTAGTCGAGCGACTCGCAGTCGGTGGCGGCGGCCAGCAGCAGGATGCCCAGGTAGGCCATGGCGATGCCCGTCGAGCAGACGAAGACGTATTTCCACGCCGCTTCCAGCGCCTGCGCCGTGCGGCGGTGGTAGACGATGCCCGCCGAGCA
>ERZ860445.1085-NODE-1085-length-16860-cov-5.051949_pt1 | contig 16860 bp, 16 predicted proteins | sample MGYA00509977_ERZ860445 | MGnify/ENA primary metagenome ERZ860445 (study PRJEB30046, sample SAMN00715233) | human gut metagenome | study: EMG produced TPA metagenomics assembly of the A metagenome-wide association study of gut microbiota in type 2... | reverse complement strand
AACATCACCAGCTTCCTGACCAGCAACCGCTTCCGGCTGGAGTACACTAGCTTCGTCTCCCAGCCCTTCCGGATGCGGGCCAATGTCACTCTGCTGATGCGCCTGATCGACAACATTTGCTCCAACATCGCCAAGCACGGCGCCCCGGAAAAGCCCGTGGTTCTCACCGTCTCTGCCGCCGAGGGATATCTGGTGCTGGAGGAGCGCAACGCCATTCTCCGCAAGACCGTAAAGACCGCCGCAGCCGACAGCGGCTACGGGCTGGCCATCTGCGAGGACGTCATGGGTGCCATGGGCGGCAGCATCTCCCACCGGACTCAGGGCAGTCTCTTCTCCGTGACCCTTCGTTTCCCCATCCTGCCCCAGCAGGAGGTGTGAGCGACGAAACAAAAAAGGACCTCTCCGTCATGCGGCGGAGAGGTCCTTTTTGTTGACTTTCAAGCGCTTTTACAGCGATCAGTGGATGGTGATGTGATCGGTGTAAGCGCCAGACACATTAAAGTAGTTGTCCAGTGCTTCACCGCTGACCTGCGTACCATTGTGGAAGAAGGTGCAGTTGGTGCAGTCGATGGTAGCGGTATATATTGCAACGGCTGGTCAATCAAAAAAGCTTCCAGATATTGATAAGAGCCTTTTTCCGTGTAGAAAAAATTGTTTTTGCGTATGATTCCGATTCCTGCCTTCATTCCTGCCCACCGCAGCGCAGTAATACCAAAATCACGGTCAGTTGCTGTTTGAAAACCACAATCCATAAGATATTTTTCAAAACGTGTGCTGGTTTGATATCCTTCTGAATTTGGATTTCTTCTTCCATCTGTCAAATAGTATTTTGCAACATAATTTTGCAGATTGTTTGGAATATAGTATTTCCCATACCAAAATGACACAACGACAATTGCCTTTGCCAAAGAGTAATCGTTTTGTAAGTGTGCAAAACTTCTAAACGACTCATATTTATCCTTCGTTTGCGGAAAGTGCTCCATGCGCTCTTCGAGTCTCACCTCATAATCACGCATCATTTGAACCGGAATAATACCGCACTTGTCAAAGCCGAGTTCTATTGCTTTATTTACAATATCTAAAGCTGTGATCTCCATATTTCACTATCCTTACAAACAAACGCCGATCTATTGGTTTCTAAAGGGATTTTATCAGTTCGACAAATTGGAAGTTGTTCATTTTTTTCGGCTTTTGGGCTGGCAGTTCATCACACATCGCATGAAACAAGCCTGTCAAAAATCTCTTATTATCAACTTCATTTACCAACAGCATCTCTTTTGCTCCTTCATAGGGTAATTCATACGGAGCTGTCGGCATATAACTAATTGCTGATTTTACTGGTTTAACAAGTAATCTATCATCATAGATACCGCCTACAATCTTGCCACGATAATAAATAATAAATTCTCCCATCATAGCTCGATAAGTAATTTCTTCTAACTCAGATAGCTGCCCTAAAATAAACTCTAAGTATTCCTTGCTTGATGCCATATTTCCACCTCAAATCCCGATTGGTCAAGATTATTCTATCATCATGCAGCCTGCCAAGCAATAAATAGCAAAAAATTCCGCTGTAATTTTATCAAAATTACAGCGGAACCTTGGTGCGCGAGGCGGGACTTGAACCCGCACGCCCGTAATGAGCACTAGAACCTGAATCTAGCGAGTCTGCCAATTCCACCACTCGCGCATATCCGTTCTTCTTTTTTTCACCGCAGGAGAGGGATGGTGCGAGTGATGGGACTTGAACCCACACGTCCAATCGAACACAAGCACCTCAAGCTTGCCTGTCTGCCTATTCCAGCACACTCGCAAATGAGTCCCTCAACCGGCGACTTGTTTATTATATCATTTTGTTCGATTTTGTCAAGAGCTTTTCCCAACTTTTTTATTTTGGCAAGTTGTAATATGTATTTTGACAGGTGGGACCTGTCGAAATACAGGGGCGGATCAAGGCCCAGAAGATATGGAGGTACATCCAATGGAAGAAAAGGTATTTGTATCGGCACCTCTTAGCTGCCTCCGACGCCTGCCGTGTAGTCCCTTCCTGCGGCAGTCAAGCTGCCGTCAGGCGTGCTATTATCCTGAATAACGAGCCAATCTGTATTCATCTTCTGAATACCGGCACCGCCGGTATTGCTTTTCGCTATATTTGTGCCATTCAATTCCAGCGTTACCGCACCCTGCCCTGTCGTTTTTGATTGCAGAGCCGCTGCTCATTTGAATGTCCACATTGAAAAGTCCGTTTTCCCCCATCCGCTTTAATCGTAATCGCATTTTGGGTCATGGTACCGGTAATTACAACATGAGTAAAAGGCCTGTTTTTGCCGGAAAAAGTCCTGTTCAAGACCGGCAGAATTCACGGATTTTCTAATAGAAATGCCGCAGACGATGCGGAGGCCGTTTGGCGCTCCCACAAAAAGAAATCTGCGAAAAATTACAGTCTTGACCGTCAAACGACTTCCTCACAAATAGGAGAAATCACGGGTGTAAAACGGAACTGTTTCTTGAAAAATTTGCGGATTGTTTGCCGTTTTTTCGAACGTCGTTTTTCTGTGCCTGCCTCGGAATCTCACCGCAGCGTTGTTCTGCTTGCCCCCATCGGGGAGGTCGTGGCAGAATCATATCCCATTCGGACGGTCATTCAGTTTTCAATTTGCCCCTCAATAAGTAGGCAGCGAGAAGGGCCGGAAATTAACCCCCTCAATAATCAACTGGGAACCTTTTTGCCGTTTGCACGAAAGAATTTTTGTAAACTTTTTGTGAACGGTGGCTACAACGACAAAAAGAGCCGGTACACAGCACATCAAACCAGCGGGAGATGATCTCTCGCTATATCTTTGATGAAACTATGTACCGGCTCTGAAATTCAGAAACCTTCAGTGTCTGCTTTTTCCGTCCCGCAGGCAGACGCTGCAACAGGAACAGCGCAGCCGCAATCTCTTTCGGCGGCTGCCTTGTGTTTCACTCAGATATTCAGTTGTGGCTCTCTAATGAGAGCATATAGATTATATCATGCAGAACACTTGTTCGTCAATCTTTTTCGGTATATTGTGACAGGAAAGACGGCTGCCGTTTCCGACAGCCGCCCTTGGGTTAAACATTTGATTTTACTTTACGCTACGCTTTTTCTTTCTGCTGACAACCGTTGTACCAATGGCAGCACCGCCACTGACGAACAACAGGGCAATCCACAGTGCAAGGTTGCTTGTATCGCCTGTCTGAGGAGACTTATCAGATGTTCCCGGTTTGGTACTGGCAGGCTTTTTCTCAAGAGCAGCAATCGCATCTTCGATAGCCTTTGCCATTGCGTCAACTTCGCTCTACTCAGTGATATTCTTGTCACGGACAACAGCATTGACGGCAGCTTCCACGGCAGTGAAGTCCTTGTACTCGTCCTTGTTCAGTGCATTTGCCTTGGCAATGGCTGCATCAACCTTAGTATAATCTGCATCCTTGTATTGCAGGGCGGCAATGGCATCTTCAATAGCCTTCGCCATTGCATCCACTTCGCTCTGCTCAGTGATATTCTTGTCACGGACAACAGCATTGACAGCAGTTTCCACAGCGGAGAAATCCTTGTAGTTGTCCTTGTTCAATGCGTTTGCCTTAGCAATGGCTGCATCTACCTTTGTGTAATCAGCGGGGATGTTATTGTCATCCCACACAAAAGTTGGATGACCGATTCCGGCAACCCATTCAACGCCCGCACCGGCATTGGTTTGCAAGCCAGCAAGGACATCTGCGGAGGTGAAGTTGGAGACAGCAGTGCCGCACGATGACTGGTCAAAGGTCGGGTCGGCACCCGCAGTACCTGCATCCCAATCAACCACCAGCTTAGCAACGGCTAAGTAATTGCCTTTATTATCAGGATATGTTTCTTCATCAAGCGTTACACCATCAGGAGGGGTATCCGGCCAAATGCAGTCGGTAACATGGGGCTTTACAACAGCTGTAATCCAAGTGATATTGCCAGGCTCAGCGCCAGTGATGTTTTTTGTTGCAACTATGCAATTTTTGATTATTACGCCAGGCTTGTTCCCAGAGAAGTTTTCAAAGTTTGCACCGAGAATACCACCTACAGCTGAATAGATATTTTTGCAGGAAACAGAACCGCCAAACCAACAATCGGTAATCGACGAGCTGTCCGCAGAGTTTTCCCACTGACCAATCAGCCCGCCAACGGTATCAACATGATCTTCATCGGATTCTGTACTGATAACCGTGGCGTCTGAGCCGCAGCCTTTTACTTGTGTGCTCCCAGTGCATTGGCCAATCAGTCCGCCGACCATCTTGTCGCCAACATTGTTTTCTAGCTTTCCGCTTGTATAGCAGTTTTCAACTGTGCCGCCATCGACCCAATCTGCCAAAATGCCGGCAAGTAACGAACCATCATTTGAGGCAATATCAGCGTCTATAACAAGTAAATTCTTTAATGTACCACCGTCAGAAACAACTCCGAATAGTCCGTTTCGAATAAGTTCGTCACCAGTAGAGTGATGATGCAAATTCGTGATTTTGTGATACTGCCCATCAAAGGTACCAGCAAAATATCTGCCAAAGTTGCTGCCATTTCCAATGGGGGTCCACTGGCAGCCGGATAAGTCGAGGTCATTATCTAAGTAAATCGTTTTCCCTTCAAATGATACAGATGCAGTTTTGTCATTGACTAACTGCGCTAAACCGGCCAACTGTTCGGCAGTGGTGAAATGGTATTCAGTGTCCGTCTCATGGTCGGTGTACCAGCTTATATCTGCCGTACCGTCCCAATTATCTACTGAAGTTCCTTCAGCAAACGCTGTCATCGGAACAAGTGCCATCACAAGGCACAACGCAAGCAGAAGGCTTAGAAGTTTCTTTTTCATTTTTATTCCTCCAAAATAAGGGAACGCTATTCAATTATCTGTTGTACTTTTTCTTTTTGCTGACAACCGTTGTGCCAATGGCTGCACCGCCGCTGACGAACAACAGGGCCATCCACAAAGCAAGGCTGCTTGTGTCACCGGTCTGGGGGACATTGTCCAGCTTGTCATTATTGCTGGCGGTGCCGTTGGTCACGTTGCTGGAGGGGAGCACCGTGCCAGGCAGGTTTTTTCTCAAGAGCAGCAATGGCATCTTCGATAGCCTTTGCCATTGCATCCACTTCGCTCTGTTCAGTGATATTCTTGTCACGGACAACAGCATTGACGGCAGCTTCCACACCGGAGAAATCCTTGTAGTCATTCTTGTTCAGGGCATTTGCTTTGGCAATGGCTGCATCTACCTTAGTATAATCAGCGTCCTTGTATTGCAGGGCAGCAATGGCATCCTCGATAGCCTTTGCCATTGCATCTACCTCAGATTGTTCCGCTTTGCTTTTATTCCGATCCACAGCCTCAATTGCAGCCGTTACATCCGAATAATTCGAATACAGATCCGCATTCAAGGCTTCTGCCTTTTTGATTGCTTCGTCAACTGTCGAATAGTCAGCGGAAACATTTCTGTCATCCCATCCAAATGTCGGATGTCCAATCCCGGATACCCACTCTACATCGCTTCCTGCATTTGCCTGAAGTCCTAGGAGAACATCGTCAGAGTTAAAGTCGTTGGTAGCGGTTCCTGCTGAGTTGCCGCTTTCTTCATTAGAAACATTTGAACCATATCTGTCATCAGCAGGCCAGAAACAATTTTCTGCTGATACATCTACGACATAACCAAGCCAGTAAGTATTTTCCCAGCCATCGTTGCCGATTTCTTTTGTAGCGACAAGGCAGTTGACCATGCTTACACCTTTGCCATATCCGATAATACCGCCAACGGGAGCCTGAATGGAGTTTACAACGATTTCTCCGCCAAACCAACAGTCGCTTATTGTCACCTGACCAGTATATGAGGCTCCAACAATGCCACCCAGCGAATCCCAACAATCCATCGGCTCTAACCCGCCTTCTTGTTCTGCATAGTACTCGCCGTCATAGTTACCCGTAATTGCAGCGGTAGAATAACACTGGCTGATACTGTTGTTCCCATTTAAAAATCCTGCAATACCACCTATGTATTTTTCTACATAAGAGCCTCCAGTAATAGAACCAGTAGTATAACAATTATTTATAGTGGAATGGGTCATCCAGTCCACCAAAATACCTTTTCCGTAAGTGGATCCATCTTTCATTGGTATCACGATATCCGCATTTTCAATGCCGAGATTTTTTACAGTCGCATTATATATACTTCCGAACAAACCATTTCTATACAAGTTATTGTTATTGTCTTTGTTTTCAGATTTTAGGCCCTCATGAGAATACAGGTTATAAATCACATGGCTTTGTCCGTCAAAAACACCCTGAAATGATCCCCTATCCGTATTTGCTCCGTCACCGATAGAGATCCATTCATGCCCGCCTAAATCCAAGTCATTATCAAGATAAACAGTTTTGTCCTTAAAATATGCTGTATCATCATTGATAAGCTTTGCCATGCCTGCCAACTGCTCGGCTGTTTGCAGATGAAATTCCGTTTCATTCTCATCATACCAGCTTGTATCGGCTGTCCCATCCCAAGAGTCTGTGGTGCCTGCCGCAAACGCTGTCATCGGGACAAGCGCCATCACAAGACACAACGCAAGCAGAAGGCTTAGAAGTTTCTTCTTCATTTTCATTCCTCCCAAATAATTCTATCCGCTATTTTTACTTTCTCCGACAGCGGACACGCCGGAGAAGACAGAAGGTTTAACCGGAAAAGATAGATTTGCCGGTCGTGGTTAGAACTTCAATATCAAACCACCACCCTTCCGGCAAACGCAAAAGCCGAAGCCAAGGCACAATGCGCCCTGTCTCCGGCAACTGGTTCGTTATAAATTGTATGAAATAAGACTTGACACGCTGAAAAAACGGCGCTATGCTCCTGCCGAGCCGAGCCGATAATAATCGGCGCATTTCCATTTGCCATAGTCAAGTCCTCCTTCCATAATTTCTAAGACAAAAGGATATGACTTCCCCTACCCCATAGATATACAAAGGTATTTTAGCAGATTTTCCCCAAAATCTCAAGTAGTTTTTAGAATATTACTCTCTTTTTTCTCAAAGTATTGCCTTCTTCCATTACTCACGGAACTTTATGACTTCTTGAATACTTCCCGAAAAAGAAAAGCCGCCGTCGCTTGACAGCGACTTTTCTCTTTAGCGGGTAAACCGTATCAGCAGTTCATTTATAGCATCCACTGCGCCGTGTCTTTTCGCCTGTATCTCTCGATTTCTGCTTGCAGCTCCTTTCGCATTTCCTGCAAAGCTCGTTATATTTCTTCCTGCCACGCTCATCAAGAAAGAACGCCCATTCTTTCTTGAGGTATTTCGGCATACGGGGCATAGGGGCCACCTCCTTTTCACTGTCGAATTGCCGATTTGCTCCCGAAACGCAGAAACGCCCAAAACCTGACCCCGCTGTATGGTTTCGGGGCGATTCTGGGCGTTTTCTTTCGATATGAGCGGCTTTGTTTTGACGGCGGTATCCTTATCGTCCGTCATTCAAAAGCCGCTGTTTGTCGCTTCCGGGTAACAAAAAAGCGCCGTATTACTACGACGCTTTTGTCTTGCTCGGAAAAGAATATTATGTTGCGTTCAAAAATTATATTTTATCTTTCCACCACGGGAAATTGCCTCCACCAATTCCCCAAAAATATGTTTTTAAGGCATCCATTGATACTCCATAATCAATAGTAGATTTTCTTGAAACCAAATCCGCCCATATCATTAGACGGCGATTTAGCGCCTCGATATCAAGCGTTTTGCTTCCTGACAATTCCATTGGGTCATTTTGAGCCATTCTTCCAAAAAAGAGTTCTGGACTATTTTTTATTCTACGATAGGCCCCTGGAAATTTCACTTTTTTACCATTGGACAATAGCATTTCCTCTTGTCCACCTGCTGAAAATTGATCTCGTATGTGGGGGTCAACAATTCCTTGTGAAGTTAACCACAACGCATATCTATCATAATTACCGCCAAATACTTCTGGATAATTCACGCAACCAAAGATAGTGTATTTTCGCTTATCTTCTGGCGATACATTTTTCCATAGTCTTATCGTTGCAGATACCGTTTCATCAGAGGAGTCTCCTGTCCACCATAGGCTTTCTCCCTCTTTTAGTTGACTGCGATAATATTTCGCAACTGGAGCAATCGGATTATCCATTTTTCTTAGGTCATCATAAGGAACGCCCATTTTATCAAAAATGGTTTCACCTTGGTTTAACCTCATATCAATAAGATAGCGTGGCATATGAGTTACAGCAATACCATATAAGCACTGTTCATAAGGTTTTGATAAAAACTCTATTGGATTTCCGCCAAGTTTGCCGAAAGTCATATATATTCGTTCAATGCCATTCACTCTTGTCGTTTCAAGTATACTGCTTCCCGTTGATGTCCAGTGATTTTCTTTGGTACTTTTCACCTCTACGCCGTAATATTTTGCAGCAATAATATCGGGAAATCTTTGACCAGAAATTTTTTCAATTGTGTTCTCGAATGCAGTACCTTTTGCCGATTCAACAAGAGCTTCTTTCACATCATCCTCAAGCGGATTACCGCCTCTTGTAGCATAGTATTTAGGTCGTTTTAATGCGTCGGCATTCAAAAGCCGGTCAGTTTGAAACATCAGCTTCTGAAATTCGCTTAATGGCGGATGAGGATTAACTGATACGATCATTTCATTTCCTCCTCAAAATAAACACTCCACTTTTCTGATATATGTTTTGCAATATTGTATGCAAGGACACAGGGCACGGCATTACCGATAATTTTATATGCATCACTGGAGGATACTCCGCAAACATCTCCTCTTTTGGGAATGATAAATTGATAATCATCAGGAAAAGTCTGAATGCGCGCACATTCTCTCACAGTTAGCCTGCGCTCTTGTAATCCAGCCATCAGCTCTTCTGTATGGCTTCCTCCGTGTTCTGCAGCAAGGCGGCGATATTCAATATTGCCGTGATGTTCGGATCGGATTGTCGGTCCGATGGAGTCCAGCCTTATTTCTATTTGTCCCTGACAATGTTTTCCCATATACTTTGCTTTAGAATACTTCTTCTGGGATGGATCATTAGTTTCATTGGGTTCTAACAGGCCATTAAATGCCTCACAACAAGTTACAGGAGGATATAAAGAAGCATCATCAGTTGTAAACGAATGAGTTCTTGGAGGATATGGGTCATAAGTAACAGGAATATCCTTCTTTCTCAGTGCCGTCAATGCGTTTTTTTTGAGAGCCGACTTCTTAAACCCGAAAAAAATCACACGCTCTCGTGATTGTGGCACACCATAATCTGCTGCGTGAAGTACCCTTGCCGGAACAACAAGGTATCCGCCATTTGCAGCATTTGAAAAGTCTTTTTCGATGACCTCTTTAACATCATCTAAGTTTGTAAGCCCTTTTACATTTTCGGCAATAAACAAAGCTGGTTCTGTTAGCGTTACAACATCTCGCATCCACATATACAGTTGTCCACGACTTTCCACAGAAGGTTCTCCAACTTCTAATTTTCCTCCATTATGGCTCTTTTCAGAATTAAAGCCCTTTCTTTTGCCTGATATTGAAAAATCTTGACAAGGAAATCCACCAGTAACAACATCAATATTGTCCGGGAAAACCTTTTCGCCATCTTTTGCACGCTTCACAAGATCAACAATACTATCAATATGATATATTTCTTTGGCATTCTTCATTCTATTGGAAAAATAAGAAACCCAAGCCGTCTTTGCATCTGGACGAATATCATTAGCAAAAACAGTATGAAATCCTGTCTCTGCCACTCTTACGGTATTGCCGCTTTCTTCTGTAATCCAATCTGGGTGAACCTTAATGTTAATTGAACGCTTGAGGCAGGTAAAGCCGCCTTCAAATCCAATATCCATACCGCCACACCCAGAAAATAAAGACAACACATTCACAACATAGTCCTCACATTTCATTTTGAGCGTTGAGCCACTCAATTTCTATCGATTCGTATTGGAGTTTATGTTTTTCACAGAACTGTTTCAGATTTTTCATTGCAGTTAAATTAGGCTTTGCTTTTCCGTGTTCCCATCTATTTATGGTTGAAGCGGTTACTCCCAACTCTTTTGCAAAAGCTTCTTGTGTCATAAAAGCTTTTTGTCGAGTTGTTTTCAAAACCAAGGAAAGCTGCATCATTCTTACGCCCTCCTAACACGATATTGGAATTATTATAGTATTAACCACGCGTTTAATCAAGCGGTGCTTAAAAAATTTTCGGTTTCTTCCATTACTCACGGAACTTTATGACTTCTTGAATACTTCCCGAAAAAGAAAAGCCGCCGTCTGCGACAGCAGCCTTTCCGATAGCTTGTTATGCGTAAATCAAATCGTTTGAAACAATCTCCATAGCAGCATTGTGGATGTTGTTCATCTTCTGCACCCACAGCATTTGCTTTTCCGCTTTGAGTGCTTCCGTTACGCCCTCCTTTTCGGCAAGTTGTTTTACCAGCCGAGGGAACATTTCCTCTGCTTGCTCGTTTATGTCGGCAAGGTAATCGTTCAGCTTGCCGCTTGTCAGCAGTTCGGAATAGAGTCCCTTGCGGTGCTGTTTCAGATACCGCAAATGCCGCTGTCCCCATATGCCGATATGCGCCGTTCTTTCTTCGGGCAGTTTCAGACAGGGAAGATAGTAATCGCCCTGCAATTCATACCAAAGTCCGTTTTTCTCGTCATAAATGTACTTGTCCATTTTGTAATCCTCCAATATGATTGATTTTACCTACGATCCAATCATTCCGGCTGATTACAAAAGCCGAGGGAGAGGACTTCCTTACGAAGCCTCTCCCTTGGGACAGTCCTTGCTTTTTTATGTAAACTCTCGCTTACTTGTTGCTCAGATACTCGTCGATGGACTTGGCGCCCAGCTTACCGGCACCCATAGCCAGAATGACGGTGGCAGCACCGGTAACGGCATCGCCGCCGCCATACACGCCCTGACGGGAGGTCAGGCCATCCTCGTTGACGATGATACCGCCCTTCTTGTTGACTTCCAGGCCCTTGGTGGTGGACTTGATCAGGGGGTTGGGGGTGGTACCCAGAGACATGATGACAGCGTCCACGTCCAGCTCGAACTCGCTGCCCTTCTTCTCCACGGGACGACGGCGGCCGGAGGCATCGGGCTCACCCAGCTCCATCTCCACGCAGGTCATGGACTTGACGCAGTCCTGCTCGTCGCCGTTGATCTGAACGGGGTTATTGAGGGTCTTGAAGATCACGCCCTCCTCGATGGCGTGCTCCACCTCCTCGTGACGGGCGGGCAGCTCCTCCATACCACGGCGGTACACCACGTACACATCAGCACCCAGACGCTTGGAGCAGCGGGCGGCGTCCATAGCCACGTTGCCGCCGCCTACCACGGCCACCTTCTTGCCCTTCAGATCCATGATGGGGGTATCGGAGTCCTCACGATAGGCCTTCATCAGGTTGATACGGGTCAGGAATTCGTTTGCGGAATACACACCCTTCAGGTTCTCACCGGGAATGTGCATGAACATGGGCAGACCGGCGCCGGAGCCAACGAACACGGCCTCGAAGCCGTTCTCCTCCATCAGCTCATCGATGGTGATGGTGCGGCCTACCACGATGTTGGTCTCCACCTTCACGCCCATAGCCTTCAGGCCGTCCACTTCCTTCTGCACGATGCTCTTGGGCAGACGGAACTCGGGGATGCCGTACACCAGCACGCCGCCGGCCAGATGCAGAGCCTCATACACGGTGACCTCATAGCCTTTCTTGGCCAGATCGCCGGCGCAGGTCAGGCCCGCAGGGCCGGAGCCAACCACGGCCACCTTGTGACCGTTGGACTGGGGCTTTTCAGGAGCCTCGGTGCTGTGGGCGTTGTGCCAGTCGGCCACAAAGCGCTCCAGACGGCCGATGCCCACGGGATCGCCCTTTTTGCCACGGACGCAGTGCATCTCGCACTGGCTCTCCTGCGGACAGACACGGCCGCAGACGGCGGGAAGGGAACTGGTCTGATGGATCACCTGATAGGCGCCCTCATAGTCCCGCTCCACGATCTTGGCGATGAACTCCGGGATGCGGACGTTGACGGGGCAGCCGTTGACGCAGGGATGGTTCTTGCAGTTCAGGCAGCGGGCCGCCTCGTCCAGAGCCTGCTCCTCGGTGTAGCCCAGAGCCACCTCGAGGAAATTCTTATTCCGGACATTGGGGTCCTGAGAGGGCATTTCGTTCTTATCCAAACGCATATTGATCTTTGCAGCCATCTTACTTTACCTCCTGCTTGAACAGATTGCAGACTTCCTCGTGCTTATGCACCTCGAAATCATGATACATCTGGTTGCGCTTGACAGCCAGATCCCAGTCCACCAGCTGACCGTCGAAGTCAGGGCCATCCACGCAGGCGAACTTGGTCTCGCCGCCCACGGTCAGACGGCAGCCGCCGCACATACCGGTACCGTCGATCATGATGGGGCTCATGGAGACGGTGGTGGGTACGCCGTAGGGGGCCGTGGTCTTGCAGACGAACTTCATCATGACCATGGGGCCGATGGCAAAGATCTCATCATACTGATTGCCGGCGTCCAGCAGCTCCTTCAGTGCCTCGGTCACAAGACCCTTCTGGCCATAGGAGCCGTCGTCGGTGCAGACCTTCATCACGGAGGATACGGCCTTGAACTTATCCTCCAGAATCACCACGTCCTTGCTCTTGAAGCCCACTACCGCGTGGACCTCAGCGCCGCAGTCGTGGAACTTCTTCAGAACGGGGTAGGCAATGGCGCAGCCCACGCCGCCGCCGACAACGCAGACCTTTTTCTTACCCTCGGTCTCGGTGGGCTTGCCCAGAGGACCCACAAAGTCATGCAGATAATCGCCCTGCTGCTTGTGGCTCAGCTTCTCGGTGGTTGCGCCCACGGTCTGCACGATGATGGTGACGGTCCCCTTCTCACGGTCATAGTCGTGGATCGTGATGGGGATACGCTCGCCGTTCTCGTCCACACGCAGAATGATGAACTGACCGGGCTGGGCCTTCTTGGCCACCATGGGTGCCTCGATCTCGTACAGGATCACAGTGGGCTTCAGCGCTTCCTTCGTTACGATACGATACATGGATGTTCCTTCTTTCCTCAAAAGTCATGGCTTGCTACGTTCCATGGGCACACACGGAACTCCTCACCCGTGTGCGCTCGTCTTATCTTATCACATCCGCCCATGGTTCGTCAAATATTTCCTTGCACTTTCCCTTTTTCATGCAAGGGCATGGTGCAGCGTCACCTGTCCCCGGTCGATATCCACCAGATGCTCCTCCTTCATTTTCCGCAGCTCCCGCATCATGGCACTGCGGTCGGCGGAGATATAGTCCGCCAGAGCACTGAGGGTAAAGGGCAGATGAAAACTGCCGCAGTCGTCGCCGCCGGTCTGAAGGCCGAAGTAGCACAGCAGTTTCTCCCGGATGCTGCGGCGGCTCAGAACCTCCACCCGCTCGGAGAGGGCGGCGGCCTTGCCGGTCATGATATGGAACATATTCTCCACCAGTCGGCTGTGATGGGTGCAGGCCTTTTCGCATCGCCGGGTCAGATGCTCGGCGCTCATGAACCACACCCGGCACGACTCCGCCGCCACCACCGTGATGCTGTCCCCGGCCACATTCTCGAACATCAGCATCTCTCCGAACACGCTGCCGGTGGGCAGATGCTCCAGAATGGTGCGTCCCCCCTGCCGGTCGATGCGCTGGATGACGGCGCTGCCGGCGGTCAGAAGCCCCAGCTCTCCCCGGCCCTCGCTGATGTCATAAATCACGGTGTCGGCCCGGAAGCTCTCCTCCCGGACGCCGAAGCACACCCGCATCTGCTCTACCTCATCGGAGCTGATGCCCTCAAGGATCGGTATGTTCTCCACAGGGGACCTCCTTTCCCGCTGCCGCCATGCGGCGATCCCGCCGCCCGCCGATGATCACATAGATGATGACATAGGCGATGGCGCCCACCACCAGGCCCGCCACCACATCGATGAAGGCGTGCTGCTTGACAAAGAGTGTGGAGCAGATGATGATGACGCCCCATATGTCTGCGAAAGTGCGCCATCCGGTGCGCCGCAGTCCCGGCGTCCGGTGAACGGCATAGAGGGCGTCCAGCACCCCCAGCACATGGACGCTGGGCAGCACATTGGTGTTGGTGTCCAGATTGTAGGTGTTCTGGAGGAGCCACGTGCAGAAGTTGTGGTGCTCCATCACCGCCGGGCGCAGGTCCTGTCCGTTGGGTACCAGCGCACAGAAGATGGTGGCAAACCCGAAGGTCAGCATGATGCTCCACATATACCGCCGGAAGCCCTCGGCATCCTTGACGATCAGGTAAAGGCCCAGCGCCAGCAGAAGAAAGCTCCACGAGTCATAGGGAATGACAAAGTACTCGCAGAAGGGGATGTATTCATCGATGAAGGTCTGGGTGGCCCAATAGTTGTCGGTGATGAAGTGCTCAATAAGGAAAAAGCCCCCCAGATACACCGGCAGATACAAGCCCCACCACATATGGGGGTGGTCCTTGATGAAGGTCTTGATGGTCTGCATGAGAATCCTCCTGATTTCAACAATTTTCCGTGAGGGGCATTATAGCATAGCCCCGCCCAAAAAGGAAGTGCTCCTGTGATATAAGTCACAATTATTTTACAAATCCATTTCCCGGTTGCGGCGGCGGCAGATTTCGAGTATAATAGATCTGTTATAAATGAAAAGATATGGAGGAATCCCCATGATCCTGCAAAAGAAAGAGGAGCTGGCCAACCGCCAGCTGCGCCTGACCATCACCGTGGAGCGTGATGCGTGGGAGAAGGCCCTGAACGACGCCTATCAGGAGGTCAAGGCCCTGTACCCGGTGGAGGGCTACGCCGTGGGCAAGGCTCCCCGTGAGGCGCTGGAAAAGGCATACAGCCACGATCTGTTCTATCAGGAGGCGGTGAACGAGACCTTCCCCGCCGCACTGGTGGAGGCCATCGCCTCCGAGGACATCCAGATCGCCGCCCCTCCCGCCCTGAACGTGGAGACCATTGGCCCCGACGGCTACACCTTCACCGCCCTCATCGACCTGTACCCGGAGGTGAAGCTGGGTCAGTACAAGGGCCTGTCCGCCCCGTGGGAGAATGTCGAGCTCTCCGACGATGACACCAACGAGGCCGTCCAGCGTTTCCTGACGGAGCATCTGGTGGAGCAGGAGCAGAACCGGGCCGCCATGGGCGCCGAAGTCACGCTGGACTTCGAGGGCTTCGTGGACGGCGTACCCTTCGAAGGCGGCAAGGGCGAAGGCTATCCCCTGCTGCTGGGCAGCGGGATGTTTATCCCCGGCTTCGAGGAGCAGGTAGCGGGCATCCGCCCGGAGGAGGAGCGGGATGTCCACGTCACCTTCCCCACCCAGTATGTGCCGGAGCTGGCGGGCAAGGATGCCACCTTCCACGTCAAGGCCCACCGCATCGTCCGGCGGAGCCTGCCCCAGCTGACGGATGCCTTTGCACAGGAGCAGGGCTTCGAGGACGTGTCCCATCTGCGCCGCAGCATCATGGAGCAGGCCATCCTGCAAAAGCAGCAGGCTGCCTCCAACGCCTTTGCCGAGGCCCTGATGCAGCAGGTGGTGGCGGGCATGGAGGTGCAGCTGCCCGACTCCATGGTGGAGAGTCAGCTCACCGGCATCCTTCAGGAGCTTCAGCAGCATCTGGAGAGTCAGGGCGCCTCTCTGTCTGACTACCTGCAAGCAGCGCAGCTGACCATGGACGACCTGCGGGACCACGCCCGTGAAAATGCCATTGCCGCCGCCCGCTACGAGCTGGCCATGACGGAGATCGCCCGTCAGGAGGGCATCACTATCACCGAGGAGGAGCTGGAGGAGAAGTATCAGGAGATGGCCGCCCTCTACGGCATGACCGTTCCCCAGCTGCGGGAGCAGGTGCCTCCCGCCCGGCTCCAGCACGATCTGAAGCTGGCCAAGGCCCGTGCCGTTGTTGTGGACTCCGCCCTGCGGAAGTAACTCCCCTGCAAAGCCTTCTCCCGCAGAAGCCCTCATAGAGTAAAAAAGCACTCCCGGAGGATGCAAATGCGTCCTCCGGGAGTGCTTTTTTCAGTTCCGGTGCTTACTTCTTATACGGTACGTGCCAGATGGTATCGGCATAGTCCGCCACCGACCGATCGGCGGAGAAGATTCCGCTGCGGGCGATGTTGTGCAGACTCATGCGGTTCCATTTCTCCCGATCCCGGTAGGTGTCCGTCACCCGCTGGGATGCGGCGCAGTAGGAGGCAAAGTCCGCCAGCAGCAGATACTGATCCGCCGGGCAGTCCACACCGAACAGCAGCCTCTGGTACAGATCCTCGTAGCTGACGCCATCCCGGAACCCGGCCTTCAGCTGATCCAGCGCCCGGCGCAGCACTGGGTCACGGGTGTACAGCAGATATGGGTCATAGCCCCGGCTCATGTGGGAGGCCTCCTCCGCCGTCAGGCCAAAGAGGAACATATTCTCGTCCCCCAGCACCTCGTGCATCTCCACGTTGGCACCGTCCAGCGTGCCGATGGTCAGTGCGCCGTTCATCATGAACTTCATGTTGCCGGTGCCGCTGGCCTCCTTGCCGGCGGTCGAGATCTGCTGGCTGACCTCGCTGGCCGGGATGAGCACCTCGGACATCGAAACGCGGTAGTTCTCGAGGAACACGACCTGGAGCTTCCCCTTGCAGATGGGATCGTGGTCGATCTGGTCGGCCAGCGAGCAGATCAGCTCGATGATCCGCTTGGCCACGGCGTATCCCGGCGCGGCCTTCGCGCCGAAGAGGAAGGTCTGCGGCTGCATGTCGCGGTTCGGGTCGTCCTGCAGGCGCTGGTAGAGCGCGATGAT
>ERZ860445.1082-NODE-1082-length-16888-cov-3.311115_pt1 | contig 16888 bp, 14 predicted proteins | sample MGYA00509977_ERZ860445 | MGnify/ENA primary metagenome ERZ860445 (study PRJEB30046, sample SAMN00715233) | human gut metagenome | study: EMG produced TPA metagenomics assembly of the A metagenome-wide association study of gut microbiota in type 2... | reverse complement strand
CACCGGGGCCGGGAGCCGAAGGGGAAGCAGCAGCGCCGCCCACTCCGGCGGTGCCGCCGCATACCGCACCCCGGCGTCGGCCATGACCTGCGCCGCCTGCCGCACCCGGCGCTGTACCCGCCGATTCAGCCGTCCGCCGCCCTCCAACAGGCACACCTCCCCGTCTCCCAGCGGACAGCGCCGCAGGGTGAGCTTTTTCCGCTTCTCCTCCCATCGCACATATCCCACCATAACACAGCGCCCCCTTTCCACCAGTCTATGGCCCGGCGGCGGGAGAAAGACGGCATAAAAAATTCCCCACCTGCACCAAGCGGTGCAGGTGGGGAAAAGGCCGCTTACCACCAATAGGGGATGTACCCCGGCAGACGGTTCAGCGGATTGATGCGGCTGTAGTTCTCCCAGATCTCGTAGTGGACGTGGGGGCCGGTAGAGATGCCCGTGGAGCCGCACAGGCCGATGACCTCGCCCTGCTCCACATGCTCGCCCACCTCCACCAGACGCTCACTCATGTGGGCGTACAGGGTGAAGTTGCCGTTTCCGTGGTCGATCTCCACATAGTTGCCGTAGCCGCCCCAGCTGTACTTAGAACCCACTACGGTGCCGGATTTCACAGCGTAGATGTAGCTGCCGTAGGAGGCGCCGATGTCCACGCCCATGTGGTTGGTGCTGGCGCCGGGGGTGGGCTGGTCACGCCCGCCGTAGCCGGAGGTAATGAGCCGGCAGTCCGAGGGCCAGATGTACCCGTCGGAGGAGGGCGTCTCGTCGGAGCCGCTGCCACCGCCACCGCCGCCGCCTCCACTGTTATCGCCGCCGTTGTTCCGGTTTTCCTCCTCCCTCCGGGCCTGGATCTGAGCGTCCAGTTCATCGGCGGCTGCCTTCTCCTGAGCGGCCAGATCGTTCAGGCCGTCCGCCGTTTCGTTGTACTTGGCAATGAGCTGGGTGGCTGCCTCCAGCTGGCTGTCCAGCTCCGTCTGGCGGCTCTCCAGCTGGGAGCGCTGCTCCTCCAGCGCCTGCCGGTCGGCCTGCATCTGCTGGCGCAGCTGCCGCAGGTCGTTGATGACGCTCTGGTCGTGCTCGGCCACCTCGTTGATGAAGTCGATGCGGCCCAAAAGATCGCTGAAGCTGGTGGCCTTGAAGATCACCGACCAGAAGGAGGCGGTACCCCGCTCCTCCTCATCCCGCACCTGACGGCAGAACAGGTCGTACTGGGACTCCTCCTTCTGCTGGTTGTCCGCCAGCTCCGCCTCCAGCGCATCGATCTGCTGCTGGGCGTTGGAGATCTGGCTGCGGAGGACGTCCGCCTGCTGATCCAGCAGGTTTTTCTGCTCCAGCGCATCGGCCTTGTTGGCCTCGGCCTCCTCGATCTGCTGGTTGATCTCCTCCAGCTTCTTCTGGTGCTCCTCCGACTGCTCCTGCAGGTCTGCGATGGTCTCGGCATAGACGTTCACCGGGCGCAGAGCGCCGCTGGTGAACACGATGCTCCCCGCCATGAGAATGGCCAGCAGGCCGCACCATTTTTTCTTACTCATGCTACACTCCTCCTTATACTCTCAGGAACTTCCGGATGGCGGTCAGGCTGCCGCCCACGCCTACCAGAATACCTACCAGACCGAACACACCGGCCACCGGACCCCAGATCTTCCGGAAGGATACCACCCGCAGCAGCTGCAGGGTATCGGACCCGGCAATGCCCTTGGAAATGGCCTCGTATAGCAGCCACTGCAGGCCGAAGGCGATGACGGCGCCCATCAGACCGATGAGCAGACCCTCATAGACGAAGGGCCATCGAATGAAGCCGTCGGTGGCGCCCACCATCTTCATGATGGCGATCTCATCCCGCCGGTCAAAGGTGGTGAGCTTGATGGTGTTGGAGATAATGAATACCGAGATCACCAGCAGCACCGCAATGAGGGCGATGCTGATGAGGCTTGCCACATTCCGCACCGTCAAAAACCCGTTGGAGATGGCCTCGTCCGCCCGGACCTTTACGATGCCGGGGGTGGCCTCCAGATCGGATACCACCTGCTGCATCTGTGCGGCGTCCGTCAGATGGATAACGTACCGATGGCGGAAAATAGAGGGATCCAAGTTGCTGTACAGGTCGTCCTCATCATACTGCTCCACGTAGCTGTCCCGTGCCTCCTGCCGGGAGACGAAGGTGCAGTCCGCTGCGCCGGGGATCTTCTCCAGCGTGGACTGCAGGGCCTTGGCCTCGTTGTCAGAGAGGTTCTCATCCACGAAGGCCAGCACAGCGTTTTCCTTTTGCAGGTCCTTCAGGTTCTCGTTGGCGTTATAGGCCACCAGCGAAAAGGTCCCCATGATCACCAGACACGCCACCGTCACGCCGATGGCGGCGAAGGACATGAATCCGTGGGAGAACATATTGCGGATGCCCTCCCGGAAAAAATATCGAAAATCGTGCTTCATCTGTTATACCTCATACGTTCCCACGCCGTCGCCGTTGACCTGCCCGTGATCGATCATGATGACCCGCTTGTCGAAGTGGTTCACCAGATCCCGCTCGTGGGTCACCACCACCACGGTGGTGCCAAGGGCGTTGATGCGCTCCAGCAGGGTCATGATCTCCAGCGAGCGGTTGGGGTCCAGATTGCCGGTAGGCTCGTCGGCCACGATGGTGCTGGGATTGTTCACCAGCGCCCGTGCAATGGCCACACGCTGCTGCTCACCGCCGGACAGCTCGTCAGGATATCGGTCCTCCATCCCCTTCAACCCCACCAGCTCCAGCACATAGGGGATGCGGGTGCGGATGTCACGGGGCGTGGCCCCTACCGCCCGCATGGCAAGGCTCAGGTTGTCGAACACCGTCTTTTTGGGGATCAGCCGGAAGTCCTGAAAGATCACGCCGATGGTGCGGCGCATATAGGGGATCTGCCGGTCGGAGATGCGGCTCATGGAGAAGCCGTTGACCATGACCCGCCCTGCCGTGGGGATGACCTCGCCGGTCAGGAGCTTGATGATGGTGGACTTACCGGAGCCGGAGGGCCCCACCAGAAATACAAATTCCCCGTCCTCAATGGTAAAGGAGATGCCCTGAAGGGCCTCCGTCCCGTTTTCGTATGTTTTTTCAACGTCCTTCAATCGAATCATATCATATCCCTCGTTGCCGGAGCCCCGGCCCGCTGCATTTGAAACGACGAACCCTGTCGGGCTGCGCCGTATTATGTCACCATAAGGTATTATATAAAAAAAGTTACAAAATGGCAACAGGAATAATATGAAAATTTTATGAACAGATAGGGAGGCCCTCCGGCAAAATCCCGGTAGACAGCCGCCGGGATTTATATTACAATAGCCCCGTAAAAAGTAGCCCCATAAAAACCGGCGTCCACTCAGGACACCTTTCTGACAGAAACGGAGGGATCTCTGTGGCCAATCCACTGCTCATGGCCGAAATTTTCGACAACATCAATGAGGGGATCTACATCCTCAACCGCAAGGGAGATTACATCTACTGCAACAATGCCTTTTTGAAGATGGTGGGCGCCACACGGGAGGAGGCGCTGCGCCTCAACGCTTTCCAGCTGATTCCGGAGGGACAGGTGTCGGTGAGCGTGGCCGTCACAGCCTTTACCGAGAAGAAAAAGGTCTCCGTGGTGAACAACGTCCTCACCCCCAAGGGGTATCACTACCGCCAGCTGGCCACGGCCACCCCCATCTTCGGCAGCGGCGGCGAGGTGGAGTATATGTTGGTGGAGACCGTTCGGCTGGATCTGCTGGCCAAGCGGTATCAGCAGGCTATCCTCTATGAGGACGACAGCACCATCGAGGTGCCGGCCCTCTCCCCGGAACGCACACGGGCTAAGGAGACCATCATCGCAGACAGTCCCGCCATGCAGGCCATCCTCTAGACTGCCGCTCAGGTGGCCCAGACGGACTCCACCGTCCTCATATCCGGCGAGACCGGCACCGGCAAGGAGGTGCTGGCCAAGTACATCCACCGCAACAGCAGCCGAGCCGATGCCCCCATCATCGAGATCAACTGCGCCGCCCTGCCGGAGAACCTGCTGGAGGCGGAGCTGTTCGGCTATACCAAGGGCGCTTTCACCGGAGCCCTGAATACCGGCAAGCCCGGGCTTATTGAGGCGGCCCACGGCGGCACGCTGTTCCTCGACGAGATCAACTCCCTGCCGCTGGCGCTGCAGGGCAAGTTCCTCCGGGTGCTGGAGAGTCACAAGAGCAAGCGGTTGGGAGCTGTGGAGGAGCAGGAGATCGACTTCCGCCTGCTGGCCGCCACCAACCAGAACCTCAAGGAGGGCGTGCTGGCCGGGACCTTCCGGGCGGACCTTTACTACCGCCTCAACGTCATTCCGCTGGAGCTGCCCCCGCTGCGGGAGCGCCGGGAGGATATCGCCCCACTGGCCACCTTTTTTCTGGACTACTACTGCAAGCGCTACAGCCGCACCAAGGTCCTCTCCCGCCGAGTCATCGAACAGCTGAAGGCCTACGACTGGCCCGGCAACATCCGGGAGCTGAAAAACGTGGTGGAGCGGCTGCTGGTCACCAGCGCCGCCGGGACGCTGGAGATCTATCAGGATCTGGCCCCGCTGCTGGGGGAGGATGCCGTCCGCTCCACCTCACCGGAGATCTATCCCGCCGACTGGGAGGCATTCTATCAGTTTGACCCGGAGCATTTCTCCCTGAAGGCCTACATGGAGTTCTGCGAAAAGCACGTGCTGGCCGACGCCCTGAAGCGCTGCCCCAGCAGCTATAAAGCAGCGGCTCTGCTGAAAACAGATCAATCCACCATTGTCCGCAAGCGTAAAAAATACGGGCTTTGATCTGTCAAATGGCCCGTTTTTAGCGCAGAAGCGCAGTCAATGCAATGTTGCATCGGCTGCGTTTTTGCATTATCCGAATCACTGGGGGGATGATGCGTTTTCGCATCATCTGTTTTTTGGAAGCCGGATGGTGGAGAAGTCAACAAAAAAATTTTCCCCGTAATGCCGACATTTTCCGACATCACCAAATAAATTGGCACGCCCTTTGCTAAAAAGCTATGCCGTGAGCCGGTGCTGTTCCGGGCAGCGCCGGGTGGGTTCTACGGAGGGCGGCCCTGCAACCCGCCTCCCCGGCCCCGTCGTTTTCCCCATGTGTTTGAGAAGTAACCTACATTCCTGCTTCTTAAAAAGAAAGGAGATCAGAGATCTGTGTCCACTACCACCCTTATTTCCCTGATCGTCGTCGTGGTTGCCTTTGCCTTGTTCTTCTATCTGAGCTTCAAGGGCGTCAACCTGTTTCTGACGGTCTTTGCCTGCACCCTGTTGGTGTCTTTCTGCACGCCGGATGGCATCACCTCGATTTTTACAGCCTTCCTCCCCTCCGTAGGCACCATGTTCCAGCAGTTCCTGCTGCTGTATACCATCGGCGGCGCCTTCGGCTTCTGCCTGATGGAGAGCGGCCTCGGCTCCGCCATGGCGACGCACCTGATTAAAGTGTTCGGCGAGAAATGGATCGCCGTGGCCCTGTTTGTCATCACCTGCCTGATGATGGCGGCCGGTGTGGCCTCCTATCAGTACGCCATTCTGGCCATTGCCCTGCCGGTGCTGAAAAAGCTGAATATGTCCCGTAAGGTGGCGCTGGCCGCCATGTCCGCCGGTGCAGGCTCCGTGGCCTACGGCACACTGGTGGGCATGCCCAACGCCCTGAACATCGCACCCACCACCTATCTGGGCACCACCACCATGGCCGGTGTGGGCATCAGCCTGGTCTGCACCGCCTTCTCTGTGGTGTTCATCGTGGTCTACCTCATCATGCTCACCAACCGCCTGAAGAAGAAGGGCGAGGGCTTCGTCTCCTATACCGATGACCCCCAGAACGACGAGGACGAGTCCAAGCTGCCTCCGGCATGGAAGGGCTATCTCTGCGTGGCCGCCATCATCGGCCTGAGCCTGCTGTTCCAGAAGCTGGGCATCACCGCCCTGCAGGCCACCACCTATGCACAGGTGCTGTCCATCGTGCTGGTGTTCGTGCTGGTAGGCCCCAAGTACCTGCCCCATGTGTTCCAGACCTGCGTCCGTGGTATTCAGGGCTCCCTGATCCCCGTGGTGTTCATTTCCATCGTGGTGGGCTACGGCACCGTGGTACAGGCTACCCCTGTGTTCACCCTGCTGGTGGAGAAGGTGCTGTCCATGAATATGCACCCCTACCTGCTGACCTTCGTGGCGGTGAACCTGCTGTCCGGCCTGTGCGCCAACGGCACCGGCGGCGTCACCCTGTTCATGAAGAACTTTGGTGATTCCATCCTTGCCAACCCCTCCATCAATCTGGGCGCTCTGCACCGCATTGCCGCCATTTCCGGCGCAGGCTTCGACTCCCTGCCCCACAACGGCGCCATCGCCTTCCAGCTGTCTGTGTTCAAGCTGTCCTATAAGGAGGGCTATTTCCAGCAGTTCATGATGTCCGTGGTGGTGAACCTGCTGGCCGGTATCATCGCAGTGGTCATGGCAATGCTGCTCTATTGAGTGCCGCCTGCCTGATATAGTCCCATCTATCCGAAACCAACGAACAAAATAATTTTTTGGAGGTAAATGATTATGAGTAAGCCCCTGGCAGATTATGTGAAGCTCCCCCAGCTGGAAGAGTACAAGGAGTGGTTCAAGGATTTCGCCGACCTGTACCGTGAGGACGGCATCCTACAGGTCACCTGGAAGACGCTGGACGGCCCCATGCAGCACAGCGGTATGTCCCACCGGGCCATCGGCCAGCTGGTGCGTGTCCTGTCTCTGGACTTCAAGAACGAGATCATCATCTTCACCCACATCGGCGACAGTTGGATGACCGAGTCCGATCCCAACGGCTGGGAGACCTACTCCGAGCTGCCCACCCAGCGCTTCCAGCACCAGTATTTCGATGACACCAACCTCATCAAGAACATGATCTTCGATCTGGACGTACCCACCATCGGTGCCATTCCCGGCCCCGGCTTCCACTGGGATTCCGCCATGCTCAGCGATGTGACCATCTGCTCCGACGACACATGGATGGAGGTTCCCCACGCCCACGGCGGTCTGGTTCCCGGCGACGGCATGGGCCTCATGGCACAGCACTACTTCGGCACCAAGCGTGGTAACTACTACATGATGACCGCCCGTCAGTGGACGGCCCAGCAGATGCTGGACTGGGGTATGGTCAGCGAGGTCGTACCCAAGGACAAGGTCATGGAGCGTGCGTGGGAGATCGCCCGTCTGTGGAAGACCATGCCCTATGAGAACCGCACCATCATGTCCAACCTTGCCAAGCGTCCTCTGAAGAAGCTGCTGGTGGACGACCTGAAGCTGCACACTGTCTCCGAGCAGTACGGCTCCCTGCTGCGGATCGCCGCCGGTGAGATGGGCGACACCCATGCCGGCCAGCAGGACGAGAAGTACATCAGCCAGACCAACGACTGGCGCTACTGCCACGACTGGATGCAGCAGCCTCCCACCCGTGAGAGCTGGGCGGGCTTCCGCACCAAGCCCTTCGAGTGGTTCAAGGAGGTGGAGGCCGGTAAGGAGGTCAACCCCTTCGACCCCAACAAGAAGGTCTCCCCCTATCGCCCGGAGAAGAAGGACTGATTTTCCTTTCTCTGTACCGCAGACCGGAGGCAGTGCGCTGCCTCCGGCCCCGGTCAAACCTATTTCGAGGAGTTGTTTCCTATGGCAAAAACCATCATTACCGCTGCCCTCACCGGTGCTGTCACCCCTGCGGGCTATCATATTCCCGAAACGCCGGAGCAGATCGTGCAGGCCGCCTATGAGTGCTGGCAGCTGGGCGCTGCCGTGGTGCATATCCACACCCGTGCCGCCGACGGTAAGGGCGCTATGAACACGCAGGCCTTCCGTGAGATCGTGGAGGGCATCCGTGCCCACAAGGACTGCGACGTTATCATCAACTGCACCTCCTCCGGGGCCTCCCCGGAGCATCCTGCCACCGACGAGGAGCGCTTTCTGCACCACATGACCGTTCCCGGCATTGAAATGGGCTCCTACGACGCAGGCAGCTTCAACTGGATGCCCGGCGGCGTGTTCGTCAACAGCCCCCAGTTTTTGCAGAAGCTGGGTGATGCCTATCTGGAAAAGGGCATCAAGCCGGAGATCGAGATCTTTGATGCCGGTATGCTGGGCATCGCCGATTACTTCGTCAAGAAGGGCCACCTGTCCACCCCCTGTCACTACCAGTTCTGTCTGGGGGTGCTGGGCGGTATGCCCGCTACGGTGGAGAACCTGATCTATCTGAAGGACCGCATCCCCGCCGGCTCCACGTGGTCCGCCTTCGGCATCGGCGCCGCCCATCTGCCTATCCTGTACGCCGCTCTGGCGCTGGGCGGACACATCCGCGTGGGGATGGAGGATAACGTCATCTTCGGCAAGGACGAAAACGGCAGGAAGATCATGGCCACCAACCAGATGCTGGTGCAGCGGGCCGTGGAGGCCGTCAAGCTCTTCGGCAATCAGCCTGCCACCCCCGCCGAGGCCCGTGAAATTCTGGGCATCCCGCCGCTGGTTCGCTGAAGGAGGACGGTATGAACGTTTCTGATATCAAGAATGTCGCCTGTGTCGGCGGCGGCGTCATCGGCTCCAGCTGGGCCATCCAGTATGCCCTGAAGGGCCTGCACGTCACCCTCTACGACATCAACGACCAGCAGCTGGCCAAGAGCCACGACCAGATGCTCCGCAGTCTGGACGCACTGGTGGCCCACAACGCCATCACCGCCGCCCGCAAGGACGAGATCATTGCCTGCGTGCGCCCCACCACCTCCATGGAGGAGGCGGTGCAGGACGCCCAATTCATTCAGGAGAGCGGCCCGGAGCGCATCGAGATCAAGCGCTCCATTCTGGCGCAGGTGGAGCAGTATGCCGCCCCGGACGCCCTGTACGCCAGCAGCACCTCCGGCCTGCTGATCTCCGATATCGTGGCCGAGGCGCTTCACCCGGAGCGCTGCATCGGAGCTCACCCCTACAATCCCCCGCACCTGATCCCTCTGGTGGAGCTCACCCGCTGCGACAAGACGGACGATGACTGCGTCCAATTGGCCTATGATTTCTATCAGTCCATTGGCAAGGAGGCCGTTCTGCTGCGTAAGGAGTGTCCCGGCTTCATTGCCAACCGTCTGCAGCTGGCCCTGTATCGTGAGGTGCAGGATCTGGTGATGCGGGGCGTATGCTCCGTGGAGGATGTGGACAAGGCGCTGGTGTACGGCCCCGGCATCCGTTGGGCCATCTTTGGCCACAACATGATCATGCAGATGGGCAACCCCGGCGGCCTCACCGGCATGGTGGAGATGCTGGGCAATTCCGGCGACCGCTGGCTGGAGGATATGGCCAGCTGGACCCACCAGCCGGACAACTGGGCGCAGGTGGCCCAGCCCGGCGTGAATCAGGAGATGGCCAACTTCCCCGACTACATCGGCCACACCAATGCCGAGTGTATCGCCTACCGGGATCAGATGCTCATCGACATCCTGAAGCTCCATAAGAAGCTGTGAGGCTCCCCATGAACGACATCAACGGATTCCTCAAGCGCCGCTGGCCGGCCATGATCGCCAGTCTCCTGATCTGCATCTGCGCCGGCTTCGGCTACGCATGGAGCGTGCTTCAGACCCCCATCATTGCCGCCCACGGCTGGCCGGATCAGCAGGTTTCCCTGACGTATACGGTGACGGTGCTGTGCTCCACCATGGCGCCGCTGTTCTTCGGCGGCCTGATCCGCCGTCTGGGTACCCGGCGCTGCGTGGTGGTGGGCGCCGTTCTGTTCGGGGCGGGCCTGATGACCACCGGCTGGATCAGTGGCGGCGTGTGGCAGCTCTACCTGTTCTACGGCGTCCTCTCCGGTCTGGGGACCGGCTTCGTCTACCCGGCCATGATGGCCTATGTGGTGCGCCTGTTCCCGGAGAAGTCCGGCATGGCCTCCGGCCTCGGCACGGCGGCCTACGGCTCCGGAGCCATTCTCTGGGCGCCGGTGGCAGCGGCCCTGATCCGCAGCGTGAATCTGCGGGGGACGTTCTGTATTCTGGGTGGTGCCTTTCTGGTGCTGATCCTGCTGGGCAGTACCCTGCTGGTGGAGCCCCCGCAGGACCTGCGGGAGGCCCTGTGTCCTGTCTCCGGTAATGCCCCCGTCCAGACGGAGGGCCTGCGCCGGGGCCAGATGGTCAAAACGGCGGCCTTCTATGGGATGGTGGTCATCTTCACCTGCGGTCTGGTGGCCGGCGTCATCGTCATCAGCCAGGCTTCCCCCATCCTTCAGAACGCCTACGGCTTTACCAGCGCTACGGCGGCGGTGTTTGTCAGCGTATTCGCCGCCTGCAACATGGCGGGCCGCTTCCTGTGGGGCAGCCTGTCTGACCGACTGGGCCTGCGCCGTGTGATCACGGCCGTGTCGGCGGTGTGCATCCTCGCCATGCTGCTGCTGACCCTTTGCCACGCCACCGTTCCCGCCGTGATTGCCATGGGTGTGGCGGCCAGCTGCTACGGCGGCTTTGCCTCCGTCCTGACGCCGCTGACGGCGCAGGTGTTCGGCAGCAAATATATCACCGAGAACTACGGCGTCATGTACATCGTGTTCGGCTTGGCCAGCCTCATCGGCCCGGTGCTGGCGGTGCGTCTGCGCACCCCGGACGGGGCCTATACGTGGGCCTTTGCCGCTGCGGCCGTGCTGGCTGCCGTGGGGCTCATTCTCAACTGTATCGTCCCGCTTACCGCCGGAAAGGAGGCCCCACATGGAAAGTAAAGTCACTACACGGGAGAAGATCATCTCCTGCTTCAAGGATGGCCAGACCATCGCCATCGGCGGCCAGACCGGCCACTGGATGCCGGAGCGGCTCATTGACTGTATTCTGGAGAGCGGCGCCCGGCATCTGACCGTCTATTCCATCGATACCAGCGACCCCGGCGTGGGCATTGGCCGCCTGATCCGGGCGAAGGTCATCGACCGCATCATCACCACCCATGTGGGTACCAACCCGGATACCAACGCACAGATCCAGGCTGGTACCCTTCAGGCGGAGTTCAGCCCCATCGGCAGCTGGATCGAGCGCATCCGCTGCGGCGGTATGGGACTGGGAGGCGTTCTCACCAAAACGGGACTTGGTACCGTGGTGGAGGAGGGCAAGCAGCTCATCACCGCCAACGGACAGCAGTACCTGCTGGAGACCGCCCTCCGGGCGGATATCGCCATCACACGGGCCCGCCGTGCCGACCCCATCGGCAATCTGGCCTACCGGGGCAGCACCGGCCGGGCCTCTCACCCCATCGTGGCCACCTGCGGGGACCTGTCCATTGTGGAGTGCGACCACTTCTGCGATCTGGGAGAGATCACACCCGACGAGGTGGAGGTTCCCGGTATGTTCGTGGATATGATCCTGGTGTAAGGAGGCACGACTATGGATAACAGACATTTTATCGCCCGTCGTGCGGCCCGGTATTTCCACAGCGGCGACGTGGTCAATCTGGGCATCGGCATCCCCAGCCTCTGCGGCAACTACGCCGAGAGCGGCGTCCTGTTCCAGACGGAGAACGGCTTCATCGGCGTAGGGGCCACGGCGCAGGGCATCGAGATCAGCGACCGGCTCTTTAACGCCGGCGGCATTCCCTATCTCCCGGCGCTGGGGGGCTGCGCCTTTGACGTGGCCAAGTCCTTCGGCATCATCCGCTCCGGCCGCATGGCTGCCACGGTGCTGGGAGCGCTTCAGGTCTCCCAGCACGGAGATCTGGCCAACTGGGCCACCCCCGACCGTGCCTTCGGCATGGGCGGGGCCATGGATCTGGTCAACGGGGCCAAGCAGGTCATCGTGGCCATGGAGCTGTGCGCCAAGGACGGCTCCCCCAAGCTCGTCAAGGAATGTACCCTGCCCTATACCGGGCGGCGGTGCGTGGATCATATCGTCACCGAGCGGTGCGTCATCGATGTGACGCCGGAGGGTCTGGTGCTCTCCGAGCTGCGCCGGGGCCACTCCGTGGAGGAGATCTGCTCCGCCGTGGAGCCGCCGCTCATTGTCTCTCCGGAGCTGAAAGAAATGGAGGAAGATTGCTAATGGGACAGTTTGACCATGTGGTGGTAGTGGGCTACGGCCGCTCCGCCGTTGCAAAATCAGGAAAAAAGGGCGCCCTGCGGAATATGCATCCGGTGACCATGGGCGGCCTCACCCTTAAGGGCGTGCTGGAGCGTGTCCCCCAGCTGCCCGCCGATCAGATCGACGACCTCATCGTTGGCTGCGCCATCCCGGAGCGCAAGCAGGGCTTCAACATGGCCCGGCTGGTGGCCGCCCGTGCGGGCCTGCCGGATAGCGTCTGCGGCATGACCATCAACCGCTTCTGCTCCTCCGGTCTACAGGCCATTGCATTGGCGGCGGGCCAGATCGCCTGCGGCGTGGCGGATGTAATGGTGGCCGGCGGCGTGGAGTCCATGACCGCCTGCCCGGTGAATCTGGATATCAGCGATACCTTCGATCCCGACCTGCTGCGCCAGCGGGAGGAGGAGTATATGCCCATGGGCCTGACGGCGGAGAATGTAGCCGCCCGCTACGGCATCACCCGTCAGGAGATGGACGAGCTGGCTCTCCAAAGCCACCGCCGTGCGGCGGCGGCACAGGACGCCGGTAAGTTCGACGATGAGATCATCCCCCTGCCCGGCGTGGATGCCGACGGGGATCCCATCGTCTTTGACAAGGATCAGGGGATCCGCCGCAGCACCACGCTGGAGGCGCTGGCAGGGCTGAAGCCCTGCTTCAAGGAGGGCGGCCTTGTGACCGCCGCCACCTCCTCCCAGACCAGCGATGCTGCCGCCTTTGTGGTGCTGATGCGGGACAGCAAGGCCAAGGAGTTGGGTATCCGGCCCGTTGCAGAGCTGCTGAGCTTCGCCGTGGCCGGCTGCGAGCCGGATTACATGGGCCTCGGCCCCATCTACGCCGCCCCCAAGGCGCTGGAAAAGGCGGGCCTCACCGTGGCCGATATGGACGTGGTGGAGCTGAACGAAGCCTTTGCGGCGCAGGCTATCCCCTGCATGAGAACGCTGGGGCTGGACCCCGCCAAGACCAATCCCAACGGCGGCGCTATGGCACTGGGTCATCCCCAGGGCGCTACCGGTGCCTTCCTGACCATCAAGGCCCTGAATGAGCTGCGCCGCACCGGCGGAAAATATGCCATGGTCACCATGTGCATCGGCGGCGGCATGGGCGCTGCCGGCATTTACAAGCTTATCTGACTCCGGCAAAACCTCCTCAAACTTCAGCCGAAAGTCATGCATTCCTGATAGATATCTCCGGTCTGCTTTGTGTTTCCTTTCCCGTCAAAGCCCCTCTCTGCCGGAAGGATATCAAAAGCAGCGGGCTGCCGGATATACCGGCGGCCCGCTGCTTTTTACCCTATATCCCGTGGCCGGGACATGACGGCGTACCCTCGCCGCCACGCAGAAAGCCCCAGCTCCGGCGCAGTGCTGCGCCGGAGCTGGGGCTGTTTGCTCTGATATGTGCTTTATTGGGCGCTGCCCTCGCCCAAGATGCGGGCGGCGCTCTCCTGAGCGAACTGCTTGCTGTACAGGTCGTGGTAGTACCCCTTGCGCCGCAGCAGCTCCTCATGCTTGCCTTGCTCCACGATGTGGCCGTCTTTCACCACCAGGATCACGTCCGCCTTGCGGATGGTGGAGAGACGATGGGCCACCAGAAAGGAGGTGCGGTTCGTCAGCAGATGGTCGATGGCGTTCTGGATCAGCTGCTCCGTCTGGGTGTCGATGGAGGAGGTGGCCTCATCCAGCACGAAGATGCGGGGGTCGGCCAGCACGGCACGGGCAAAGGAGATCAGCTGCTTCTCGCCGGTGGAGAGACGGTCGCCGCCCTCACCCACATCGCTGTCCCAGCCATTTTCCAGCTTGTCCACCACCGTATCCGCCGACACGGCCCGTGCGGCGGCCTCCACCTCCTCGTCGGTGGCGTCCAGCTTGCCGTAGCGGATGTTCTCCCGGACGCTGCCGGAGAACAGGTGGGGATTCTGCAGCACATAGCCGATGTTGGAGTGGAGCCACAGCTGGCTGCGCTGGCGGTAGTCCACGCCGTCAATGAGGATCTGTCCCTCCGTAGGCTCAAAGAACCGGCAGGCCAGATTGATGAGGGTGCTCTTGCCGGCCCCCGTCTCGCCTACGATGGCCACCGTGGTCCCCTGGGGGATGTGGAGGGAGAAATGCTCCAGCACGTTCTCGCCGCCGTCGGGATAGCGGAAGGTCACATCCCGGAATTCGATCTCGCCCCGCAGCGGCTCCCAGTTCTCCCGCTTGGGGTGGAAGGCATCGCCGTATTTCTCGATGACCTCCGGGGTGTCCTGAATTTGCGGCTGTTCGTCCATCAGGTCGGTTACCCGCTCGATGGAGGCTTGCAGAGAGATGAACTCCGCCAGATTGGCGGCGGTCATCTGGATGGGGTCAAAGATACTGACAGCATAGGTGGTAAAGGCCGACAGAGTGGCCAGCTCCAGCGCCTGATCCAGCACCATATAGCCGCCCCGCAGCAGCACGATAGACACCGCCATGGTGCCGAAGAACAGCACCAGCGGGATAAACACCGCATTAAGCCGGGCTGCCCGGATGCCGGAGTCGTGCATCTGTCGGGTGAGACTGCGGAAGGCGTCGGCGGTCTGCTCCTCCGTCACCAGCGTCTTGGTGGTGCGTGCGCCGGTGATGCCCTCGTTGAAGGCTCCGGTGATGCGGGAGTTCAGCTTACGCACCTTCCGGTTCCAGTGGAGGATGCGGTTCTGAAAATACCCAGTCAGAATGGCCATCACCGGCACAATGGCGATGACCGCCAGCGCCAGCTTCCAGTTCAGCGCCAGCATGGCGGCAAAGGTACCCAGCACATAGAACATTGCCCACAGGATATCCGTAAAGTTCCACGCCAGCATACTGGAGATGCGGTTGGTGTCGCTCATGACACGGGTCAGCAGATAGCCCACCGGTGTCACGTTATAAAAGGAGAAGGACAGGGTCTGCAAATGGTGAAACAATGCCCCACGCATATCCTTGCCCAGATTCATCTCGATGTGCATGGAGTTTCGGGCAAAGATCACCACCGACAGGGCCTGCACCAGAATGACCGCCAGATACGCCAGTGCATAGGGCAGCAGCCCTGTCAGGGTGTTCTTTTCGATGAAGTTCTGGATGGCGTACTTCTGGAACAGGGGCAGCACCACGTCCACCAGAGCGCAGATGCCGTTGAACACCAGCATGGACACGAAGGCCCCCCGATAGGGCCGCAGGAACGGCCCCAGCCGCTTCCAGATCCTCCAGTCGAAGGATTGGGTATATTCCTTTTCGTCAATGGCCGCCATGCTCGCTCCCCCCTTCCTCCAGCAGCGCCCGGTCGGCACTCTGCATCTGAATGTGATAGATATCCCGGTAGATGCCGGGCTTTTCCACCAGTTGGGCGTGAGTCCCCAGCTCCGCCACCCGGCCGCCGTCCAGCACCAGAATGCGGTCGGCCTGCATCAAGGTGGTGACCCGGTGGGAGATCAGCAGCACCGTGGCCTTGCCGGTAGACCGGCGCAGGGCGGTGCGGATCTTCTCGTCCGTCTCGGCGTCCACGGCGGACAGGGAGTCGTCGAAGATCATCACCGGGGCCTGCTGCATCAGCATCCGGGCGATGGCCACCCGCTGCTTCTGTCCGCCGGAGAGAGTCACGCCCCGCTCCCCCACGATGGTGTCATACCCCTCCGGGAAGGAGGTCACCGCCTCGTCCACGCAGGCGATGGCCGCCGCACGGCGCATGGCATCCTCCGGCGCATCGGGGCGCACAGCCCGGATGTTCTCCCCGATGGTCTGGGAGAACAGGAAGGGCTCCTGCAAAACAAGGCCAATGTGCCGCCGCAGGTCGCTGCGCCGGATGTGCCGCAGGTCCACACCGCCGATGGTGATGCGGCCGGAACCCTCCGGCACGTCGTACAGCCGGTCCAGCAGATGCACCAGCGTGCTCTTGCCGGAGCCGGTGCCGCCCAGCACGGCGAAGGTCTCCCCCTCCCGGATGGTGAAAGACACATCCTTCAGCACAGGCTGCCCCTCGTAGCCGAAGGTCACATGGTCAAATACGATGTCCCCGCCGGGGAAGGGAACGTCGTCGGGCTGCTCCTGCTCCTCCGGGGAGCGGAGGATGTAGCCCACACGGTCCATGGACACCCCGGCCTTGCTCATGTCCGACAGCACCCGGCCCAGAGAACGCACGGGCCACGCCAGGGACTCGTTGTAGCTGACGAAGGCCACGAAGGCGCCCAGAGTCATGGCTCCCGCCACGCTCTCATGGATGCCCGCCAGAATGATGACCATCACCTGCAGGCACGTCAGCAGCGTCCCCGACGCCCAGTATACCGACAGGAGCTTTCCCAGATGGATCCACAGTCCGGCATATCGCTCGCTCTTGGCCTGAAACTTGTCCTCCTCATACTTCTCCCGGCCAAAGGCCCGCACCACCCGCACGGCGGTGAGGTTCTCCTGAGCGCAGGCGGTCACCTCGCCCTCGGCCTCGTCGGCAGTCTTGAACCGGGAGGAAATCTTCCGGTAGAATACCCCCGACGACAGGCCCACAATGGGGATAAAGGCCAGAGCGATCAGGGACAGTTTCACGTTCATGCGGAACATGATCCACAGATACAGGATGATGAGGAACACCGTCCGCACCACCTCCACCAGCTGGTTGCACACGAAGGTGCGGATCACGTCCACATCGGAGGTGCAGCGCTGGATGATGTCGCCGGTGGGGTGCTGCTTGTGCCACGCAAAGGGCAGATACTGGATGCGCCGGTACAGGTCATCCCGCAGCCCCTTGACGTAGGCCTCGGACCCACGGGACAGCTGCGCCCGCTGCCCGAAGCTGCACAGGCCCCGCAGCAGCGCCGTCACCATGAAGGCCCCCGCCGCC
>ERZ860445.1074-NODE-1074-length-17003-cov-9.638305_pt1 | contig 17003 bp, 7 predicted proteins | sample MGYA00509977_ERZ860445 | MGnify/ENA primary metagenome ERZ860445 (study PRJEB30046, sample SAMN00715233) | human gut metagenome | study: EMG produced TPA metagenomics assembly of the A metagenome-wide association study of gut microbiota in type 2... | reverse complement strand
TTCTTCCCATGTATGATGTTTGGTATTCCTGGTGCTGCACTTGCCATGGTTAAGTGTGCAAAGACTGCTAAGAAAAAGGCTGCCATCGGTATCCTTGCTTCTGCAGCTATCTGTGCATTCATCTGTGGTGTTACAGAGCCTTTCGAGTTTGCATTTATGTTCCTTGCTCCTGTTCTCTATGTGATTTATGCTTTACTTTATGGTATTTTCACAATGATTACAGTAGCTCTTGGATTTAGAGCAGGCTTCTCATTCTCAGCCGGTGCGATGGATTTATTATTCTCATCTTCACTTCCGGCTGCAGCAAAGACATGGCTCATCATTCCTCTTGGAATCGCAGCTTTTATCGTATTCTACATTGTATTCTATTTCGCTATCAAGAAATGGGATCTTAAGACACCAGGTAGAGAGGACGATGATGTTGAAGAAGAGAAGAAGGCAGTGCTTTCTAACAATGACTACACAGCAGTAGCCAAGACTATTCTTGAGGGCTGCGGTGGCAAAGACAATATTGCAAGCATTGACAACTGCATCACAAGACTCAGACTTGAGGTTAAGGATATCACTCAGGTTGATGATAAGAAGATTAAATCTGCAGGTGTTGCAGGCGTTATGAAGCCTGGCAAGAATTCTGTTCAGGTTATTATCGGAACCAAGGTTCAGTTTGTTGCGGATGAGTTTTCTAAGCTTTGCGAATAGATTTGTTCTGCAATATATCAGTGTTGATTCACCTTAGGTGATTCACAAAATTTAATAATACATGATTAAAAGCCACACCGGGTGTTATGCCTGGGTGGCTTTTTTAGTTGGTTCGGGCCGTAAGCTCCGCCCGGTTGTGGTGCACACGGACTCTCGTTTTCGCTACGCTGCGCTGTTAAGATACTGTACGGATTATGCCTTTGGGTTTTTATAGGCTTGACGAAAACGTCGAAACGCGCCTTCCATGGCGCGGTTCTCCTTGACTTGCCTTCCTTGGCAAGTCATTTCTGCTCTTCATGGGCATAATCCTACAGTATCTAACCAGCTTCGCTATGCGCTCTCACGAGAGTCCGTGTTCACCCCGCCGGGCGGGGCTTACGGCCCTTACGCTGTGGTGGAATCCGCTTAGGAGAGAGTTGCGAGTTGCACATTGTTGCAACCGGCAACGGTTTTATCTACGCCTTGCTTCTACGAGCCTGCGATGGGATAAAATAAGAAAGGATTGAAAAAAGAACAATTGTTTGCTATAATAAATGAAGAGAGGAAATAAAAGTATATTAGGTTTAGTAATTTAAGTATTCATTTAATTTATTGTAATTAGGGGAAATCCAATATCAATCGATTGATAGAAAGAGTGATTTTATATGAACATATGGCTAAAGTTAAGGAAAACAGCTGCAATTTCACTATGTGAGTTACTTGCAATTGCTATAATTTTTACAGGCTGTGCCTCCACTGATTTATCCGGCACTGAAGGTGCTGGGCATGCCGCAGGAGCTGTAGTGGCAGGTGAGGATTCTTCCGGTGCTTTAGGCAGCAAGGATAAAGTGGATGGGCCGCAGGAGGATCTTGTAAACAACAATTCCTACGTTTCCCTCGATGCTATTCCTGCATATGATGGCAAGGCATACGTGGCTGTCAACAATAATGAACCTTTTTTTACGGACAGCGATATGACTACCACTGCTTTTGAAAATTACAGTGATTTGGATTCACTTGGCAGATGCGGTGTGGCTTATGCCAATATCTGCAAGGATATCATGCCGACTGAGGAGCGTGGCAAGATAGGCATGATAAAGCCATCAGGCTGGCATACGGTGAAGTATGATGTGATAAAGGACAGGTATTTATATAATCGCTGTCATCTTATTGGCTATCAGCTTGCCGGCGAGAATGCCAATCCAAAGAACCTTATTACCGGCACGAGATACCTGAATGTGGAGGGCATGCTGCCGTTTGAGAATCTGGTAGCGGATTATGTAAACAATACAGGAAATCATGTGCTTTACAGAGTGACTCCGATGTTCTCGGGCAGCAATCTTGTTGCAAATGGTGTGCTTATAGAGGCAAAGTCGGTTGAGGACAACGGTGGCGGCATACTTTTTAATGTCTATTGCTATAATGTGCAGCCCGGAGTCGGAATAAACTATGAGAATGGTGACAGCTGGCTGGATGGCACCGCCCCACAGGAGCAGAGCGCTCAGACGGGTGCAGCGCAGAATGGAGGTTCGCAGAGCAGCGATGGAAGCGGGGCAGGAGAATCCGGCTCTTCAGGCAGTACAACAGGAAGTGCATCATCAGGCTCAGACAGTTCAGTAGCAGAAAATAGCGCTGCAGATTCCTCAAACAGCGAGACGATGGTCCATATCACTGCAACCGGCAAGAAATATCACCGTGCGGGCTGTCGGACCTTGAAAAAGAGTGACACAGAGGTAACGCTTGATGAAGCAAAATCCATGGGATTGTCTCCGTGCGGCATTTGCAATCCGCCGCAGTAGATGTGCATTAGCATTTGCAATTCACCGCAGTAGAAGCACATTAGCATCTGAAATTTTCCACAGTAGACGAACATTAGCATTTGTAACCTTTCACAGCAGATGTACGTTATTTCAGCAGTGCATAAGGTTTATTGAAGTAACTTGAAAGTAACCCGGTATATGAAAATACTGTCACAGAGTAAGGGCTGCAAGCCACGGCACCGCCAGGGCGCACGCATATGCATTTGATTGAGCGAATAGCGAAGCCGCTTAGATACTGTAGGATTATGCACATGAAGCACAGAAATGACTTGCCATGGAGGGCAAGTCAAGGAGAACCGCGCCATGGAAGGCGCGTTTCGACGGTTTCGTCAAGCATAGAAATATAAAAAGCATAATCCATACAGTATCTTAGCGGCAAAGCGTAGCGAAAGCGAAAGCATATGCGTGTCCCCTCCGGCAGCGCCGTGGTTTGCAGCCCGACCTATAGCACATATAGCAAAATCCCCTGTAACCCTTGACGATTGCAAAACCGAAAAGTATAATAGAATAGCTAATGAATTCAATATTTTAATATAGATGGAGGAAACCAAATGGCACTGAGCAAAAAGCCGGTCAACGGCATGAAGGATATACTACCTGCAGAGATGGAAATCCGTGATTATGTGACAAGCGTGATCAAGGATACATACAGAAGCTTCGGATTTACACCGATAGAGACACCATGCATGGAGAATATAGCAAATCTCACAAGCAAGCAGGGCGGAGAAAATGAGAAGCTGATCTTCAAGGTAATGAAGAGAGGCGAGAAGCTGAATCTGGAGACAGCAAAGGAAGAGTCGGATGTAGTAGACTTTGGAATGCGCTACGACCTTACAGTGCCACTTTCAAGATATTATTCAAACAATGCCAACAACCTGCCATCGCCGTTTAAGGCACTTCAGATGGGCAGTGTGTGGAGAGCAGACAGACCTCAGAGAGGACGCTACAGACAGTTTACACAGTGTGATATAGATATACTCGGAGAGCCAAGCAATCTGGCAGAGATAGAGCTGATTACAGCAACCACTACCACAATCGGCAGGCTCGGCTTCGAGAACTTTGAGATAAGAATCAACGAGAGAAGAATCCTAAAGGCAATGGCTGCTTACAGTGGTTTCGCTGAGGAGGACTACGACAACGTATTTATCACTCTCGATAAGATGGACAAGATAGGAGTGGACGGCGTTGCAAGTGAGCTTGCACAGGATGGCTATCCACAGGAAAATATTGACAAATATCTTGATTTGTTCAAGCTTTTGGAGCAGACAAGGGATGTCACTGAGGGTGTAAATTTACTTTCAGAAAAGCTGGGAGAATATTTAGACGAAGAAGTGGTTACAAATATGACAGAGATAGCTACGGCTGTTAATGCCACAAAGGGAGCAAAGTTTGAGCTTGTATTTGACCCGACACTTGTTCGTGGAATGAGCTACTACACAGGAACCATTTTTGAGATATCAATGCCTGAGCTTGGCGCAGCCTGTGGCGGTGGCGGACGATATGACAAGATGATTGGAAAGTTTACCGGAAATGATGTACCGGCCTGTGGTTTTTCAATCGGTTTTGAGAGAATTATCCTGCTTCTCATGGAGAGCGGCTTCAAGATTCCTGAGAGTCCAAAGAAGGTGGCTTATCTGGTTGAGAAGAAATATCCGGCAGACAAGCTTGTTGATGTCATGAACCAGGCAAAAGACGCAAGAGCAAACGGACAGCAGGTGCTTGTCGTGCGCATGAACAAGAACAAGAAATTCCAGAAGGAGCAGCTTATGAAAGAGGGCTACGAGGAGTTTGTTGAGTTCTTTAACAGATAGGAATCTGATAAGCAGCAGATTAGCTGTGTAGCAGCGGTACCAGACAGTTATTAGAATAAATATATAGTAAAAATATAAGGAGCGTAAAATGGCAGAATCAATGCAGGGCTTACATAGAAGCCATAGATGTACAGAGGTATCAAATGCCAATATCGGTGAGAAGGTCACCGTGATGGGCTGGGTACAGAAGAGAAGAAATTTAGGAAGTCTCATTTTCGTAGATTTAAGAGACAGAAGCGGAATACTTCAGATTGTGTTCGGTGAGGAAAATGTAGGTGCAGAGGGCTTTGAAAAGGCAGGCACCTTAAGAAGTGAGTTCGTCATCGCAGTTGAGGGAACTGTCCAGAAGAGAACAGCCGCTGTCAATGAGAGCTTAAAGACAGGTGATATCGAGGTTATCGCTACATCAATCAGAGTGCTTTCAGAGGCGCAGACACCTCCATTCCATATTGAGGAGAATTCAAAGACCAGCGAGGACATCAGACTTAAATACCGTTATCTGGATCTTCGCCGCCCTGATATCCAGAGAAATCTTATGCTCAGAAGCAATGTGCTTCGCGTGATGCGTGACTTTATGGCAAACGAGGGCTTTTTGGAGATAGAGACACCAATCCTTTGCAAGTCTACACCGGAGGGTGCCAGAGATTATCTCGTGCCAAGCCGTATACACCACGGACATTTTTATGCGCTTCCTCAGTCACCACAGCTCTTTAAGCAGCTTCTGATGGCTTCAGGATATGACAGATATTTCCAGATTGCACGATGCTTCCGTGACGAGGATCTGCGTGCAGACAGACAGCCTGAGTTTACACAGGCCGATATGGAGCTTTCGTTCGTAGATATCGATGATGTAATCGAGGTAAATGAGAGACTCTTAAAGCACCTTTTCAAAGAGGTTATCAATGTGGATGTTGAGATTCCGTTTAAGCGTATGCCTTGGCAGGAGGCTATGGACAGATTTGGCTCTGACAAGCCTGATACACGTTTTGGCATGGAGCTTTGCGATGTTTCGGATGTGGTAAAGGACTGTGGCTTTGGAGTATTCACAGGAGCTCTTGAAAACGGTGGCTCTGTCCGCGGTATCAATGTAGAGGGACAGGCAAAGATGCCTCGTAAGAAAATTGACAAGCTTGTAGAGCATGCAAAGGGCTGTGGAGCAAAGGGACTTGCTTATCTGTGCATCAATGAGGATGGCACATACAAGTCATCATTTGCAAAGTTTATGACAGAAGCTGAGCTTGATGCACTTGTTGCAAAGATGAACGGAAAGCCGGGAGATTTACTCCTTTTCGCAGCCGACAAGAATAAAATTGTATGGAATGTACTTGGAGCGCTTCGTCTCATGCTTGGAGCTGAGCTTGGACTGATTGATGAGAACAAGTACAATTTCCTCTGGGTAACAGAGTTCCCACTCCTTGAGTGGTCTGATGAGGAAAACCGATTTATGGCAATGCATCATCCTTTCACCATGCCTATGGAGGAGGACTGGGACAAGATAGACTCAGATCCGGGCGCAGTTCGTGCAAAGGCATATGATATAGTACTCAATGGTACAGAGCTCGGTGGAGGCTCAGTGCGTATCCATCAGGATGACATCCAGGAGAAGATGTTTGAGGTGCTTGGCTTCACAAAGGAGCGTGCGCATGAGCAGTTTGGATTCCTGCTTGATGCATTCTCATATGGTGTACCGCCACACGCAGGACTTGCCTTTGGTGTTGACCGTATCTGCATGCATATGCTACATACAGACAATATCAAGGAGGTTATTGCATTCCCTAAGGTAAAGGACGCTTCGGACCTCATGTCAGAGGCACCCGGAACTGTAGATCCAAAGCAGCTTGAGGAGCTTGGAATAGCTGTAGCTGCAGAGGAAGATGAGGAATAACACTATAATATGAATTTGAAAAAAAATATTTTCAATGCGATTACCATAATACTGCTCGCCGCACTTATTGCGGGGGCAGTATTGCTTAATAACAGGATAAAAAAGCTCGAGACACAGATGTCATACACCTCAGACAACACATCGGTGATACTTTCTGATGTGCAGACCATGCAGGATGATATCAAGTCCACTCTTGAGGAGGAGGCCAGCCTCATAACGGACTGGGATATTTCCTTAAAAAGTGCAGATTTTACCGATATGACATACACAGTCTCTGTCTCGGTGGTGCCAAAGGAGTACACAGAGGATACAAAAACCAGTGTATTTTTCGGTACAAACGAGATACCGCTCGAGCTAAACGGCATCAAGTATATGGGTGAGGCCACCCTTCCACTGTCTGAGGACTATGCAGGCAATGTGACATTTCTGTTTGTTGACGGAAATAAGAGAAGCACAGAGGTGCTCGATGAGTTTGAAGGTGTGACATCAGTGTTCAAAAATGTAGCATCTGGCATACTTGCCAATAAACCAACCTTTGACAATGGCAGCATAAAGCTTGGCACAGATGTAGATGTAGCGGTCATGGGAAATGATTACTTTGACTTTAACAGTGTGCAGCTCGTAGTTGCAAGCTCAGATACAGAGCTAAAGACATACGATATCCGACAGCTGTTGGCAGAAAACGGCACAGACAGTGCAGACTCTGCAGACACAGACTCCATCACATCCGCCTTAAGTCGGAAGGATGATGCCAAAAAAGATGGCTCAAAGAATGACACGGAAAATGATACCTCTGATGCCTCAAAAGAGGACGACGGTAAGCTCCATAGCCTCGAAGGCACAGTCAAAATCGAAGACTTAATCCCTGTCACAGCCGCAAGCAATATCAAAATATATGTCAAAGCAGTATCGGCACAGGGCTACACCTTCACATATGACCTGTTCGATGGTATCGTAAATCAGGACATCACAGACTTTGAAACTACAGCCGACATATCCGGCGGCGACTACACAGTAACCGACCCGACCGGCAGCAAATACGAGCCATAAAAATGTGATATAAGTGTAATTATTTAAAATCAGTTTTCTTGTGTTTTCAAGGCGACTCAGAATATTTATAAACAGTCTATAACTATTTAATAAAGCTCATTTCGCATAAGTGAAATGAGCTTTAAATTTAAAAAGCAAAAAGTGCCGGACAAAATTTCACGCCAGTGAAATAAGTCCGGCACTACCAGAATGCAAGGTAGCAAAGCGCCTCGCTCGTAAACCTGAATTAGCCGGAGAGCATACAGTGTGTTCCGAAGAAAAATGTGAACTGCCGCGGAGTTCCATAAAGTAAAAAAGAAAGAAAATGTAAATAAAACCATAATCTGCCCAGATAAAGAACCGCGGCTGACTTCACATTTTTCTGAGGAATATACTGTGTGCTATGCCGGCAACCTCACAACCTAAAAAGCGAGGCGCCCACCACACCTATCATATGATGAGCTGCACCTCACCCTTCTTTTTTGCTGAGCGGCAGCGTAAATATAAACTCAGTTCCCACACCCTCAGTGCTTATCACATTTATATTCTCACCATGCGCCTGTACAATTTCTTTAACTATAGACAGGCCAAGTCCCGTACCGCGCTTATCCTTTCCGCGGGATAAATCACTCTTGTAGAAGCGCTCCCAGATCTTTGAAAGGCTGTCCTTTGGTATACCGATACCGTGATCCTTTACTGATATAAACACCTTTTCATTTCTGATACTCGTCTCAATCTTGATACTCGAATCATTATTTGAAAACTTCACAGCGTTGTCTATCAGGTTGTAAAGAATCTGCTGGATTTTGACCATATCACCGCGCACGAAAAGCTCTTTTCCGGTGAGCAGCAGGTCAAAGCTTAAGCCCTTTTCACTGCATTTACCCTCGAAGGTGAGGATTGTCGTGCGGATCATTGTATTGATGTCAAAATCAGCAATATCCAGATGTATGCCGTGATGACCGAACTGGTTCAGATCGATAAGACTCTTGGTGAGCTTATTAAGCCTCTCAGTCTCAAAAAGTATGATGTTTAAGTATTTATCCTGCATCTCAACAGGAATGGTTCCGTCCAGCATGGCCTCCACGTAGCCCTTTATCGATGTAAGAGGGGAGCGGAAGTCGTGTGACACGTTAGAAACAAACTTGCGCTGATCCTCCTCAAGCGTATCAAGCTCAGTTGCCATGTAGTTTAGTGTGTTTGCCAGATAGCCGATTTCGTCATTGGAATGTACATCAATCTGGGCAGTGAAATCACCCTTTGCATACTTCTTTGCGGTCTTTGTGATTTTAGAGATAGGACGGTAAATGGAGCGGCTCATCATGAAAAGCAGAACAAATGCAAAGGCAAAAATGAGCGCTACAGTGTAAAAGGAGATGTTCATAAAACCGTTTACACCTGCCGTGATATGGCTCATTGTCTTGTGAATGACTATGTAGCCGATATTCTGGTACGAGACATTTACCGGGGAAAATACGGACAGCATCTTATGCTTGAAGGAGCCGTAAAAATCTCCAATCATATAGTTGTTGCTGCCAAAATCGGTGACATCAAAGCCATTTATCACTACAGGCTTAGAACTGTCATTTTGGATATCAATGCCTATTGACGGATCATCTGAGTCCATGAGCAGCTCACCGTCAGGGCTGACCACCCATACCTCGGCATCCATATAGTCGGCTACGATTTTCATGTGATTCTGGAAATCGCTAAGCAACATGGATGAGTCAAAGTATTTGGCGGCGTAATCACCTGCAATGATGGATGCTTCCCTGTAGAGATTGGAAGCCTCCTGCTTTTCGATATAGTCTGTGGTGAGATGCTGTGTAAAGGTGCATATAATGAAAAAAGCGATGACACCGTAAATCAGATAGCTGATTAACAGCTTAGCGTAGATGGTGTGCTTCATTATTATTTTACCTCAAATTTGTATCCGATGCCCCAGACAGTTGCGATGCGCCAGGTTGGCTTGTCCTTGATTTTCTCGCGGAGACGCTTTACATGCACATCGACAGTGCGGGTGTCGCCGACATATTCATAGCCCCATATGTTGTCCAGAAGCTGCTCCCTCGTAAACACCTGATTTGGAGATGAGGCAAGAAAATATAAAAGCTCAAGCTCCTTTGGCGGCATATCAATCTGCTGTCCGTCATAAGTGACAGAGTAGTTGGACAGATTTACAATAAGCCCCGGGTACTCCACACACTTGATATCTACGGAAGCATAGGCCTCCGGCTTTGCAGGCTGGAAGCGTCTGAGCACGGCCTTGACTCTTGCCACAAGCTCCTTTGAGTCAAAGGGCTTGAGTATATAGTCGTCGGCGCCAAGCTCCAGGCCTAAAACCTTGTCAAATACCTCGCCCTTTGCGGAGAGCATGATAATCGGCACATCGGACTTTGCACGTATCTCACGGCATACCTGATAGCCGTCTATGCCCGGAAGCATGAGGTCCAAAAGAAGCATGTTTGGCTTGTAGTGCTCAAATGCGATAAGCGCCTGCTCACCGTCATTTACGATTTTGGTGTCATAGCATTCCTTGGTCAGATATAGAGATATAAGCTCTGCTATATTGTTGTCGTCGTCTACTATCAGTATTTTCTGTTTAACAGCCATTTCTAATCTCCTTCTTAAAAATTATTTATATTCCGTAAAAGTAAATTGTCGTTATTTAAAGGTTGCGATGGTTACTCCGGCATCGCCCTCACCAAACTCACCGAGATGGTATTCCGCAATAGTTTTTGTCCTCTTAAGGAGTCCATGCACAGCCTTTCGCAGTGCACCGGTGCCTTTTCCGTGGACAATGCGCACTGATGAAAGATGAGCGATATATGCGTCGTCTAAGTATTTATCCAAGAGAGCAAGTGCCTCATCCGTAGTCTTTCCTATCAGGTTGATTTCTGATGAAACTGACAGCGATTTGCTCATCTTTATCTTGCTTCCGCTGCCACCGTACTTCTTGGCAGGAGAGACATCGTCGTTTAAGAGCACGAGGTCATTAATATTAACCAGCGAGCGCAGTATACCCATCTGCACATACAAATCGCCCTTGGCGTTTGGCAGAGTGTGGACAGTTCCCTTCAGATTGAGGGAGAGCACAAGCACAGAATCACCGATGCGCAGCTTCTTAGGCGCCTTGTGATTTGCCTTGGCAGTGTTTTTCTTGATGTCTGACAGCTTCTTTTCCTTGTCATTCATCTTGTCACGAAGGGCAGAGCGCTCCTTTTCCATCTGGCTCATAGGAGCCTGTCCCTGTCCGTATTTGTTGAAATTGCGGATGGTTTTGTCGGCAAGTTCCTTTGCATCCTGCAGTATCTTGTAGGCTTCCTCATTTGCCTCGCGTAAAATCTTGTCTTTGCTCTTGTCTATGCGCTCGTTTTTTTCTTCGAGCTGTTTCTTGAGCTTTTCAATCTCGGCCTTGTAGCTGTTGATTTCAAGCTGTTCCTTTTCGATAGTTTGTCGCTGTGACTCGAGGCTTGCAATCAGATCCTCAAAATCAAGGTCGTTATCATTAATTCTGCTTTTTGCATCCTCGATGATGTTTTCGTCCAGACCAAGCTTTGATGAGATTGCAAATGCGTTACTCTTTCCGGGAATACCGATTAACAGGCGGTAGGTAGGACTTAAAGTCTCCACATTGAACTCACAGCAGGCATTTTCCACACCGTCTGTGGAAAGCGCATATACCTTCAGCTCACTGTAGTGTGTGGTGGCCATGGTGATGGCGCCATACAGGTGCAGTTTGTTTAAAATTGATATGGCAAGTGCCGCACCCTCTGTCGGGTCGGTTCCCGAGCAGAGCTCATCGAACAGGCAAAGGCTTCTGTCGTCAGCTTTTTCAAGAATTTTTACGATATTGGTCATGTGAGACGAGAAGGTACTGAGACTTTGCTCAATACTCTGCTCATCGCCTATATCCGCAAAGACATCCTCAAAGATGGCGAGCTTTGACCTGTCAGCCGCAGGAATGTGAAGACCTGCCTGACCCATGAGAGTCAAAAGTCCGACAGTCTTTAGTGAAACCGTTTTACCGCCGGTATTTGGTCCGGTGATGATGAGCTGCTTATATTCCTCGCCGAGCCGTACATCTATAGGGACCACCTTTTTAGCATCCAAAAGAGGATGACGGCCCTTTCTGATATTGATATGCCCCTCGGTGTTGAACTCCGGTGCCACACCGTTGTATGATTTAGCCAGATTTGCCTTTGCAAAAATGAAGTCAAGCTCTGAAAGAATCTCATAGTCCTGCTCCAAAGCAGCTGCATTCATGGCAACCTTGTCGCTGAGCGCTGCAAGGATTTTTTCAATCTCCTCCTGCTCCTTTATGAAAAGCTCCTTGAGCTCGTTATTCAAATTGACGACAGCCATCGGCTCGATAAAAAGGGTAGAGCCGGTAGATGACTGGTCGTGCATCATGCCGGGTACATTGCCCTTAGCCTCAGCCTTTACAGGCAGACAATATCTGCCGTCGCGCATGGTCACAACCGCATCCTGCAGATATGTCCTTGTTGTGCTGTTGTTCATGAGCTTGGTAAGCTGCGCATGGATTCTGTCGTTCATGCCGCGTATGCTCTTTCTTATCTTAAAAAGCTCAGGACTTGCATCATCCGCAATCTCTTCCTCAGATAAAATGCACCTCTTAATCTCATCGCAGAGCGCAGAAACCGGTTCAATTCCTGCAAACAGACCGGAGAGTGAATCCTGCTTCTCATTATCCATGGCGCTTCTGCCATAAGCCTTCACACGCTTTGCAACCTCCAAAAGACTGCAGATGCGAAGAAGCTCGGTCGTATTCAGTGCACCGCCGATATCAAGCCTCTTTAGGGAAGCATGTACATTGTGTATGCCAACGAAGGACACTCCGCTGTCCTTGTACAGGCGGCTTAGTGCATCGGCAGTGGTGGTCTGCAGATGTCTGATTTCGTATAAATCGGTGATAGGCTCAAGCGAAAGACACCGCTTCTTTGTCTCATCACATGCTGCGTAGCTGCTTAGCATGGTGAGGATTTTGTTATATTCCAATGTTTTGTAAACTTTTTTATTCATTTCTATATCCTTATATTTCGGTAGTTGAATATTAAATTCATATTTACTGTATAGCTTATCATATTATAGCTGAAAATCTTCAAAAAAACCATAATAAATATGTATTAAATGATAATTACAAGATGATAACATAAAGTTTAATACATAACAAACCAGTTTGTTAAACGAGCCAAAAAGTAAGGGCTTGCGACATGTACCCGCCGGACTGCTGCACTGCTCCCAACGGTGCTACGCTGCGTGACTAAGATTCTGTATGGATTATGCATTTACTTTTTCTATACATGACGAAACCGTCGCTACTCGCCTTCCATGGCTCGATAGCTCCTTGCCCCGGCATCCATGCCGTGGCATTTCTGTGTTATGAGCATAATCCTACAGTATCTAAGCCACTGCGCTATTCGCACTGTTGGGAGCAGTGCAGCAGTCCGGCGGGTACATGCCGCAAGCCCGTACTCAAAGCCCATACTCAAAGAAAAAATATGGTTGCAACGCAATATAATTCAGAATATAATGTAAGATAGTAACTAAAGACATCTAATCAGGGTGACAATATGGAGCAATTTATCAGAGAAAAGATAAAGGATAAACCGCTGAATAAAAAAAGACTTGCAAAAAAAGCAGGCACGGCAGCACTCTGCGGAATGGCATTTGCAGTGGCTGCAAGCATTGTTTTTGCTGTATTTCTGCCGGTTATCAACAGACAATCAAAAAAAGCTTCAGATGGAAAAAATAATAATGATGTGCAGACAGCCACACAGCAGTCAGGCATAGATGACAGCAGTGATGCATATAGTGAAAATGGTACACAAAGCACAGAGTCCGGCACTTCCTCGGAGCCGTCTTCGCAGACCTATCAGCCTACACTCGCAGATTATCAGGCAGTGCAGAACCAGCTCTACAGAGTGGGCGCTTCGGCCACGAAATTTGTAGTAGGAGTCACGGGTGTGACAGATGCCACTGATATTTTCAACAATTCCTATGAGACCGAGGGTCAGGGAGTTGGAGTGATACTGAGGGATAATGGAAAGCAGCTAATCATTCTGACAGAGAAAAATGTAGTGGATAAGGCGGATAAGCTTAGTGTAACCTTTGTAAACGACATGATGGCTGATGCTGCGCTGGTCAAGTATGACAGCAATACAGGTATAGCAATCATTTCCGTGGATAAGTCACTTCTGGACGACGCCACAATAAGGGCTATAGCGGTTGCGGAGCTTGGTAATTCAAATATTGTTTCAAGAGGAGCATCTGTCATTGCACTTGAGGCAAACTATGCCATTCTCACAGGTCTTGTAACGTCAACAACCAACGAGCTGTCGGCGCAGGACAACAATTACTCGGTGCTCACCACAGATATCGCAAGCAACAAGTTGCAGAGCGGTATACTGATTAATACAGATGGTCAGGTCATAGGGCTTTCGCTGCAGGATTTCAATCCGGCGGAGGAAAACAATACGCTCACAGCTGTCAGCATAAGCGACCTGTCACCTGTCATTGAAAAGCTCGAGAGCGGCGCAGATGTGCCGTACATAGGCATCACCTGTACTACAGTTACAGAAAAAATAGCAAACAGATATAACATCCCAAAGGGTGTTTATATAAAGCAGGTTACCATGGATTCACCGGCATTTGTCTCGGGGCTTCAAAGCGGAGATGTGATAGTTGCGGTAAACAATACAGAGGTGTCGAATGTGTCCGCGTACAACACACAGCTTATGAAGCAAAAGCCTGAGGATACCTGCAATCTGAAAGTAAAGAGAAAAGGAAGCAACGGCTACACGGAGATTACCTGTCAGGTGAAAATCGGTGTGATGAATTAGCCGAAATTAGGAGGATATATGAAGTATATTTCAACTCTCCGCGAGGGAGAGAGAATCAATGAGATTTTTTTATGCAAGAGCAAGCAGACAGCCATGACCAAAAGTGGAAAGCCTTATGACAATGTTATCCTGCAGGATAAGACAGGCACGCTGGACGCCAAGATATGGGATGTGGGCTCAGTAGGCATTGAGGAATTTGATGCAATGGATTACATAGCCATAACCGGTGATATCACAAGCTTTCAGGGCAATTTGCAGTGCTCCATAAAGCGTGCGAGAAAGGTAAACGAGGGAGAATATGACCCTGCGGATTATCTGCCGGTCAGCGATAAGGATGTCGAGGTCATGTACAAGGAGCTTATGGGCTTTATCGGCTCTGTAAAGAATCAATACCTGTCACAGCTCTTACATAGCTTTTTTGACAATAAGGAGTTTGAGCGCCGTTTCAAGTTCCATTCAGCCGCAAAGAGCGTGCACCACGGCTTTGTAGGAGGTCTTTTGGAGCATACACTCGGTGTGACGAAGAACTGTGATTATTTTGCAAAAATGTATCCGGTTTTAAACCGTGACCTGCTTATTACAGCAGCTATTTTCCATGATATCGGAAAATTAAAGGAGCTTTCTACTTTCCCGGAGAATGACTATACAGACGCAGGCCAGCTCCTCGGACATATCATGATTGGTGCAGAGTGGGTAGGCGATGCGATTAAGAGCATCGACGGCTTCCCGGTAGTGCTCGCAAATGAGCTGAAGCACTGTATACTTGCCCACCACGGCGAGCTTGAGTTTGGCTCTCCTAAAAAGCCGGCACTTGTCGAGGCACTTGCACTTAGCTTTGCCGACAACATAGATGCCAAGATGGAGACCTTCAGGGAGCTGCTTGTAAATGTGCCTGAAAACGATACAAAGTGGCAGGGCTACAACAGATTTATGGAGACAAATTTCCGCAGAACAAGTGTGTAAAAAGCGGACGATATTAATCATAAATGAGGGGCAAAATACCTTTTGACCCTCATATCATTATATATAAAATAAAGAAGAGAAAAGCATGAAAAAAAATGACATATTTGAACTTGAAATAACAGATATGGGAACAGATGGTGAGGGCATAGGACATTACGAGGGTATGACCTTTTTCGTAAAGGATGCACTTATCGGTGATGTCATAACTGCCCGCGCAACAAAATTAAAGAAGAACTATGGCTACGCAAGAGTGGAAGAGATTAAGACCCCTTCCACTTTTCGCGTTGAGCCGCAATGTGAGCTGCACAAGAGGTGTGGCGGCTGCCAGATACAGGCGCTCTCCTATGAAAAGCAGCTTGAATTTAAAAATAATAAGGTGCGCAACAATCTCATGCGTATAGGTGGATTTTCCGAGACAGAGCTGGACAGTAAAATGCAGCCGCCTGTTGGCGCAGACAATCCATACCGCTACCGCAACAAGGCACAGTTCCCAGTTGGGTATGACAGGGATGGCAATATAGTGACAGGCTTTTATGCATCGCGCAGCCATAATATCATCCCGGTTGGGGACTGCAAGCTTGGGGTGCCGCAAAACAAAGAGATACTGGATATCATAAAGGAATGGATTAATGAGTGCGGCATCACGCCGTATGACGAGAACACACACAAAGGGCTGGTGCGCCATGTACTTATCAGATATGGTTTTACATCAAAGCAGATTATGGTGTGTCTTGTGATAAACGGGGACAGTCTGGATTCAAAACACAGGGCTGAAAATTTGTATGTACCACGTGTAGACAGCGGAAAAATTACGGACAAGCGTAATCGTGATAAAACAAGCGATAACAAGGCGTGTGATAGCAAGGCAGGTGATAGCCGGCATAATGCAGCAGATTCACTGTGCGAACGACTCTCAAAAATCGATGGGATGACTTCGATTTCCTACAATATCAACAAGGAAAACACAAATGTCATCCTCGGCAAAAAGACAGTCTGCATATGGGGCAGACCATATATTGAGGACACCATCCATCTGCTTTCTTATCCTGATTTCACACCACAGGGTACAGGCATCACATATCAGATTTCGCCACAGTCGTTCTATCAGGTAAACCCGAAGCAGACAGAAAAGCTCTATAGCACAGCACTCGCATTTGCAGGGCTTACAGGAAACGAAAATGTCTGGGATCTCTACTGCGGTATCGGTACCATATCGCTTTTTTTGTCACAGAAGGCAAAGCAGGTGTATGGAGTGGAAATAGTGCCTCAGGCAATCGAGGATGCCAAAAACAACGCAAAGCTCAATGGCATAACAAACGCGCAGTTTTTCGTAGGAAAAGCGGAGGAGGTGCTGCCACAGTTCTATGCAGATGCAAAGAAAAATATAACTAAAGGGTTTGAAGCTATCAAGCCAGAAGTACCTGCAGCAAAATACACGGATGAAGCAGATATGCTTCGCCCGGATGTGATAGTCGTTGACCCACCAAGAAAGGGCTGCGATGAGAAGTGCTTGGACACAATGCTTGCGATGTCACCGGAGAGGATTGTTTATGTAAGCTGCGATTCGGCGACATTGGCAAGGGATTTGAAGATACTGTGTGAAGAGAAGTATGAACTCATGAAGTGGCAGGCATTTGATCAGTTTTCTCATACGACGCATGTTGAGACGGTAGTTCTTTTATCCCACAAAAAAGCCGACAGTTACATCCACATTGATGTGGAGTTTGGAGAGGGCGAGGGCAAGATTCCGGTAGATAGTATTGCTAAAAGAGCCGAAGCGTATAAGCCCAAAGAAAAAGTGACCTACAAAATGATTAAGGAGTACATAGAAGCGAAATACGGCTTCAAGGTACATACCGCATATATCGCAGAGGTAAAGCGAAATTTGGGATTGCCGATGTATGATGCTCCTAATGCGGTAGAAGAATTGAAACAGCCGAGGAAACATCCGACA
>ERZ860445.1059-NODE-1059-length-17229-cov-17.105334_pt1 | contig 17229 bp, 19 predicted proteins | sample MGYA00509977_ERZ860445 | MGnify/ENA primary metagenome ERZ860445 (study PRJEB30046, sample SAMN00715233) | human gut metagenome | study: EMG produced TPA metagenomics assembly of the A metagenome-wide association study of gut microbiota in type 2... | reverse complement strand
ACATTAAAAGTGTTGTGCTCTACCTGCTGAGCTAGCGAATCAGACCTGTGTTGCATTCATTTCCTGATTGCGAGTGCAAAGCTATGGAGTTTTTTTGAAACTACCAAACATTGTAGCAAAAAATATCACGAAAAAATTATGGTTTTTTCATTATGTATTGAAAATGAGGCGTAAAATGACTTAAAGAAGTATTAAGAATACTTTTAATAATAGTCAAAAGAATCTGACAGATTTGTCAGGTTCTGTTTTTTCGGTATATTTGGCAATATATTTGTAGAAGATAGAGTAGATATTAATTAAAGAAAAAGTTATGTATTGGATTTTATTTATTGGTATTGCCATCATTAGTTATATTGTACAGGCCAGTTTGCAAAGTAAGTTTGAGAAATATTCTCGCATGGCCTTGGATAATGGTATGACAGGAAGAGAGGTCGCAGAGAAGATGTTGCGTGACAATGGAATTTATGATGTCACAGTGACCAGTACTCCTGGTATGTTGACAGACCATTATAACCCTACAAATAAGACTGTGAATTTAAGTGAGGGAGTTTATAATACTTGTAGTGTGGCAGCAGCTGCTGTTGCTGCTCATGAGTGTGGCCATGCTGTGCAGCATGCACGTGCCTATGCACCTTTGCAGATGCGTTCGGCTTTGGTACCGGTAGTGCAATTCTCCTCTTCCATTGTATCGTGGGTATTATTGGCAGGAATTCTTATGGTTAATACTTTCCCGCAATTGCTTTTGATTGGTATTTGCTTGTTTGCCATGACTACGCTGTTCAGCTTTATTACATTACCTGTAGAAATTGACGCGAGTCGTAGAGCTTTGGCTTGGTTGAGTAGTGCTGGAGTGACGAATGCTTATAATCATACTCAGGCTCAGGACGCTTTGAAATCGGCTGCATATACTTATGTAGTGGCTGCGTTGAGTTCTTTGGCTACTTTAGTATATTATATCATGATTTTTACAAATCGTAGAGAGTAATAACTCATTTGTCGATAAAGAATATAGAAAACCAACTGTTTACTTGATAAGCGGTTGGTTTTTTTATTCTTTTCATGTAATTTTGTGCATTGAACTTAAAGATTGATTTGTATTATGGCAACAAAACCGGGTATTCCTAAAGGAACAAGAGACTTTTCGCCTGTAGAGATGGCGAAACGCAACTATATATTCAATACGATTCGTGAAGTTTTTTATTTGTATGGATTTCAGCAGATTGAAACTCCTTCAATGGAAAACTTATCTACATTGATGGGTAAGTATGGTGAAGAAGGAGATAAACTGTTGTTTAAAATACAAAATTCGGGTGACTACTTCTCGGGTTTGACTGATGAAGAATTGTTGAGCCGCAATGCGGTGAAGCTTGCAAGCAAGTTTTGTGAAAAAGGATTACGATACGATTTGACTGTTCCTTTTGCCCGTTATGTGGTGATGCACCGTGATGAAATCAGTTTCCCTTTCAAACGTTTTCAGATACAGCCTGTATGGCGTGCAGACCGTCCTCAGAAAGGTCGTTACCGTGAATTTTATCAGTGCGATGCCGATGTAGTAGGCAGTAACTCGCTGCTGAACGAAGTAGAACTGGTACAGATGATTGATGCGGTATTCGGCAAGTTTGGCATTCGCGTATCTATCAAGATTAATAACCGTAAGATCCTGACTGGTATTGCAGAAATTATCGGTGAAGCAGACAAGATTGTAGATATCACTGTAGCCATCGACAAACTGGATAAAATCGGCTTGGATAATGTCAATGCAGAACTTGCTTCAAAAGGAATCCCGCAGGAAGCTATCGATAAGTTGCAGCCAATCATTCTGTTGAGTGGCTCGAACGAAGAAAAATTGGAAACATTAAAGACCATTTTGGCTGCCAGCGAAACCGGATTGAAGGGTGTGGAAGAAAGTGAGTTCATCTTGAAGACTGTAGCTTCACTTGGAGTGAAATCGGAGGTTGAACTGGATTTGACATTGGCGCGTGGCTTGAACTATTATACAGGAGCTATCTTTGAAGTAAAAGCACTGGATGTCCAGATTGGAAGTATCAGTGGTGGTGGACGTTACGATAACCTGACAGGAGTATTTGGTATGGACGGAATGTCGGGAGTTGGTATTTCTTTTGGAGCCGACCGTATTTATGACGTCTTGAATCAGTTGGATTTATATCCGAAGAATTCGGTAAACGCTACTCAGCTGTTGTTTGTGAACTTTGGAGAAGCAGAGGCTGCTTATGTATTGCCTATCTTGTCGAAGGTACGTGCTGCGGGAATCCGTGCTGAAGTATATCCGGACAGTACGAAAATGAAGAAGCAGATGAGCTATGCAAACAGCAAGGCTATTCCATTTGTGGCTATTGTGGGTGAGACAGAGATGAATGAAGGTAAGGTGATGCTGAAAAACATGACTACCGGAGAGCAGGCTCTTATTACTCCTGATGAGTTGGTGGAAGCAATCCTTAAATCAGAATCAATATGACAAAAGAAGAACTAATGCGTAAGGCAATAGAATTGTCCGAACGCAATGTAGCTGAAGGTGGAGGTCCGTTTGGAGCTGTAATTGCACGTAATGGTGAAATTGTAGCGACAGGGGTAAACCGGGTGACTCCAGATTGCGACCCTACGGCACATGCCGAAGTGAGTGCGATTCGTGCTGCTGCAAAGAAACTGAATACGTTTGACTTGAGTGGATGTGAGATTTATACCTCATGCGAGCCTTGTCCGATGTGTTTGGGCGCTATTTATTGGGCTCATTTGGATCGTATGTACTATGGTAATAATAAGGCAGATGCTGCTGCCATAGGATTTGATGATGCTTTTATCTATGAAGAATTGGATTTGAAGCCTGCCGACCGCAGACTGAAATCGGAAGTTCTGTTGCCTGAAGAGGCTATTCGCGCCTTCCAGAGTTGGGAAGCCAAAGAAGATAAGGTAGAATATTAAAATAAAAAGGGCTGTTTTTCATTCGGAAAACAGCCTTCATCTTTTCATTTGCTTTGTTCTTTACTCTTTAATAATGTATAGCATGTAAGCTATACATTTGTAGTACTTTCTTTGGAGTACTGTGCTTAATTGTTATCCTTTTTTACTTTAATCTTTTTGTAATGCCAGTAATTTATCTGGCTCCATATCCAATTACATGGATATTGTTTTTTTGCATTTCTTCTAATCCTCTTTTAAGGATGTCTTTAATCTTCATCATAGTCTTTTTACCTCGTTTTCATGTTTTACAACACAAAATTACTGCTTTTGGGGTTATTGTAGTATGTTGTAAAGCATAAAATAAGAGCAAAAGGCCGAATTCTTGATATAAATCAATTATTCGTTTGCGGACTGTTGCAAAGAGATTTCAAAAGCCGAGCTTCTTGAATTCATTTTCAAAATTGGGAGTAAAGATATTGTTTCCCAGGTTGGCCTTTATCTCTTCTATACTCCAGAATTTTCCTCCGTCCAATTCTTCGCTAGGGGAGATTGTTTCATTGTAAGTTGTCTTAAAGCAAAAAACTAGCTCCTTTTCCCGGTCTGATTCGAATACATAATGAATCAGTCGTTCAGGGGTAAATTCGCTGATGCCTAACTCTTCCTGTGCTTCCCGTTTTAAGGCAATGTCTACGCTTTCTCCTAAGTCGATATGGCCTCCTACTGCGGTATCCCATTTCCCGGGTTGAATGTCTTTCCATTCCGGACGTTTCTGTAAATAAAGTTCTCCCTTTTCGTTGAATACATGCAAGTGTACTACGGGATGCAGCAATTTGCTTCCGTTGTGGCATTCTCCTCGTGTGGCAGCTCCCGTGATGTTTCCCTCTTCGTCTACAATCGGGAACATTTCTTCGTTGTTGTCTATCATTTTTTTGTTTTTTGTGGGTTGGTGTTGCAAAGGTAGAATTTTTCTGGGCTATAAGAGAGTCATTTCTTGTTTTCTTGTCTTGGACTTATGTGTTTTATGGGGGTATAAGTGTGGTATGTATTTTTTGATTTGCTATAGGTTTGTTGCTGATGTAGATACCTTTTCCAGTGAAAAACCTTTGGGGCAGGTCGATGGTTACGGAAGCCTTAAAAACAGAGTGAAGGTGTAGAGTCGGCTTTTTTCAATATTTGTCTGCTGTTTCATTCGGCAGCGTTGGATCTGCGTCCGACGCTGTAGTTTATACATTTGACGGCGTTGTTTCTTCATTCAGCGTCGTTGGATGAAATATGCAGCAAATGCTAGCTTTTCTTCTTGTATTGTGATAAGGGTATAAAAACAAAACCGGATGCTTTGCGTGAAAGCATCCGGTTTTATTTATTCTTACCTCCGTTATCGAATTATTTCTTGATACGGTTGTAACGGCTCATGAACTTATCAACACGTCCTGCTGTGTCTACCAATTTAGACTTACCAGTGTAGAATGGGTGAGAGGTGCTTGAGATTTCCAACTTAACACAAGGATAAGTTTCGCCTTCGAATTCTACAGTGTCTTTTGTAGCACAAGTTGAACGAGACAAAAACATGTCACCGTTTGACATGTCTTTAAATACTACCGGACGGTAGCTTTCAGGATGAATGCCTTTTTTCATTTCAGTATATACTTTTATTGTTATTATTCAAAAATTATGTGGTAACACAATAATTGTGTGTAATGGTCTGTTTCGGGTTGCAAAGATACAGCTTTTCTTTGAAATAGAAAATAATTCAATACGTTTTTTGTTTATAAAACAGTCTTTTTCTTCTTGAATAAGAATCTTCTTGTATAGGGTATTATAATAAAATATATGAAGAGAATATGAAAATATTTTGTGAATTTATTGTTGGGATTGTTTGATTGTAATATCTGCTTAGCATCTAAGTAAGATGAAGGAGAAAAATAATTGTGATTTTAAGGCATTTTAAAAATGTAAAATTACTTTTTTGTCAAGTGGTGACAATATTTATAGTTTTATTGCTATTTTTGCAGACAGAAACAAATTACTAACTGTAAAATTTACAACAATGGTTAATTACAAAGATTTAGGTCTGGTTAACACTAGAGATATGTTTGCCAGAGCAATCAAGGGTGGATACGCTATCCCGGCTTTCAACTTCAACAATATGGAACAGATGCAGGCTATCATCAAGGCTGCAGTTGAAACAAAATCTCCGGTTATTCTTCAGGTTTCTAAAGGTGCTCGTCAGTATGCTAACGCTACTTTGTTGCGTTACATGGCTCAGGGTGCTGTAGAATACGCTAAAGAATTGGGTTGCGAACATCCTGAAATCGTTCTTCACTTGGACCACGGAGATACATTCGAAACTTGCAAGAGCTGTATCGACTCAGGTTTCTCTTCAGTAATGATTGACGGTTCTCACTTGCCTTACGAAGAAAACGTAGCTTTGACTAAGAAAGTTGTTGAATACGCTCATCAGTTCGATGTAACTGTAGAAGGTGAACTTGGTGTATTGGCTGGTGTTGAAGATGAAGTTTGTGCAGAACACCACACTTATACTAACCCTGAAGAAGTTATCGACTTCGCTACTCGTACAGGTTGCGATTCATTGGCTATTTCAATCGGTACTTCTCACGGTGCTTACAAATTCAAACCAGAACAGTGCCACGTTGATCCGGCTACTGGTCGTTTGGTTCCTCCTCCTTTGGCATTCGAAGTATTGGATGCTGTAATGGAAAAACTTCCGGGATTCCCTATCGTTCTTCACGGATCTTCTTCTGTTCCTCAGGACGAAGTTGATACTATCAATAAATATGGTGGTAAATTGGAAGCTGCTATCGGTATTCCTGAAGAAGAATTGCGTAAGGCTGCTAAATCTGCAGTTTGCAAGATCAACATCGACTCAGACTCTCGTTTGGCTATGACTGCTGCTGTACGTAAAGTATTCGCTGAAAAACCAGCTGAATTCGACCCACGTAAATATTTGGGCCCAGCTCGTGACAACATGGAAAAATTGTACAAGCACAAAATCTTGAACGTTTTGGGTTCTGACAATAAATTGGCTAACTGCTAATTTAAATTGATATAGACTTTATACATCTATATTATAAATATGGAAAGAGTTGCTCTTTATAAAGGGCAACTCTTTTTTTTAAGATTGTTTTGATATTAGATGCTGCTTAGGGATAAAGAAACATTTTACAGTGTTCCTTTTGTTTGCTGAATTTATTCCTGTAAAAGGTGAAAGGGTCTGTATTCAATACTTACAAAACTTAAAAGCCCGATAAACTAATGAAAAGTTTATCGGGCTTTTGAGTGTGTTAAAAATCGATTATCTTGTTGCTAAAAACAATGAACCGTTCTGGGCACGTAAAGTAGATACTCCCATTAAGTCGGGGCTTACTGTTGTTGGAGTACCATCTTTCTGTTTGAAAGTGATAGTACCATCTTCGTTCATGGTAATCAATTCGAAGCTTTCTCCTTCTGCAACAGCATTCCATGTGCGGTTTTCCGGATTGTATACCAAGTCGAGCTGTTTATCTTCTTCTCCTTTTTTAGTAATGGTATAGCCATCTGCGTTGGTACGTACTAAATATTCTCCATTTTCGCCTTTTACGGTCTTAATTGAACCGACTTCTGCTACAGGGTTAGAACCTGACCAAAATTCAATAGAGTTCAATACCAAAACGTCTGCCAGATAAGCAACTTCATATACAGGTACTACATGAAATGCCAAAAATACTATTTCATTTACAAATTTGTTGCCAAGACCTTGGTTCCAATCTTTCAAGTTACTCCATAAGCCAAACGAGCCGATACAAGATGAGAATAACAGGCTGCCGCTTAATATTGAGCAAATGAGCATCATTTTAGTCTTTCTCATGGTTTTAAAATTTAAAGTTTAATATAGTGTTGTCTAATCTCTCTAATATTACAAAGATAGAACTTATTTTGTTTTTTGGAATAAAAACGCGCAAAAAAATGTATCTTTGCCGCACTTTGTAAGATAAAATATTAAAATTAATAAATAAAGTAAATGGAAGTACAGAATCAAGGAAGACTGAATGACTCTCGTGCAATGCGCTGGGGGGCATTGGCAATTGTTGCTTTCACAATGATGGCGGCGTATTACGTGAATGATGTAGTAGCACCATTGAAAACTATGTTGGAAGCTAATTTGGGATGGAATAGTAGTGAGTTTGGGCTTTTTACTGGAGCGTATAGCTTTTTGAATGTATTTTTCCTGATGTTGATTTGGGGTGGTTTGATTTTGGACCGCTTTGGAATTCGTTTTACAGGAAAGCTGGCTACCATTTTAATGGTATTAGGTACGGGCTTGGAATATTATGCGATGACAGGTATGGCCGATGCCACTGGTACCATTATGGGGTATAAGGAAAGTGTATTTGTTGCTTCTGCCGGATATTCTATTTTTGGTGTAGGAGCTGAAGTGGCAGGTATTACGGTGACAAAGATGATTGCCAAATGGTTCCGCGGCAAGGAAATGGCAACAGCCATGGGAGTACAGGTTGCTTTGGCGCGTGTCGGTTCACAAGCGGCTTATGCTGTAGCTATTCCGATGGCGAGAGCTTATGAAATTACTACACCGGTGTTGCTGGGGTTGATTTGTTTGGTTGGCGGTTTGATAGCCTTTTTTGCTTTTTCTGTATTGGATAAGAAATTGGACCGTCAGATTGAGGCTGAAGTAAACAATGAATCGGAAGAAAAGTTCTCATTCAAGGATGTAAAATATATTCTGTCGAATCCGGGATTTTGGCTGATTGCTTTATTGTGCGTATTATTTTACTCTTGTGTATTCCCATTTCAGAAGTTTGCATCAGAACTGATGATCAGTAAATATGGTATTGATGAGAGTGTGGCTGGTTTCTTTGCCGGATTGCCTGCATTGGGTGCTTTGTTCTTGACTCCGGTTTTTGGTGGAATGGTAGATAAGAAAGGAAAAGCGGCTTCTATTATGATGCTGGGAGCAGCTATGTTGATTGGAGTTCATTTTATCTATTCATTACCCTTCATCACAAATTCATTCATTGCCATTGTGCTGATGATTGTTTTGGGTATTGCTTTCTCACTGGTACCTTCTGCCATGTGGCCTTCGGTGGCAAAGATTTTCCCTGCACATCAACTCGGAACGGCTTATGCATTGATTTTCTTTATTCAGAATATCGGATTGTGGGGAATACCTACTTTGATTGGTGCGGTATTGAACAATTATTGTGTAATAGGAAAAGTGGATGGTGCTAATCTATATGATTATACTTTGCCTATGTGTATCTTTACAGGTATTGCAGTATTGTCATTGTTGGTTGCATTTGCATTGAAAATTGCAGATAAAAAATTCGGTTATAAATTGGAGGAAGCCAATATTCAGAAATAATTATTGGGCCTTTATCATATAATAAAATACCCGGGAAGTCATTGATGAATGATATCCCGGGTATTTTATTATATGATAAAGCTTATATATACTTAGTCTTTGTCTATTTTAACTATTGCTCCAGTTTGCGGGCTGAATATTACTTTGGTGTTTATTTTTTTGTTGAATAACCCGTCAACTAATACTTCGGTATTTCCGAACTGAGTGATTGGAAGCTCTTGTTTAAAATATTCTTTTCCTTTATAGCTTACAGTCACATTGCCTTTTCCTGGAATGTTGTAGATAGCTCCTTCTATTTTCTTTTTCTTTTTTTCTTCTTCGGGAAGAAGTGTAGGCAGAGCATTAGTTGAATTTACGCTGAGGTAAATTGGTTCACCGGCAAGATCTTCTGCGGGAAGGACTCCCAGTAGATTGGAAAATCGGAGTACAATGCGATCTTTCAAGTTGTTTTCAGGAATAACCCATGCTGTGAAAACTTTATCTTCCCGGTTTTTATATCCGCTGAACATTTCGGTCATTGCCTTCTCTTGCTTATCGAGGTTGTCGATAATTAATTTGAGGGAAGCTCCGTCTTTGGGCATATTATCTGCTTGTCCGCGTAGTATCAGGTTTTTGCTTTCCCGTATGTTGTAAATTTCTCTGGCTGTAAGTTCTGCCATTTTTGCGGTAGAACCGGCCATCAGAATTTCTTCTGTCATGTATTTTCGTGCATTTTCATGTACTTGCGGCTTTTCTAATACATATTCGGCAAAGACTGGTTCTTGGGGAGATGTAGTATTGATTGCTTTGATGATACCATTTTCAGTCAGTTCTACATTCGAGGCTACACTTTTGTCCTTTAGTTTGATAATGTATGCTTTTGTGGAATCTGGAATTCCTACAGAGCGGACATCAATCGTTTTCAGTTCCCAGTGGGTTTCTGGCTGTGAGGTGACGTTGCTCAACCGCAGGTAACGGTTGGCATATTGGCACAGGTCTCCTGGCTGGTAAGTGACTTTTGTGGCAATTAAGTTGACCTGCAGTACGGTTTTGGGAAGGAAATACACGATTCCTTCATCACTTGCCGGAGTATATGCACTTACATCTTGAGCGCTTGCTGCAGTACATGCTAACAGTCCGAGTGCAATCAGTCCTTTCTTCATCATAAATGTTATTTAGTTTTTGTTATTATTTTCCATGCTTCGGGCAATGCGTCGATAATGTCGTTTGCCGTCATACTTATTTCACCCATGCGTTGACTGGCAATATCTCCGGCTAACCCATGGATATATGTACCCAGTTTACAACTTTCTTCTTGAGTATATCCTTGTGCCAACAGGGCGGTCAGAATACCGGTTAATACGTCACCGCTACCTCCTGTAGCCATACCTGGATTTCCTGTTGGATTGAAGAAACAGTTTCCATCAGGAGTGATGACTGTGCTCCATGCTCCTTTTAAAATAATATAGCATTGCAGATAGTTTGCTAGTTCTTTGGCTTTTGAAAGTCGCTCGTAACTGTTGCTGCAACGTCCGACAATTCGTTCCAGTTCTTTCACATGTGGAGTAAGAATACTTCGTTTGGGTATCTTGTTCAGATGATTTCTGTGCGTACCGAAAATATTTAAGGCATCTGCATCAAGTATTAAGGGGATATAGCAGTTCTTAATTTGCTCAAGGGTAGCTAATGCGGTATCTTCCTCTTGTCCTAAACCGGGGCCAATTGCGATTGCCTGATAACTGTCTATATCTACGGGTTCTGCAAAATAATGTTCATGAATATCATCTTGTACAAGTGCTTCGGGCACGCAGGTTTGTATAAGATTATGGTTGCATACAGGGGCATGTACAGTGAGTAGACCTGCTCCAGAGCGAAGACAGGCTTTGGCCGCAAGAATAGATGCTCCTGCCATACCGTACGATCCGGCTATCAACAGCGCATGTCCGAAATTGCCTTTATGGGCAAACCGGCTACGTGGTTTTATTAGTGTTGTTACGTCTTGAAGTTCGGTAATAAGGTAAGGAGTCTGAACTTCTTCGATGAATGTCTGGCTGATTCCTATGTCAAGTAATTCCCATTCTCCGACAAACTCTTCGTTTTCGGCGAAAAGGAAAGATAGTTTCGGCAATTGAATACTCAATGTTAAATCTGCCTGAATAATATTCTGGCGGATGTTGTATGAGTTGTCCTCTCCCATAAGTCCGGAAGGTATGTCGATAGATACAACGGTAGAGGGAGCCGCATTGATGTATTTTACGACTGCTGCAAATCCTCCACTCAACGGTTTGTTCAGACCGGAACCGAACAGACCGTCGATGACTATGTCGTGTTCTGTCAATTTCGGTGGATCAAACTGTGTACTGACTTCTGTATATTTTTGAAAACCACATTCTGCCAAACGTAGAACATTGGTATGACATTCTTCCGATAAAGATCCTTTAATGTTGAATAGATAGACTTCTACGTCATAGTTCTTTTGGAATAACATGCGTGCAACTGCTACGGCATCGCCTCCATTGTTTCCGGCTCCGGCGAAAACCACTATTCTGTGTGATTTATCCCATCGCTTACAGATAGCTTCGGTTATTAGTGTAGCCGCTTTTTCCATCAAATCGATGGAAGATATTGATTCGTGAGCGATTGTATATGTGTCCGCTTCTTTTTGTTGTGTGCAACTTAGAATTTTCATCATTATTTCAATAACTATTTGTCCGTAAAAGTACGAAAAAGCCTTGAAACGTGTATACATTCGTTTAAAAATATCCTTAAATAGTCAATCTGAAATATAGGAGGTTGGAGATAATTTCATACCTTTGTGGCAATTTTAATGTATATCATCATGGAAACTATTCAGATTAAAGACAAACGATTTAAGACATTTATTTCAGAAGAACAGATTTTGAAGGAAGTTGCTCGTGTAGCAGATGAAATTAATCGAGATTTAGCAGATGCTAATCCGTTGTTTGTCAGTGTGCTGAATGGATCTTTTATGTTTACGTCCGATTTGATGAAACATCTTACAATCCCTTGTGAAATTTCATTTGTCAAGTTGGCTTCTTATCAAGGTACCTGTACTTCGGGATGTGTAAAAGAATTGGTTGGATTGAACAATGATATTACAGGAAGAACCGTTGTTATCGTAGAGGATATTGTAGATACGGGACTTACTATGGAACGTTTGCTGGAAACATTGAAAGCTAAGAATCCGAAAGACGTTCGTATCGCTTCTTTATTAGTAAAGCCGGATAAGCTGAAGGTTGATTTGCATATCGATTATGTGGCAATGAATATTCCGAATGATTTTATTGTAGGATACGGACTGGATTACGACGGACTTGGACGTAATTATCGTGATATTTATACAGTAATAGAAGACTAATTAATCATTAATAATAATTTAGAAGAAAATGTTGAACATTGTAATTTTCGGTGCGCCGGGATCTGGTAAAGGTACTCAGAGCGCTCGTATTGTAGAAAAATATGGCTTGAACCATATTTCAACAGGTGATGTGTTGCGTGCAGAAATCAAGAATGGAACTGAACTGGGTAAAACTGCTAAAGGTTATATCGATAACGGTCAGTTGATTCCTGATGCATTGATGATTGATATCTTGGCAAGTGTATTTGATAGCTTCAAAGATAGCAAAGGTGTTATCTTCGATGGTTTCCCACGTACAATTGCACAGGCTGATGCATTGAAGGCAATGTTGGCAGAACGCGGACAGGAAGTTTCTATCATGTTGGATTTGGAAGTTCCTGAAGATGAATTGATGACTCGTCTGATTAAGCGTGGTCAGGAATCAGGTCGTGCTGATGACAATGAAGAAACAATCAAGAAACGTTTGGTTGTTTATCATTCACAGACAGCTCCGTTGATCGACTGGTACAAAAACGATGGCAAATATTGCCACATCAATGGTTTGGGTACTATGGACGGAATTTTTGCTGACATCTGTACTGCTATTGACAAGCTTTAATTAATTTTGAAATAAGCGGATTGACGAGTTGGCAGGTAGAGATAAGGCTTGCCGGCCCGTCAATTTGTTATTCATAACTCAATATTTATAAAAGATGGCTGAATCGAATTTTGTTGATTATGTAAAAATCTACTGCCGCTCCGGAAAAGGAGGACGCGGTTCGGTGCATATGCGCCGTGAGAAATATATACCTAACGGTGGTCCCGACGGTGGCGACGGTGGTAGAGGAGGTCATGTTATTTTACGGGGTAACCGTAACTATTGGACATTACTCCATCTGAAGTACGAACGTCATGTCTTCGCTGAACATGGAGGAAATGGTTCGAAAAATAAAAGCTTCGGAAAAGACGGAGCGGATAAGGTAATTGAAGTGCCTTGTGGTACAGTGGTATACAATGCCGAAACGGGTGAATATGTATGCGATATCACTGAGCACGGACAGGAAGTTATCTTGTTGAAAGGTGGACGTGGAGGTCTTGGAAACTGGCACTTCCGTACAGCTACGCGTCAGGCTCCCCGTTTTGCGCAGCCGGGAGAACCGATGCAGGAAATGACAGTTATCTTGGAGTTGAAGCTGTTGGCTGATGTGGGTTTGGTGGGTTTCCCAAATGCAGGAAAATCTACTCTGCTTTCTTCTGTATCGGCTGCTCGTCCGAAAATTGCCAACTATCCGTTTACTACATTGGAACCGAATTTGGGGATTGTATCTTATCGTGATGGTAAATCGTTTGTGATGGCCGATATCCCGGGTATCATTGAAGGGGCAAGTGAAGGAAAAGGACTTGGTTTGCGCTTCTTGCGACACATTGAACGTAACTCGTTGCTTTTGTTTATGGTTCCGGGGGATACAGATGATATCCGGAAAGAATATGAAATCTTGCTGAACGAGTTGGCTACTTTCAACCCGGAGATGCTTGATAAACAACGAGTGTTGGCTATCACAAAGTGTGATATGCTGGATGAAGAGTTGATTGAGATGCTGACTCCTGCATTGCCGCAAGATGTTCCGCATGTATTTATTTCTTCCGTAGCCAATATGGGTATACAGCAGTTGAAGGATATTTTGTGGACTGAGCTTAACAAGGATAGTAATCAGTTGGAGGCTATTCGTAAAGAAGCAATTGTACATCGCCCGAAAGATATGTCAAGACTTCAGCAGGAGTTGCAGGATATGGGTGAAGATGAAGACTTTGCTTATGAATATGAAGAGGATGAAGAGGATGATGATTTTGATTACGAATACGAAGAAGTAGATTGGGAAGACGACGATACACCACAGAAATGATGGAATTGTATACAAAGGATATGCGAATGTTGGAATACGGTTTGGCGAAATCGTATCCCGACATTTTTTTATTTTCCACAACCCGCCATGGCGGATATAGTGAAGGAAATTATGCTTCTTTCAATTGCAACGGGTATTGTGGAGATAACGAAGATCATGTGAAGCGGAATCGTGAACTGCTTTGTTCTTTATTACCAGACGCAGATGCATTAATTATTCCTCATCAGACTCATGGAGTGACAGTGAGAGTTATAGATGAGGCTTTTGTACAGTGTGATGACATACAGAAAGTTGATTTGCTTGAAGGGGTAGATGCTTTGGTTACAAATTTGCCTGGGCAATGTCTTTGTGTGTCTACAGCCGACTGTATCCCCGTGTTGTGCTACGATACGCGTCATCATGCAGTAGCAGCTATTCATGCAGGATGGAGAGGGACGCTTGGGCGAATCGTATGCCATACTATTCAGACAATGAGAGAGTGTTACGGTACAAAAGGAGAGGATGTAGTGGCTTGTATAGGCCCTGGTATTTCGTTGGATGCTTTTGAAGTAGGGGATGAAGTTTATCAGGCTTTTGAACAAGCCGGCTTTCAGATGCAAGCTATTTCTTGTCGTAAGGAAAAGTGGCACATTGATTTGTGGGAAGCCAATCGTTTGCAGCTGATTTCAGAAGGTGTGTCTTCATCCGCTATTGAGTTAGCGGGTATTTGTACCTATTCCCAATATGAACATTTTTTCTCGGCTCGTCGCCTTGGAATCCATTCCGGACGCATTTTGTCGGGTATTATGCGAATAAAAATGTAAACACCGGAGATAAATGAGGTAAAAGATTGGGCTTACATTGAGAAAATACTACTTTTGTTGTAAAATTATAAGAATAGTTCTATGTCAGATAGAAAAAGAATCATAATAGAGGTCTCGGAAGAATTGCATCAGGCTTGGCCTCAATTTCAGGGGGCTGCAGTGTTTGCCACTATAAAAAACTCTGCTTATAGTGAAGCTCTTTGGGCTAAGATTGAAGAATTTACTACGTTGTATCGTTCTAAATATACTACGGACTCCATTAAGGAAATGCCGGCTATTCAGGCGACTCGTGCAGCTTATAAAAAGTGTGGAAAAGATCCCAGTCGCTATCGTCCTTCTTCCGAAGCATTGTGCCGTCGTATATTGAGAGGTATTCCTTTGTATCAGATTGATACATTGGTCGATTTGATTAATTTAGCTTCTATTTATAGTGGGCATTCTATTGGAGGCTTCGATTTGGATAAAATACAAGGGAATCGATTGGTCTTGGGTATTGGTAAGGCTGGTGAACCTTACGAAGGAATTGGACGCGGAGAGTTGAACATTGAAGGAATGCCGGTTTATCGTGATAGCGTAGGGGGAATCGGAACGCCTACAAGTGATAATGAACGGACTAAGATAACAGAAAATACAGAACATCTTTTGGCTATTATGAATGGATATAGCGGTTCGGAAGGACTGGAGGATTCTGTAAACTATATGGTTGATTTGCTGAAAGAGTTTGCTGCAGCTATTGATATTGAAATCGTGTATTTTAAATAGGAACATTATTTATGGATATAGAAAAAATTTTGACAGACGGGATTGTCTTTAAAGGCCGTAAACTTTCTTCTGAGAAGAAGGAAGAAAAGGTGAAGACTAAAGCGAAGAAAAAAACATATATTACTGGGCTTCATGGTTCTGGTTCGGCAAAAATGAAAGCTGAATACAGACGTCGTCGTGCAAATCGGCATAAGAATAAATAAAATTAGATGAACTAAACTTAATTATTATACGATTATGAAAAAGTTTTTAACATTGGTAGTGGTGCTGATGGCAGCGTTGTCTGTACATGCACAGGAAATGTATTTAGGTGGTGGTATTAGCTTGTGGAGAAACGATGATGCAGAACGTACATCTTTTTCTATTTCACCTGATTTTGGCTACTGTTTCAATGAAAAATGGGCTGTAGGTGCAGAACTTGTGTATTCGCACGATTATGAAGCAGGAATTCCATCTGGTAGTACGCTCAATTCTTTTGCCTTAGCTCCGTATGCGCGCTATTCTTTTTATGAAAATAAAATAGTACGTCTGTTTATCGACATGGGGGTAGGTGTATCTGTACTAAAACCTAAGCACCATGATGCAACTACTGGAGTAGAAGTTGGTTTGAAGCCGGGATTGGCCATTAAGCTTAACGATCATTTCAGCCTGATTTCTAAGGTAGGTTTTGCCGGATATCGTCATGATTATTTCAGAGGAGAGGATGGATTAGGCGTGGCTTTGGAAGGAGAAAATATATCTATAGGAATTGATTACGAATTTTGATTCATTTTCTTAGTATATTCAAGTTTATTGTTTATATTTGTTTTATTGAACATTAAAAACTTGAAGATATGAAGAAACTGGTTCTTATTCTGGTTTGTGCAATGTCGGCTCTGTTTGCTACAGCACAGACAAAAATCACTTGGAATGTTGAAGTCGGTATTGGAACCTCTATGTGGATGGGAAGTGGGTCCAATGAGTCAAATGCCATTTTTAGTCCTCGTGTAGGAGTTGGTATAGATATTCCTCTGACTAGTTTGGTCTCATTCAAAACAGGATTACATTGGGTTTCAAAAGGTGCAGAAAAGGATATTGCTGCTTTGGTTGGAGAAGACTATTCATTGCCTACAGTGATACAATCTGATCAGAATTATCTTCAGTTTCCTTTGCTGGCTTCATTTCATTTAGGGACACCTAAAAATTTTGACGTAGTCCTTTCTGGAGGTCTCTATTTTGCATATGGTATTTCCGGTGAACAGGAATATGATATGAATGGTGTTTCTATGTCATGGAGCACATTCAAGGATAAACCTGACATGAGGTTGCCTACTGGTGGCTTACGCCGTTTTGATGCGGGTGTTCAAATTGGAGGAGCTTTAGACTTTAAGCATTGGACTGTCGGACTCAATGGTGAATTCGGCTTGTGTAAGATTGTTGAAAATGGACCAAGAAACTTAGGCTTTTATGCTACTGTAGGATATAAATTCTAAGTATTCGTAGATATAGAAAAAGCGGAAACTTTTCGATGTAATGTTGAAAAGTTTCCGCTTTTTTATTGTTAGGACGGCATAAGTTGATTTTGCTTTGTGGGCAATTTTTTGAAATTTGAGGCTTTTAGGCTGAATTTAAGGTGTAATTTTATATGAGTTTATATAAATTTTAAGATGCTGTTGGCTTAAAAAACGCGACTTGTCGCGTTGGCTGATGTGACAAGTCACGTAAGGCAACGATACAAGTATCGATAGCCAACGCGACAAGTCGCGTTTTTTGGGGGGGGTATTATTGGGAGTGAATTTTAGTCTGAGTAATTTTTCCGGATGCTGTTTTCCGGTTGAAAACACAGAAAAAAAGGGAATCCGGTTTTGTTTAGAACCGGAATCATTGTGTGCTGTGAGTCATTTTTCTTTGTGTTTGGAGTATCAGATTACGAATCTGTGAATAAATTTCCCGTTTGTTGTTCTTTGGGTATCAGTGCTTATATTATATAATAATGTATATGGAAATCTCCATTGTATCCTCCTTTACAGAAAAACAATCCATAAAACCTGCTGTAAAACAGTTATTTGCAAAAATGTTTGAAAAAAGTTATAAAAAAAAGTGCGTATAATATTTGCAGTTTCGGAAAAAGCCTGTAATTTTGCACCC
>ERZ860445.1054-NODE-1054-length-17257-cov-6.160446_pt1 | contig 17257 bp, 18 predicted proteins | sample MGYA00509977_ERZ860445 | MGnify/ENA primary metagenome ERZ860445 (study PRJEB30046, sample SAMN00715233) | human gut metagenome | study: EMG produced TPA metagenomics assembly of the A metagenome-wide association study of gut microbiota in type 2... | reverse complement strand
TGGCCGTCCTTCTCCTGCACACCGGCGCGGTTCGACGCGGCGCGGTGCCGCCAGCTGCGGATCTGCATGACGGCGCGGATCGCGCTCTCCCGCACGGTGCGGGGCAGGTCGTAGGCCAGCGTGTCCGCCACGGTGGTGCCGCGGCGTGTAATGGTATACCGCCCGTCCTCGTCCACGGTGACAAGCTGCTGCTTTTCGACCTCGGCAAGGGCGTCGGCAAACTCAAAATAATTGACAAGCTGTTCCTGCAAAAGCGCACCCTGCATCGTTTCGCGCTTTACGGGGCCTGCCACTTTGACAAGGTAGCAGAGCAACATACGGATCTGCGTGTCGTCTGTAAGGCCGCCCGGGCGCACCCCGGCGGTGAATGCCTCTGCCATCGTAACCACTTCCTCGACAAAATTTCATCTATCTCATATTATACACGCCGCGGCGGGCTGTGGCAAGATGGCAAAATCCAAAAGTGACAAAAATCGGACGCCAAAATCAAAATACCGTTTCGATCTGCTTGCGGCTCTGCGGTGTGGAGTAGATCCACCGCTTGAGCCGCCCGCGGGTCACGAAATAGTGCGGCTCAAACCGCAGGGGCTGGCCCAAATTCTTGTTGACCACGACCAGCTTGATCTTCATTTTATCGGGCAGGATGTTCTTGATGTAGACGCTCACGGCCTGCCCGGGGGCAAGGTCGGTGCAGCTTTCGGCAAGACCGGCCAGGTTGGGCGCGATCTCAATGAAGGTACCGTACTCCTCCACGCTGCGCACGATGCCCACCACTGTTTCACCCACCGAAAAATGGGCGGCGTTCTCGGCCCAGGTGCCCAGCAGTTCCCGGATGGTGAGCACAAAGCGGCCCTGCACGTCCCGGTTCTTGACTGCACACAAAATCTGCTGCCCTACGCTCACCCGGTCGGCGGGGGAGGAAATGCGGCTCACCGACATACAGTCGATGGGCAGCAGAGCACTGATGCCGCACCCCACATCACAGAATGCACCAAATGGCTCAATGTGAGTTACGGTGCAGGGCAGGATATCGCCGGGAGAAAGGGCGTCGAGATAATCGGCCTTGCACATCCGCTGCGCTTCTGCGCGGGAAAGCCGGTAGAAGGGCTGCCCGTCCTCGTCGGTGTCCAGAGCCTGCACCACAAAGCAGGTGGGGCGGCCCACCCGCGTCAGCACGGCAATGTCCCGCACGGTGCCGTTTTCGGCTCCGTCGGCGCACTGCACAAAGGGCATCACGGCCCGGACGCCGCCCAGGTCGAACCGCAGCTGCCGCTGGGTGTCAAAGGCCAGGGCGGTGGCCTGCAAAATCTCGTGGCTGGCCATGGCGGCCCGCAGCTCTGCAGCGGACAGCCGGGCGGCGGAACGGTAATTGCCTTCGGTACGGTATGCTTGCATCATCTTTCATTCCTCTTTCTCTGTTGATTTTTGGGTTCTGCGCTGCGCGGGGCAAAGCACGCTCCCATTTTCAACGATATGCATCCGGCGCGGCAGATATTTGCATTTTGCAGGCGTTTGCATTATACTATATCTGTATGTGCGGCAGGGCCTGTGGTCCGGGTGCCGCACAGTTGCCGCCGACCATTCTGAGGGGCGGCAGAAGGGAGCGACCAACGCTATGGATATCGCTGTGGGAGATACCATCCTCACCCGCAAGAAGCACCCCTGCGGGGCTTCCAGCTTTGAAGTGCTGCGTGTCGGCATGGATTTCAAGATCCGCTGCACGGGCTGCGGGCGCGAGGTGATGCTGCCGCGTGCAAAAATTGAAAAGAACATCAAAAAGGTGGTCAAACCTGCACAGCAGGCGGAGTGACCGCCCTTGTGCCCATTTCCATCTGAGAACGTTTGTAAGGAGAACTGCCTGTTATGCCCGATTTTTCTGCCCAAATGGATGCCGTGTGCCACCGGTTTGAGGAGCTTTCCGTCCGCCTGAACCAGCCGGATGCCGCTGCCGACCCGGCACTGTTCCGCAAACTGATGCGGGACTACCACGAGACGCAGCCGGTGGTGCAGGCCTACCGCGACTGGCAGACCGCCCGGGACCATCTGGCGCAGGCCAAAGCCCTGCTCGAAGAACCCATCTCCGATCCGGACTTCAAGCAGATGATACAGCAGGAAATCAGCGAAAAAAGTCAGGATGTGGCAAAGCTGGAAAATAATCTCAAAATTCTGCTGCTGCCCAGGGACCCACGGGACGAAAAGAACGTCATCATGGAGATCCGGGGCGGGGCAGGGGGAGAGGAAGCCTCCCTGTTTGCCCACAGTCTGCTGCGCATGTACACCATGTATGTGCAGAGCCGCGGCTGGACGCTGGAACTGCTCAACCTCAACGAGACCGAGCTGGGCGGCGTGAAGGAAGCCGTCTTTTCGGTGGAAGGGGCGGGGGCCTACAACCGCCTCAAGTACGAGAGCGGGGTGCACCGGGTGCAGCGTGTGCCCGAGACCGAGACCCAGGGCCGCATCCACACCTCCACCGCCACGGTGGCCGTGATGCCCCAGGCAGAGGAAGTGGACTTTGCACTGGACATGAAGGACCTGCGCATCGACACCTTCCGTTCCTCCGGTGCGGGCGGCCAGCACATCAACAAGACGTCCAGCGCGATCCGGGTGACGCACATTCCAACCGGCATGGTGGTGGAGTGCCAGAACGAGCGCAGCCAGTTCCAGAACAAGGACAAGGCCCTGGAGATCCTGCGCAGCCGTCTGCTGGCCCAAAAGCAGAAGGAACAGCAGGACGCCATCAACTCCGAGCGGCAGGGGCAGGTGGGCACCGGGGACCGCAGCGAGAAGATCCGCACCTACAATTTCCCGCAGGACCGCTGCACCGACCACCGCATCGGCCTGACGGTGCACAACCTTGCAAAGATCCTGGACGGCAACCTCGATGAGGTCATCGACGCCCTTGCTACCCGCGAACAGGCGGAAAAGCTGCAAAAACTCGATTTGTAAAACAAAATGAATCAACGAAAGAATTTGCTGAAAAGTAAAAATACTTTACACACAGAAAGAACGATAAGACGTATGAAAATCGAAACCGAAGTTCTGCCTGCCGACAAGGCAGAAAGCATTGTAAAGGCCGCCGAGCTGCTGCGCAGCGGGGAGTTGGTGGCCCTGCCCACCGAGACGGTGTACGGCATTGCCGCCGACGCCCGCAACGGCGAGGCAGTGAAGAAGATCTTTGTGGCCAAGGGCCGCCCGCAGGACAATCCCCTGATCGTCCATGTCACCGGCCCGGAGATGCTGCCGGGTCTGGTCAGCGAGGTCCCGGAGCGTGCCCAGCTGCTGATGGCGGCCTTCTGCCCCGGCCCCCTCACCATCATCATGCCCCGCGGCCCGGAGGTGGCAGCCGAGTGCTGCGCCGGTCTGGACACGGTGGGCATCCGCATGCCCAGCCACCCGGTGGCCCGTGCGGTCATTGAGCAGAGCGGCTGCGCCTTTGCAGCCCCCAGTGCCAACCTCTCCGGCAAGCCCAGCCCCACCAATGCGCGGGATGTCTTTACCGATATGGACGGTCGCCTGCCCCTCATTCTGGACGGCGGCGAGTGTGATGTGGGCGTGGAGAGCACGGTAGTGTCGGTGGTGGGCGACAAGCCCACCCTGTTCCGCCCCGGCCACATCACGCTGGAGGATCTGGAGCGTGCCCTCGGCGAAGAGGTAGAAGTGTCCAAAGCCATTCTGGAAAAGCTGCCGGAAGGCGCTGTGGTGCGCAGCCCCGGCATGAAGTACAAGCACTATGCCCCGAAAGCAGACGTAACCCTGCTCAATGGCACCTTTGAACAGTTCAAGGCCTATGTGGACGCCCACATGGACCAGAACCCCAGCTGCCTATGCTTCACCGGCGAAGCTGAAAAGCTGGGCGTGCCCTGTGTGGAGTATGGCCGCGAGGGCGACGGTGCCGACCAGGCAAAGCATATCTTCCGCTCACTGCGGGCACTGGATGAGCAAGGCGACGGCATCGTTTATGCCCGCTGCCCCCAGAAGGACGGCCTGTCCATGGCGGTGTACAACCGCCTGATCCGCGCGGCGGCCTTCCGGGTGATCGACCTATGATCACGCTGGGCATCACCGGCCGCAGCGGCTGCGGCAAGTCCACGGTCACGGCAGTGTTTGCGGGCCACGGCGTGCCGCTGGCCGACGCTGACCAGATCAGCCGCGAGATCCTGCTGCCCGGCTCGCCGCTGCTGCCCGCGCTGGCAGAGCGGTTCGGGGCAGACATCTTAAAAGCAGACGGCACACTGGATCGCCGCCTGCTGGCAGACCGCGCCTTTGCCACGCCGGAAGGCAAGGCCGCGCTGGACGGTCTGACCCACCCGGAGATCGTGCGCCGCATCCGGGCGGCAAAGCAGGCGGCACAGGAGGCCGGGGCACCGCTCTTCGTGCTGGACGGTGCCGTCATTGTGGGCACTGCGGTACAGGCGGAGTGTGACCGGCTATGCGTGGTCACAGCACCCTTTGAAACCAGTGTGGCCCGCATCGTAGCACGGGACGGCATCGCGCCTGAAATGGCCTGCCGCCGTCTCAACGCCCAGACGCCGGAAGCAGAGCTGACCGCACAGGCGGATTACGTTCTGCACAACGACGCAGATCTTGCCGCCCTGCAGGCTGCTGCAGAGCAGCTGTGCATCGCACTTCAGACAGAAGGAGGTGCGTCCCACCGGTTTTGAACGAACGATCTGAAAAAGACTCCAACGGCATGCCGCAGTACGACCCGGCTGCCGCCCATGAACGCCGCATGGCCCGCGCAGCGGCCCGCCGCCGTGCGCAGCAGCGACGCCGCAAGCGTCGGCTGCGCCTGCTGATTTTGTGCCTGCTGGCGCTGGTGCTGCTTGTGGCAACCCCGCACCTGTGGCACCGGGTCGAACAGCTGCTGTACCCCCGCAAGTATGAACAGCTGGTGGACCAGTGGGCGCAGACTTACAACCTGGACCCGCTTCTGGTGGATGCCTTTATCCGTACCGAAAGCGGTTTTGACCCGGCGGCCACTTCCAGTGTGGACGCCCGCGGCTTGATGCAGATGACCGAAGAGACCTTCCTCTGGCTGCGCAGCAAGATCGCGGCGGACGAGGATCTGGCTTTTGCAGACCTGTACGACCCGGACACGAGCATCCGCTTCGGGTGCTGCTACCTGCATCTGTGTCTGGAACGCTACAACGGTGATGTGGCCACCGCTGCAGCCGCCTACCACAGCGGCTGGGGCACTGTGGACAATCTGCTGCGGATGGAAGAGCCCTCGGCCGACGGCCGGACGCTGCAGGGCTTCCCCTACAGTCAGATGAACCACTATGTAAACAAGATCACCTCCTGCTATGGTGCGTATCAGCGCATCTACGCGGGAAATTGATAAAAGTAAGGAGAATGTCAACCATGAGTGAAAAACTTTCTGCCAAGCAGTATGCAGAGCAGCTGCTCTATAAGCCGGAATACGCTGCCGACAAGCAGCCCGACGTGAAGGAAAAGGCCGCCGCTTTTGCAGAGGGCTACAAGAACTTCCTGGACCATGCCAAGACCGAACGCGAGGCTGCCGCCACCAGCGAGCAGATGCTGCTGGCTGCCGGTTACAAGCCCTTTGAGCCGAAAAAGACCTATGCACCCGGTGAGAAGATCTACTTCATCCAGGAGCACAAGGCCGTCGTGGCGGCTACCATCGGTCAGAAGCCCTTTGAGGAGGGCTTCCGTCTGGTGATCGCCCACATCGACAGCCCCCGTCTGGACCTGCGCCCGAACCCCCTGTATGAGTCCGACCACCTGAGCTACTTCAAGACCCACTACTACGGCGGCATCCGCAAGTATCAGTGGGGCACCATGCCGCTGGCCATCCACGGCGTGTTTACCCGTGCCGATGGCTCCAGTGTGTCCTTCAGCGTGGGCGAGGACGAGAACGATCCTGTGTTCTGCATCACCGACCTGCTGCCCCATCTGGGTGCCGAGCAGAACGACCGCAAGCTGAGCGACGGCATCAAGGCCGAGGAGCTGAATGTGCTCATCGGTTCCGACGCCGTGGAGGAAGAGGACGTCAAGGAGGCTGTCAAGCTGAACACCCTGATCCTTCTGCATGAGAAGTACGGCATCACCGAGCGCGACTTCACCCGCGCTGAGATCGAAGTGGTCCCTGCTCACAAGGCCCGCGACGTGGGCTTTGACCGCTCTATGGTGGGCGGCTACGGCCATGACGATCGTGTGGACGCTTACCCCGCCCTGGTGGCCGAGATCGAGACCAAGGACCCCATGCACACCACCGTCTGCGTGCTGACCGATAAGGAAGAGATTGGCTCCGACGGCGTGACCGGCATGCAGAGCATGTATGTGTTCCACTTCCTGCAGCTGCTGTGCCGTGCCGCCGGTCAGGATGACATCATTGCCTTTCAGAACAGCGTCTGCCTGTCCGCCGATGTTACCGCCGCCTACGACCCGTCCTGGGCCGGTGCCTTTGAGCCGAAGAACGGCACCTATGCAGGCCGCGGCGTGGCTTTCTTCAAGTACACCGGCAGCCGCGGCAAGAGCTCTGCCAGCGACGCCAACGCCGAGCTGGTAGGCGACATCACCCGTCTGCTGGACGCCAACAATGTGGCATGGCAGATCGGTGAGCTGGGTCGTCTGGATCTGGGCGGCGGCGGCACCATCGCCAAGTATGTGGCCAACCGCGGCATCCCGGTGCTGGATATCGGCGTGCCGGTGCTGTCCATGCACTCTCCCTTCGAGGTCATCCACAAGACCGACCTGTACATGGCTTACCGCACCTTCTCGCTGTTCTGCCAGGCTGAGCAGTAAGTTCTGTGCCTGAAAAAATATCCGCAGCGCTTCCCGGTTTGCAAAAACCAGCGGAAATACTGCGGATATTTTATTTTTGGCGCAAAAAGCTTGACCTTCAACCGTCTTTAAGGTGTAATGTAAGGGCGGAGGTGAAGCAAATGAACATCAAACAGGCTTCAGAGCAAAGCGGTGTGTCCGCCCCGAACATCCGCTTTTACGAAAAAGAAGGGCTTCTTACACCGGCACGCAGACAGGGCAATGACTACCGTGATTACACCGCCGGGGATGTCCGCACCCTCAAGCTCATCCGAATGCTGCGGATGCTGGACGTTCCGCTGCCCACCATCAAGGCGGTGCTGCGCGGGAAACAGCCCCTGCAGCAGGCACTGCAAAACCAGCAGACCGTGCTGGAGCAGCAGGCCGCGCATCTGGCGGCAGCCATGCAGTTTTGTGCCGACCTTGCCCGGCAGCAGCCGCAGGCAGAAACGCTGGATGTGGACGCCTGCCTGACCCGCATGGAACACCCCGCCACGCAGCAGGGCTTCTTTACCGGCTGGCTGCAGGATTACCGCACGCTGGCACAGGTGCAGCACCAGAGGCATTTTTCCTTTATCCCGGAGGGCAGCATCAACACTCCGCAGGAATTTACGGCGGCGTTGCGAGCCTATGCAGAAGAGCACGGAATGCAGTTCGCCCTGACCAAGGAAGGAATGTACCCGGAGTTTTCGCTGGATGGCATTCCGTATAAAGCTTACCGCAATCCGGGCAAGTACCGGGACGAGATCTGCTGCGATGCCGTGCATCCCGAGCAGCTGGACACAGGACTGCCCGCCCGGCGGGAGAAGCTGCTGCGCATCGCGCGTATCGTGCTGCCGCCGGTGTGCACCTTTGCCGCCATCATGGCGGCAGGGTGGGTAGTCACCGGCGGTGCAGGCTGGCTCTGGCTGGCGGCGCTGGCATCCGGCGTGGTGCTGCTGGGGCGCTGTTTTGAAAAGTGGCTGTAAGGCGCATCACCCCAGCGGCAGCGCTTCGGCTACGGTCAAAAAGGCATAGCCGTTATCCGTATACCACCGGATGATATCCGGCAGCGCCTCGGCGGTGGTGCGGGTGGTGGCAGAGTCGTGCATCAGAACAATGCAATGTGTCTGCTCGCCGGTCTCCCGCACGACATTGCGGTAAATGGTGTCCGCACTGGGGTGTCCGCCCACGGCGTCCTCGGCGCAGACGTTCCAGTCCACCCATTGCCAGCCTTTTTGTTCCACTTCGGCTTTCAGCTGCTTCATCAGCCCTTTGCCGCCGTAGCGGCGGCTCACCGTGTTGGTGCTGCCGCCTGGGAAGCGCAGATAACGGATGCTCTCTGCGTCCACATAGGGCGCGATGCGCTCTTTCAGCAGGGCGATGTCCGCCCAGTAGGCTTCGCTGCTGCGGTAGATGTCGCTGTATTCGTGGGAGGCAGAGTGCAGTGCGATCTGGTGCCCGGCGGATGCAGCTTCGGTGAGCAGGGGCAAATATTTCTCGTTGTAGTCGGTAGCCACCACAAAAAAGGTGCCGTGCACCCCGGCGGCATTCAGGGCCGAGAGAACATCCGGCGTGGTCTTGCTGGGGCCATCATCAAAGGTCAGACAGACCCACTTTTCCGGCAAGGCGGCATTGGGCTGCGTTTCCGCTGTGGCCACCGTGGACACAGCAGGGGAGAAGGGCACTACATCCGGCCGGACGGTCAGATCCGCCTGTGTGCAGACAGCCGGACTGCGCGCCGGAAAACACATTCCGGCCGCAAAAGCAGCTGCCATACCCGCAAGGAACCCCGCCCCCAGAAGCACCCGCCGCAGATGTGGTACAGACAAACGCATGCTAAAACCTCCCTCGCACGTTGTTTCTGGATTTTTGTTGGCTCTATTAAGATATGAACGCCGAAAAAATCTATGAAAAAGCCGAAAAACGCTTGACGATTTCCGGCAAATGTGGTACTATATTCAAGCAGTCCGCACAAACGGCTTCCCACCTCAGATGGCCGCAGGGCTGCGCGAACAGAATATGCGAGGGTGGCGGAACTGGCAGACGCGCACGTTTGAGGTGCGTGTGGTTTATCCTTGGGGGTTCGAGTCCCCTCCCTCGCACCAGAAAAACTCCACGAAATATCGAAGAAAATTCGATGCTTCGTGGAGTTTTCTTTTTGCCGTCGTGTCAGATACCGTTCCCCGTCAGTATTCGGTCTTGGGCGGGGTACGCACCGCCCGCTGCGTGGCACCGTCTGGAGGCATCGAACCTCCCGCTTCCGGTTTTGGAGACCGGCGCTCTTCCAGAATGAGCTAAGACGGCATGAAAAAAGCACCGTGCATTTTTTGCACAGTGCTTTGAAAAATGGGCAACAAAAAACCACGGTGCGGGTGCATCGTGGTTGGATTACTGATCTTGTTCCCAAGACCACTGTTTGAACTTGTTAAATGCGTCCACCGCTTCAGGTGGGATCTGGTCAAATTGTTTGGACGAAATGGCTTCACGATAGGGGTCGAAAATATCAATCAGTTTTTGGATATCAGACGGGTATTTCAGAATGACCATTATTTTCGCCTCCTTAATGACATGAATTCTGCTTCGACTTCATCAAAACGTTCGCCTAAATACATATCAGCTGCGTATTGGCTCAACTCTCTTACATTATCGCGCGTGATGCCCAGTTTGTCAATGCGTTCTTTGCACTTTTGGCACAGGGCGTCAAGATATTCTGCGCGGTTTTCACGGGTGATAACCCATCCAGATTGCCGGAAGTCCTCGGCCTGTTTCATATGCCACATTTCGTGAGCTTCGATTGCTCCGGAACCACCAGAAGCGTCTTGAACAGTCTTTTTGCCAACGCTTTCCGCATAATAAACAACGTTCTCGCATGGGTCGTAAATACCGACTGCGCCGCGCAGCTCGTTGTCACCGACAACGATGATTTTGGGCTTCCTGTCAAGGCTAACGCCCCATTGCTCTAATGCCTTTTCGGTATTCTGATTGATTTTATGGAGAGCTTTCGGTTTGATTGTTGCCTGTTCTGAAACATAAACCGGCGTTTTGTAAGATTCCACCTGTCTTACAGAGAGTTTGAATTCTTCCGAACGCCGAATTAGAGATATCTCGCTGACCGCGCCTCTGTCTTTTCTATATGCCTGAGCCGCATACGCCGCCCGCTTCTGGGCGTTGATAACATCCTTCCGGGCGGCATAGTCGATGCGGCGCATGGCGTTCACATCGCTGCCCGCGTCACGGTACTGCCGGAGGTATTCTTCCGGGTCATAGCCGGCAACGTCAAAGCCACGGCTGAACCGCACCGCAAACTCACAGTCACAGTTGGCGTGGATGTGCTGGGCGTGGCCCTTCTTCAGCAGGTTTTTGCTGGCCCGCTGCCAGCCGTTGTAGGCCAGCATCCGGCAGAACGGGCAGGCATCGCCGTGGGGCACCCACGCCCACTCGGCACCGTCCCGCACCGCGTTGTGCGGGGTGGTGTCCGCGCCCGCGCGCTTGACAAGGCGGCTCACGCCGCTTGCGCAATGGGCGGGGGTGTGGTATGCTGAAACAAAAACAGCGGGCATCCGGCCGAAACTGCGCCGGGGAAGGGAGCGATCCGATGAAGATCACAGTATATCTGGGAGCCAGCGAGGGCAATGACCCGGCGCTGAAAACAGCCGTGCAGGAGCTTGGCCGCTGGATCGGTCAGAGCGGCAACGCGCTGGTCTACGGCGGCTCCCGCAGCGGACTGATGGGTCTGCTGGCCGACAGCGTATTAGCCGCCGGCGGGCAGGTGACTGGGGTGGAACCGCGGTTCTTTGTGGAACAGGAGCTGCAGCACAACGGTCTGACCGAACTCATCGTCACGGAGAATATGGCCCAGCGCAAGGCGAAGATGATCGAGCTGGGCGATGCATTCGTGGCGTTTCCCGGCGGCACCGGGACGCTGGAAGAGATCGCAGAGGTCATGTCCATGGTGTCGCTCCGGCAGCTGGATGCGCCCTGCATCCTCTACAATCTCAACGGCTACTACGACAGCCTGAAAGCCTTGCTGAACGAGATGATCTGCAAGGGACTTTCCTCGGCCCAGCGACAGGCAGGGATTCATTTTGCGGCAGACCTTGCCCAGATCCGTGCCTTGCTGGAATCAGATAAAAACCCCTGAACAGGAAAAAGCCTCTGCACCGGAAAACCAGTGCAGAGGCTTTTTGCAAGATTTCAAGCAACCTGTGTGAGTGTTCAGACTCAGGCGGCAGTGGTGGAAGCAGCCTCGCTGGAAGCAGCTTCGGAAACAGCAGCCTCGCTGGATGCAGCCTCAGAAGAAGCAGACTCGGTCTCCGCCTCGCTGGAAGCGGCCTCGGAAGAAGCAGCAACAGAAGAGGACACAGCCTCAGAGGCAGAAGAAGCAGCGGTGGAAGAAGCAGCGGTGGAAGAAGCAGAACCGCCGCAAGCGGTCATACCGGCAGCCAGAGCCAGAGCAACAACAGCAACAGCAACATTCTTGAGTTTCATATCTATAATCTCCTTGTTTCTCAAAAAATATCTCCACAGAGGGCCTTGTGTACGGGGCCTGTCTGCAAGGCAATATTCTAGTCTTTTTTACAAAAAAATCAAGAGGTTTTTAGACAAAGATTGCAATATTTCGGGAGAATCTACGCTTTTGTTATAATTTTGCGCCAAAAGTCGAACACTTTTTGGTAAACTGCTTTCGTAAAAATTCCACCTTTGGAGCTCGTGGAAAAGAATCTTAGTGGAGATGACATTTCTGTGACGATTTGTCGTGCTGCTTCCCGGAAAATATGTCCGGCCTATGGAATGAAACCAAAGCGTGGGAACAGGGAAACACCGGGCTGCTCAAGGTACTTGTGCAAAATCGTCGCCGAGGCCATCCGTGCCGAGCTGCCGGGCCTTGGCAAGGTGGGCTATGTGGCCAACAGCACCCACACGGTGGTGGGCAACTGCTGCAGCGCCGGCCGCCTTTACGACAAGATCGGCAACACTGCCACCGCAAAGGTGAAGTATGTGCTGGCCAATGCCGTAGTGTGCAAAGTGAAGGTGCCGCTTGGTGCCGAACCCGCAGAGGACGGGGAAGAGGACATCTCGTTCTGACATTCGTAAACCTCTTTTTGTAGTTGTTGCATGAAGAAGAGCCTGCGGGGAAACCTGCAGGCTTTTCTGCCGCGCGTTCACCTTTTGCGCTGCCGGAACATAAAACGGGCAAAGGGGGAATGCGTTTTGAACCAGATCGTTTTTGCGGCCGGGGTGCTGCTGTTCCCGGCGGTGTGCACCACACTGGGGGCGGCCGGGGTGTTCCTGCTGCGTCGGTCGGCGGCACCGCGCACCCAGCGGGTGCTCAGCGGGATGGCGGCGGGCATCATGCTGGCGGCCAGCGTGTGGAGCCTGCTGCTGCCGGCCATTGAGCGCACCCGGGAGCTGGGCGTCGCGGCGTGGGTGCCGCCCTCGGCAGGGCTGGTGCTGGGGGCGGCAGGCCTGCTGCGGCTGGAGAGCATGGCCGGGCAGCTTTTGCAGCGGGGCAAGAGCCGCATGGTGCTGGCGGTAACACTGCACAACCTGCCGGAAGGCATGGTGGTGGGCCTTGCGGCGGCGCTGGCCCTGAGCGGGGAACCGGATGCCGTGAGCGGTGCGCTGGCGTTGAGCCTGGGCATCGGGCTGCAGAACATCCCGGAAGGGGCCGCCGTCAGCCTGCCGCTGGCGCACAGCGGCCGCACTCGCCTGCAGGCGTTCGGGGCCGGGGCGGCATCCGGTCTGGTGGAGCCGCTGGGCGCGTTGGCGGCATTCGCATTGGCTGGGTGGGTGCAGGCGGCACTGCCCTGGCTCATGAGTGCGGCGGCGGGCTGCATGGTGTGCGTGACGGCGCAGGAGATGATCCCGGAGGCCGTGGAGCAGGACGAACCCGCCGGGGTGGTGAGCATCGTGCTGGGGTTTGCCCTGATGATGGCGCTGGACGTGGCACTGTAAAAAAAGTCATACCGTAACAAAATTCAGTCTGCCGGGCACAGAGCTGAAATGCTCGCAACGGGAACCGGGAGCTCTTGCACGGCCGTGAACGAATAACAGAAAAGCAGAAGAGCCCGCTTCCGGATAAGACGGAAACGGGCCCTTTTTGCGCGTGAATGCGCTCAGTTCTTTTCGATGTAGACGCTGGTGGAGGGGAAGGCAAAATCCACGCCGTCAGCCTGCATGATGTCCATGATGTTCAGGTTCAGGTCGTTCTGCATCTGCAGAAACTCGGCGTAGACGTTGGTCAGCAGGTAGGCCGAGATCAGGATGTTGATGCTGGAATCTCCGAAGCTGGCCAGCTGCACGATGTTGGTGCCGTGGTTGGTGAGGGGGCTTGCATCCAGCATGGCCTGCAGGTCCTGCATCAGCTTTTCCAGCTGCGGGCGGGTGGTGCTGTAGGTGACACCCAGCGTGAATTTGTAGGGGCGCATGGTGCGCAGGGCGGCGTTCTGCACGGTGGCAGAGCAGATCTTGCTGTTGGTGATCACATTGACGGTTTTGTCCGGCGAGCGGATGCGGGTGGAGCGGAAGTTGATGTCGATCACTTCGCCTTCCACATCGCCCACGGTGATCCAGTCGCCCACCGAGAAGGGTTTGTCCAGCAGGATGACGATGCCGCTGAACAGGTTGCTGGCGCTTTCCTGCGCCGCCAGCGAGATGGTCAGGCCGATGAGACCGGCACCGGCAACGATGCTGCCGATGGGGAAGCCCACCTCCTGCGCACCGGCGGCCACGCCCACTGCAATGACCAGTACCTTGTAGGTGGTGTTCAGCAGGGAGAGCAGGGTCTTGTTGGAGCGGATCTCCGGGCTGCAGGATGCCAGCACCAGATCGGCCAGCTCAGAAGCTGCATACAGGCCCTCGCACACCAACAGGGTCATGACCAGCTGGAATGCCATCAGGAACAGCTTGCGCACACCGGGAATGGCCCACGGCAGGCTGGAAGCGGCCAGATAGATGCCCACCACCGTGCACATGCGCTGCACCGGAACCGCAAAGCTGCGCAGCAGGATGGGCGTGCCGGTGAAATGCCAGCTGCGTGCCTCCAGGGCGGGGAAGCCCTTGCGGGTCAGCCAGCGGCGCACGAGCCATGCCGCAAGCAGAATGAGCAGAGCGCACACGGCCCGGGCAGCAAAGGCGGGCCAGCCCTCCAGCAGCACCGAGCCGAGCTCAAAGGAAAGATCACGGATCGAGAAAATCATACAAAACCTCCGGTGTTTTTACACAATGAGACTATGATAACATATTTGCGCGATGCGGGCAAGCGCGTCGAGCGGTACGCCGGGGACACTGCCTAAAAGAATGACTTTGATAAAAGATGCACAAATCGTGTGCTGCCCTCTTGACAAGACCGGTCCGTCACGCTATACTTTGTACCAGAAAGTTCGTTTCAGGGCGGGGTGCGATTCCCCACTGGCGGTAAAGTCCGCGACCACCCGCAAGGGTGCTGACCCGGTGCAACTCCGGGACCAACGGTATAGTCCGGATGCAAGAAACGGCAGACAACGTTTGTGTCTACGCGCCCTGTTGCAGTTTTTTGTTGCAGCAGGGCGCTTTTCTGTTTGTCTTACCCGTTCCGAGTTCCATGCGAAAAGGGCTTTCCAATCAATTTTTTGAACGGGGCGAACCCCGGGGGAGGACAAAACCTATGCGAAAGAATACGACCCACAACCTGACCGTTGCCGCCATGCTCAGCGCGGTGGCCTTTATCCTGATGTTCATCGAGTTTCCCATCCCGATGCTCATTCCCAGCTTTGTCAAGATGGACTTTTCCGACCTGCCGGCCCTGCTGGGTGCCTTTGCACTGGGCCCCGTGTACGGTGTAGTGATCAGCTTCATGAAGAACCTGCTCCACATCGTCATCAAGGGCACCTCCACCGCCTGTGTGGGCGAGCTGTGCAACTTCATGCTGGGCGCGGTGTTCTCGGCGGTGGCGGGCTTCATCTACAAGCACCACAAGAGCCGCAAAACGGCCATCCTTGGTGCCCTTGCCGGTGCCGCAGCCATGGCGGTGTTCAGTGTGCCGTCCAACTACTTCATCACTTACCCGGCCTATGTGGAGTTCTACCACATGCCGCTGGAAGCCATTCTTGGCATGTACCAGGCCATTCTGCCTTCGGCCAACAGCCTGATCAAGTGCCTGGTCATCTTCAACATGCCCTTCACGCTGGTCAAGGGCCTGCTGGATGCCGTGCTCTGCGTGCTGATCTACAAGCCGCTGTCTCCCATCCTGCACGGCCGCAAGTAATTTTTGCTTTTCTCTTTTCTCTTTTCTTTCTTCTTTTCTTCTCAATCAAACAGCAACTCCCCGGCTGGGACTGCCCAATTGCAGCGGTCCCGGCCGGGGAGCTGTTTTATAATGGAAAAGAATCTATCAGGCCAGTGCGCCCTTGTCCAGCCATTTGCCTCGGGCCAGCCGGAGCAGGAACAGGGCACCGCGGGTGCACAGCTCGGCGCACATAGCAAACCACACGCCCACAAGCCCGAAGCGGGGAGCCAGCAGCACGGCCAGCGTGAGCCGGATGCCCCACATGCTCACAAGGTTCAGCACAAAGCAGCCGGTGCTGTCACCGGCACCCTGCATGGCACCGCTGGCCACGATGCTGGCCCCGAACATCGGCTCGGCAAAGGCTTCGATGCGCAGCACCTGCGCACCCAGCGCAATGACGGCGGCGTCGGCGGTGAAGATGCCCATCAGGGCCGGAGCAAACACATACAGGCCCACGCCGGTCAGCGCCATGATGGCCATGCCCATACCGGTGCACAGCCAGGCAATGCGTTTGGCCATATCCCGCCGGTGGGCGCCCACGGCCTGGCCTACCATGGCAAGGGAGGCGTCCTGGACGCCGTAGCCTGCCATGTAACACAGGCTTTCGGCGCTCACGCCCAGGCTGTTGGCCGCAATGGCGGTGGTGCCCAGCCCGGACACGATGCGGATCAGCAGCACCTGAGCAGAGGAAAGGGCGGCTCGCTCTGCAGAAAGGGGCGCACCCACCCGCCACAGATTCCGCAGGCAGGACCGGGTGATCTTCCAGGAGCCGGGCTTGCGGATGCACAAAGGGCCCTCTCGCAGCAGCAAAAAGCCCAGGGCGCACAAGCCGCCAATGGCCGTAGCCAGGGCGGTGCCCAAAGCAGCTCCCGGCACCCCCCATCCGGCACCCCATACCGTAAAGGAGCGTCCGGCCACCACCATGGTACGGGTGGGGTTGATCAAAAAGAAATTGAAAACGATGTCCAGCAGGCAGGTGGCTACGCTGATAAGGCCCGGGGTCAAGGCGTCACCAGTGGAGCGCAGCATGGAGGAGTAGGTGCCTGTGGCCATGGTAAAGGGCAGGGCAGCCGCCCAGATGGCAAAATAGGCCGAGGCATCCGCCTGCAGGGCCGGGTCGGCCCCCAGCCAGCCGGGCAGATACCGGCTGATGCCGATGCCGAAAGCGGCCGCTGCCAGACCGACGAACAGATTGAACAGCATGGACTGCCGCAGCACGCCCCGGGCATCCTCCTGCCGGTCGGCACCCAGATACTGTGCCACCTGAATGGAAAAAGACATATACAGCCCGGCCAGCATGCCGTGCAGCAGCCAGGTACTGGAGCTGACGATGCCGATGGATGCAGTGGCCGAAGCCCCGATATGGCCCACCATGGCAGCGTCGATGTACTCCATGGCCGTGACCACGATCTGCTGCAGAATGGACGGGATGCTCAAGGTCAGCACGATCTGGGCCGTCTGCTGCAGCGGTACCTGCTCGCCTTGCCGCATTTTGGCCGAGAGTTGTTCAAGGGTAATGGACATGGATTCCTCCTTACGGGTCAGAAAAACGGATAACGAGTCCGGACACCTATTATAAAGGCGGATGGTACAAAAGTCAATCTGCTGCCTTTTTGTGCCCGGTGATTGATTTTTTGGGTGCGGCGTGATACACTCAACAACACAAGGCATGAATTGCAAAAGAAATGAGGAGAATAGAAATATGATCGAATCTCTGGTGTCTGTCGTCGGGCAGCGCGGGGTGGATGCCGCAGCGTTTCTGCTGGCATTTGCGCTCACCGCGCTTACCGATTCGCTGTTCCACAACAAGCTTCCCCACGACCATGGCCGTGAATTTGCCGTCAATGGCGGCCTGTCCAAGGGCAAGGCCCGCGGTTCCGGCCTGATCTTCGTGCTGTGCATCGCGCTGGTGTCGCTGGCATTCCTGCCGTTCCGGGTGGAATATGTCATCTACACCGTGCTGCTCATCGCTTCCATGCTCTCCGGCTACTTTGACGATGCCGCCGAAAAGGCCTGGAACGAGTACAAAAAAGGCATCATCGACTTTGTCATCGCCGTGGTGGCAGGTGTGACCTACCTCAACTTCAACGGCTGCGGCGTGCAGTTCCTGCAGTGGAGCTTCACCCTGCCGTATGCGGTGTACCTGCTGCTCATCGTCATCCTGATCTGGGCCAGCATCAATGTGGTCAACTGCACCGACGGCGTGGACGGCCTTTCGGCAAGTGT
>ERZ860445.1042-NODE-1042-length-17418-cov-112.938490_pt1 | contig 17418 bp, 11 predicted proteins | sample MGYA00509977_ERZ860445 | MGnify/ENA primary metagenome ERZ860445 (study PRJEB30046, sample SAMN00715233) | human gut metagenome | study: EMG produced TPA metagenomics assembly of the A metagenome-wide association study of gut microbiota in type 2... | reverse complement strand
CTATAGAAGCTAGTAGTCCCCAAGGCCCACCTAAGAATCCTAAAAGTCTACCACCAAGTAATCTAGCACCAAATCCCATAGCACCTTTCTTAGCAATCTGTTGGCCTGCAGTTTTAGTTACAGTAGAACCTACTGCTGCTCCAACCCCTGCTCCTGCAAGAGTACTCATTGAAGTAAATCTTCCTCTTGCATCTCTTGCTACTACAGTACCTTTTCGGGTTTTACCTATGGTACCTCCCATTGGTAATGCAAAGAATTTACCTGGAGCCATTTGCATAGCAGTCATTCTCATCATCATTGCTGAGATATTTCTCAGGTGACCTTCAAGGATTGAAGCTTGAACATTAGTTCTTACCATACCTTCTGCCATACCATTAGTTTCTGAAGTAGCTAAAGCCTGGAAGGTACCAATCATCTTGATAGTACCCTGAATAAACTTAAATCCTTGATATAGAGTACCTACTACTGCACCAGTTGCAACTACCTTTACCAAGAATTTACCTGCCCAAGTTTCTTGCATACTGTTAATAATCTTTAGGATACCAGAACCTAATTTAAGTACTGGGCTAAAAACTTCGGCAAGTGTAGAACCTGCAGTTACAATAAAGTTCTCCCAGTTTGATTTAAACTGTTCGATAATACCTGCAGGAGTTTGTAATCTTTCTTGAGTTAAATTTTCTACTGTACCACTTGCACCTGCAACCTTATCCATAAGTTCAGTAAGCTTATTAGCTCCAGTCCAGTAATCCTGAAGTAAAGCTGAGGCAGCTCTTGTACCACGAACTCCAAAGATATTAAACAGAGCAGAGGAGATATCTATTCCTCGTTTACCTCTAAGTTTATCTCCCAATATAGATATAATCTTATCTAATCTCAAAAGATTACCCGAGGCATCTACTAGAGTTTTTGGGTCAATGCCTAAAGATTTTAGCATCTCACCACCTCCCTTTTTCTGCCCGGTTACGGAAAGTGTTAAATAGCGCATCATGTTTGCTAAGGCAGTACCAGCTGATGAAGCTTGGATACCTTGATTACCAAGTACTCCAATGGCTGCAGCTGCATCACCCATACTGATTTTAGCATTTCTAAATTCTGCTCCTGAATATTGGAAAGATTGGGCAAGGTCTGTTAGAGAAATATTTGCAGAGGTTACTGCAGTTGCCAATTGGTCTACTACCTGAGTAGCATTCTGTGAAGGTATATTAAAGGTCTGCATGATGTTAGTCATCAAGTCAGCAACTCCACCTTTCTGACCAAGAGGCATACTGAAGATAGAGGCCAGCTTAGCTGCAGGGCCAATCATTCTTTCGATTTGCTCTACATTGTTACCAGCCATTGCCAAGTACCTTTCGCCTGATGCAATATCTGCAGCCGTAAGAGGAGTTACCTCATTGACTTCTTTGGCTACTTGCATTAGCCTTGCCTGTTGAGCAGCATTAGCTCCAGACATTTTAGAAGCTAAGAATACTTGGTCGTATACTCCTGCAGAATATTGGTAGGCCCTTGCCATACCTCCAACCAATTCTTTTCCAAACTCAAAAGCATTAGAAGTTGACATTTGAATACCTCGGTTCCAGGTATTCATATCGTTCATCATTGTTCTAAATGAGTTCGATATTCTGCCAGCCTCATTAGAGAATCGGTCTCTTAATACCATTGCAACACCGACCTCGACTAAGCTTCTTCTGTCTATCATTTTCTAGTTTTCTTTTTTAAGTTTTCATAATACTCATCGGCTATATCCTTAAATCTTTTCCTTTCTCGATACGGAAGACGCAAAAAGCTGAGATAGTCAATGGCTACCTCAGCTCTACATATATAAGTGAATGTACCTGGATGGTCTACGCTTCCGTCAGGTAGAAAAAAGTCGGTGAAAGCATTATAGGATATTTATCAATTCTTCCAGGTATACTTGGATGTTCTACATCTGTGTTACCATCGAAGACTGGGTCATATTCAAATATTGTTTTACGAATCTCTGCAATGTCTCTTACTGAAAATAAATGGAAGCTTTCTACCTTTTCCCATTTACCATCAATCTGAAGATGTAAGTTCCTTGCAATCAATGCTGCATTACGAGTTTGTTTTTCTATTGGTAAAGTAACCAACATTCTTTCTCCTGCACCAGTAAGCAAATCAAATTTAACTACCTTACCTGAAGATAGAGTTACTTCGTAATCGGTAAGCTTACCTTGTTCTGGATAATAGGGGATAGCGTTTGGTTTTTCGGCCAATTCCTTTTCTGTAGGAAATTCTCCATAGTTATCGAATAACATCTCGCTTAAGGATTGACCGTAAGTTTGTACTCCGCCTTCTTGGCCCCAATCATATTCAAATTCTACTTCATCACCAAGTGAGAAGATTCTTGATTGGAATAAGATACAGTATCTGTCATTCAAAGGGATACGGTCTGCATCCTCTACCGTTAATCTACGATTAGGAGTAAAGTCGGTATCAACTACAATTGCCTGAATGAACTTAGTAAGGTTCATAAGGTTTCTTACATCCATAGGATTAGATAAGATATCCTCATCTGCACCATTCTGTTCCCTGATTGAGAATTTATAACCTGATGGGGTTATAAACTCATGTGTTCTACAATTTAATTCCATGTTTAAATAAGTTATTTGGTTATACTTTAGTTCATAGTGTTCGCTGTAACAACAAGAAAGGGGTGAGCCCTTTCTAGGAATCCCACCCCTCCCACCTAAAAATCTTAGTGAAAATAGACTAAGCGTTTTTAATACTTATCTACAGTACCTACTGAGAATTCGATACTTTCAATAGTGTTCTCTGAAGCCATTCTGTCCAGGTCTAATCCTGTAATCTTACATGGCCATACCTCTTCGAAGAGGTGGGTGTTAAGTACGGAAACTCCATCTTCAGCAAGTTCATTTACGATTACATTTTCCCAGTATTGGCTTGGTACCAAACCTCCACCAGCAATCATATCTTGGCATGAATAAAGCCAATCATGAAGCCATGTATCTGAACCTGCAGTAGTTAAAAGTTTACCTACTACTAAGTTACCTACAGTAACTCTACCGGCAGTTTTAACGTCCCGGTTAACGTCTCCATGAGCAACCTGGTCAATCTCTACATCTGGCAAAGTACAAGTTTGGAACAGATAAGTATTGATTGGGTGCTTAGGGAATGTGATACTCCAAAGGAATTTCTTTCTTGGATTCTTTACTTTTGCTCCCATGTTTTCTTAATTTTATTCGTTAACGTCCTGAATGGATACGGACTTAGATGCTTGGTCAATATAGATACCCATAGTGATTTCTTGCATCGGAACGATATCCTTGAATTTCAGGATTGCTTTGTATTTACCCTGACGAACATCGGCTTCATTGTTAACCGATAAGTCATTGTACGAGTTAGCGTCTTGGTCACCCATCCAGGTGTATTCAGACATGGCATCTTCATCTACCAAGTTATCCAGCATTGGTTTAACTTCTAGATAAATCTTATTCCAAGTGTTCCAGATATTTGGTTCTTCCAAATACTTTTCTAGAATAGGTCTAAGATTCTTTTTGAGATACAGATTCAATCTTACAATTGCAAGGAATCTTTCTGAATCCTGTTTTACCTGAGAAGAGAAACAATGCCACAGCAAAGTTTGTTTACCTTGGTTAGGAACATCTTTGATACAGATTATATTTGCATAATTCTGTGCTAACTCATTGAGTTCCTTAGTTCTTGAAGGAGAACCATAATTTGGGCATACTGGACCATTACCATCATAGATAATGCCCCGATTCATACCAGCAAATGATTTCCAAGGTCCAAACTGAGAAGCAGAAGCATCTCCTAATCCTGCAATGGTACCAAGAACATCTGAATCTACCAAGTTACCGTCGGCATTATAGTATTTAATACCACCACCAAAGTAAGCAACATACTTACTGTTACCTACAGTACCAAGGCAAGTCTGAATCCAAGTGATGATTGATTTCAAGTCTCTTGGTTGGTCACCCTGAGTATAGTGAGTAGTATATTTTGGTACTTCAATGTAGTAGGTATATTCTTGCAGTTCTTTAACCATATCTACTGCAGCCTTGTGTACTTTAAGTACATCAGCGGATGCTTCAAGATGTTGGTCAATGTGTGAACAGAAAATTTGATATACATCTACGTAATCCTTAACGAATTCCAGAGAAGCAATCCATTCGTCTGCCGTAGGAGTACTACCGGCACTACCAATTGTACCATTCAATTTTACTCCATCGGCAGTGATAGCAGCACCATTGAGTTTAATATCAATTGGGTTTCTTGTCCCATCTACATCATCAGTTAACCATTTGATGAAGTTGTTCCAAGATTTAATGTTCTCTGTCTTTTCGGTTAATACCGGAACGATGTATTCTGAGTTCTTTGCAAATGCACTTAGAGCAAGGTAATCTACAGAAGTATCATTGTTATCATCTGCAGTTTTGTAGGTTACTACTGGACCTTGTTCAAGTACCTGGCCATTAGCACTAATTACTTGATAGTAAACCGTGTTAGCCTGTTTGTAAATATTTACAGAGAAAGTTTCAGCACTACCAACTGGGTCTCCATATCCTTTAGTTACCAAACCAAAGCCAACAGCAACTGAACCAGAAGTAAACTTGAAAAGAGTAGAAGCCGTGGGTTCCTCTGGAGTTGCAGAAGCTACTACCGGAGAACCGTCTTCAGCAGCCTTAGGAGCAGATGCAGCTTTAGCTCTTATTGCAGCAGATACTACACCTTTGGTTGCACCCTTACCAAGTACACGAATAATACGAAGCTTAGAACCACCATTGAAAGCCTTTTCGATGTTTGATACAGAACCATCTGGTACTATCTCAGAACCAAAGACTCTTTGGAATTGAGAGAAAGATTGGATAAGTTCTGAGGGGTCATCATATGGACCTTTAGTAGTTCTAGCCAATACACATGAAACTCCTAACATAGGAGTAGTTTGAAGAACGTTATCGTTCTTAAACTCGAAATTTACAGATGGTGAATTAGGCATATTTATACTAATTAAGTTAATTACTCATTTATTTAATACCCTCTAGTATTGAGCTATTTTACGTTAAGGTTAAGTAAATCTGACTCTTGCTTTTCGGTTAGTCCCATCAATACGGATATATCTTGAATTGGTACAAGTTCACCTTCTTCAGCAAGCCTCTCAGGTAATATACCATCCTTACAAGTATACTGATATACTTTTTCAAGTAGACCATGATTCTCGTCAGGGTGGTCATAATAATTACCTATTTCTATAAATAGGTTTCCGGTTGGTGCTACCTTACCATCTTCCCATTCTTCTAAGTTATTATAATAAGGTCTTACGTATCCACGAGAAGGTAATGCTTCATACATAATATTATGAAGCAACCTCATATCGGCTTGAGTATTAGATACCAGATGAATATCTAGAGTTATATCTTTTGTTTCGTAGGGAAATTCTGATGCTTGGTAATTCCCACCCTCTAGTTTATCACCAATGATATATTTGTTCACACCTATATCACCATTATAGAACCCTTGTAGTTCAATGGTAATTCTAGGGCATGTCTTTGCACCCTTAACCTGATTGTTACCTATACCGTATATGGGAATGAATTTAGGCATAGCATCCTTATCTGCCTGAAATCTTTTCTCGTTCTCCTGTGATAAGGGTAGGTAGTCTTCTGGGTTAAGAGTTAAACCTTTTTTAAGTGCCGTTTGTAATAGACAGATATAAAAGGTTCTTTCTACGATTTCTTCTGTATTTACCATGATATCAAACTAGTTGTAACATTAGTAAAGTATTGATTTGATAAGTACCACCATCATTAAATTGGCATTCCCAACTTGCAGAAAAAGCTTGAAAGTATATCCCAGCATTCTTCCTCATATGACTGGTTGCACTAAAACTTGCTTGATAATTATTAGCTATACTACCATAATCAGTAAACCAATAAGAAACAGCTATACCTCCATTATCGATTACTTTAGTTTCTCCAATAGAGGGTATTTTAAAAGGTAATACCTCTTCTGATACTTTAGTTCCCTCTATCAGTTTAGCTCTATATCCTGTAAAGGTAGCCCCAACTGAACCCTCCCAAGGATTTGTAATTTGGTCTTTGGGTACACTTAAAGTAGTACCTGCTGGGTCTATTCGGTAAGAATAAGTTACTTCTCCAGCGGCTTGAGTTACAGTTACAGTTTTAGTTAGACCACCAACTTGCTTGATAGTTAGAATTCCACTGATAGCTTGTTCAGTAGTATTCTTAGAAGTAATGGATACCTCTAGAGTCTTTTCTTCATTATCAGTAAATCTTAGTCCAGCAGTAAATGGAGGTTCCTCTAGGAATTCTGCTGTAACTTCTACATTTTCCCAATCTCCTTGGGGTGTACCATTAATCATTTCCCTACGTTGAGAAGTGATTGCCAAAGTATCAGAGCCACCCTTACCCAATATGTTTATGGCTTCCTTATCTACTTCTAATTTGTATTCGTAGTTAAGGCTGCCTTTCTTTTGAATAAGATTTACAGTCTTAGGTACTCCATTAACTGTAATGGTAAGGATGGCTTTTTTATCTGCTTCTGTATCATTCACTTTTAACGGATGTACCATTACGAGTGCAGGACCAGTACCAGATGTTTTATCTGCTTCAAAATCTGCCATTACTTTGTATATTTTCTAAGTTCTTTTCTTAATTGATTTCGTATCTCTTTCTCTAAAACTACATTTCCACCTGCTGCCTCGAAAGCAGGTTTCCATAAAGGACGAGGTGGAAGATTACCATCTCTACTACCATACTCCAACATGATAGCAATTTGGTTAAGTGTTTTCCGAGAAGTTCTACCAGAGTATGTTATCTTCCTTAATCCTGGAGGAAGACCAACAAAGGTTCTATCTTTCTGAGTTACCATTGTAACTGACCTTGCATATTGACCAGTAAGGTTTAATAAAGTATGTGCTCCATACTTCTTAAGTGTAGCAGTAGCATGAGGAGGCCAAGAAACTTTGGAACCAGGTGGAGGTAGACCATTATTTAAACTACGTCTTACTATACGAAGAAGTTGATTGCCAAACTTTCTAGTACCTAACTCGTACCCGAGCTTCATAATACTTGGAGTCTTGGCAATCAACTTCTCAGCTTGACGTTGTTTAACTGGGTCTACATAAATCTGAATATCACATAGATTATTCGAGAGGTTTATGTTAACCTTTTTGCTTGCCATCTTTATTCTTATTTAATCCCAACTCACTGGCAATTTTCATAAGAATATCTTGTTGCATGGATAACTTCTCTGCTACTTCGATTTTAAAAGCCTCGAACTCTTCTTGCTTATAAGCCTGAGATGGTTGTTGCTGAGGAGTTAACATGCCTTCAATAGTATGAAAGATATTATCGCATTCGGTAACTATTGCCTCATATTTCTCTCGGTTATTGAGGATATTTACAGCAGTAGTCCTTTGGATATTTACTTCGTTTACGATATTGCGTAAGTCGGTAGTGTAATAAACATTATTATAAATACCCTCTGCAGCATCTGTAGGAAGGTATATAGTCACCGCAGATACAGAGTCTTGAATAGAGATTTCTGTATTTGCTGTAAAGCTTCCATCTGGGCCAGTAGCTCTTGGTTTGCTCTCACCAACTTTTAATACTTTAGCGGTATCAAAGATTGGATACCCAGAACGTCTGTCTCTCTCTAAGGTGTATATGGTATCACCTTTCTGCAATTTAGAAAAAATCAAATCTTCCATGTTCATCTTTTATTAATTAAGTTTAAACCAAATGATACTGCACCTGGATTCCTTTGCATAAAGTCTACCAGGTTTAAGAATTGATAGTATCCAAATTGGTCAATGAGTGACTGTGCTTTATTTGCTACTTCCTTTGCTATCTCTGCATTGGGGGCAGGCAATGTAAGTTGAATAGTAAAATCTTTTAGTTGATTTCCATTGGTTGGTTCTTTCTTAATCTCTTCACTTTCCATATCGTTTTATCTTTAGGTGGGTATAAACGAAAAAAGGAGTACACCTATGTAAGATGCACTCCTTCCTAATCTGGCTTACGTAATGACGACGGTTATTATTAAGCCGGGGTTGTGGATGTAGTCTTAAGAGCTGCAACTACTGACTGGATAATGTTCTGGTCTCTCTGAGCATCAGTTACTCCTCTAGCAGCATCAGAAATATCTTTATAGATACCTGCCTTTGCTTCCTGAACAGTAGACTCTACTTTCTGAATGTCAGCTTTAGTGTCATTGATTTTGTCCCATACAGACACGGCAGCAGCACCAAAGCCACCACCTACTAATGCACCACCGACTGCACCCCAACCGGAGCCCCAGCCTGAATTGCGTCCATTACAACAGCAACCATCATTACAACCGCGGTCAGCGACGATTACACCCTCACCACCAGATTTAACTTCTACTCCCATAATTTTTGAGTTTTAAGTTGTTAAATATAAAGTTAATTTTTAAAGTTATTCGTATATGGCCGTATACATTAATAATGCCATAGTATCGTATCTTTAAACTTTCTATAGACTCCTATGGATTTCCCCAGGCTATGTTAAGATATAGAGTTGGAAGATTTGAATCCTTAGGTGTTAAGGTAATATCGGCAATAGAATCTCCACTGTAACCATTATAAGTTTGTTTTAAAGTTACTTGGATTTGTATTCCTCCACCGTATTCGCCAGACTCACTAAGGATACTTGGAGTTAATTGAAAATAACTTTCCATACCAACACCCATTACTATACCTAACTTATAATCTTGTTGAGAATAACCTACTGAAAGACCTGTATACTCGTTATTACCATAACTAATTTTTTTTACTTTTCTAATATTAGAAAGTTTAATTTTTAGAGGTTTACTATAAGTAGGTAAACCTACTGCATACATATCAATGGAGTCATTCTCTGCCGGTAAAGATATTCTAGCTCCTAAATATCCTCCGGGAGTATTCATACCACCACTACCAGTAGTATCTCCTCCATCTCTACTACTCCAACCAAATCCAATATTTACTATATCAGAAGCTCCATAAGAGTAGTAATTACCTAATTCACAATTTAGTTCAGTTGCCACGGGGTCTTGGCTAACATAGGCATATAAAGCTTGATTACCGTTACCAGGTTGTTCAAATCTAACTTGCAGATTTCTTGCAGAATCCCCCTCGTTATTGGTTAGTGCCCTGAAAGCCCAGTTATAGGAGTTATCCGAGTTCTGTCCATTATCAATAACCTGCAACCAATCTTCAGAAGGTGGTATGAATGTAGGCTTAATATATTTCTTAGCAAACTCTACGTTATTCCTTCGTAAACTAGCATAAGATATAATATCCCTACTACCTGCACTACTACCATGGATATCACCATCTAGAGTAATATTAGTAATGGTACTTCCTTCTTGTTTCCAACCAAATTCAAAAACTCTAGTATATGGTATTGGGTTTACTAGTAGGGTAATAGTGGGTACTGTCCCTACCTCTTTACCATTAATTACAACTTTAGTGTTATATAAAGTTATGGTATGAGTACGAGGGTATTCGGCTAAGTTCTGTACAGAATTAGTAATACCTATAAAAGCATTTTCAGAATCCGATTGTAGAGTAGCAGATACCTGACCACTGGGTGAAGCTATTGCCGAGTTGTTTTCAGCTATGGCTCTAGAATCCCAAGAAGTAGGAGTACCCTCTACTCCATTGATAGAAGTATATTCTAGTATGTGTAAATCCATCCTTACAGAATTTTCCATACCCGTAGTACCTTCTAATTCAACTTCTGTTACGTTTTCTTTTACTGTACCATTACTATAGTTTGCAGTCCAAGATATTTCATACCGTGTAGAGATTGTTGCAGCATCTTGGGTAAATGCCCAACCATTTTCTACTTCAGCAGTACCATTATAAAACATTACACTACCAGACCGAGTTTGATTAGTAGTATTTTCTTTTACAGAAACCTCAAAATCATATTCATAATTGGTAGGATTACCACCAATTAAATCTACAGAAGCCCAATCTGTAACGGTAGAATCCAAATCAAAATCAGGTTGAACAGCAACTTTACTCGTTACTTTACCATTGATTAGGGTTTCCCTATAAGATTGAAGTGTAACAGTTATACTCTGAGCTAAAGCCGAAAACATTCCATCTGGAATTGGTTCTACATAATCGATATAATCTCTAGTAGTAATACTTGCAGCTAATTGATTAAGGTTCAAAGTAAGCTGTTTACCAGAACCTCCCTGTTGTAATACTACTGTACCTCTTCGTATACTAGCTTTAGTATTTTCATATACTGGAAGAGTAACATCATAATCAGCTCCTGGACCTGTAGTACTAGAAACTTTAGAGGATAAGACACCAGTCCAATTCGGTTTACTGAATAATGATACATCTACTCGTGTATAAGATGATTCTTCTACTCCGTTTACAACTCTATACCTTCTGGATTTAATTACAGCCTTGGGAGTTGCACCTGCAGCAGCCACAGAAGGAAAATCAGAAGTAACTTCAAAGTAATAATTATAACCAATGCTTGCAGCATACTGTTTTATATTTAAACTAAGAGTCTTACTACCATACTTTAAATTTAAACTACCACTAAGTTGAGATTCAGAAGTATTCTCCGGTACAGTAGCACTTATACGATATCCTACACCAAGTTCATACGTTACATTAGTACTACTTACAAAACTTGGTTTAGTTTTTACAGTAGGAGTATCATCATGCCAAACAGTATCTTTACCATTTACTACATCCCAATAGCCTGACCTTACCAAAGCTTTAATGGTTCCTCCAGTATTGGGTGCTGTAGGAAAACTTTCTTTGATAACCAACTCTTCTCTAATGGATACTGTACCTGCAGATTGATTACAAGTAATGGTTATTGTTTTACCTGAACCAACTTGTTCATACACTACCGTACCAGTTCTAGCCTGAGTTGTAGTGTTCTCCTTCATAGTAATGGCTACCTTCGATGTTACGGTTTGAGTTGCAGATTGTATATTTGCAGAACCACTTTTATAAGTAGCATTAACATTTTCCCTAGAGCCTTCTACTAATGAACCATTGATATACTTTTCTCTATAACTGGTTAAAGTACCTTCTTTGGTTGTACCTAAGGCATCAAAGTTTAACGTTGGAGTAGAAGTAGTTAATGTATATCTCCATTCTACTAAATATGCACTTTGAGTTACTGTAACATCTTTATAGACGGTATCCATAGTTGCCCTTACTACTACGCTTCTTTGATTTGCAGTTGTGTTTTCTGCAACAGTCAAAGTAGTACCAGATAAACTGAATCCAGTTACTGGTGTAGGTATACTAAGAGTAGGAGTACCAGTAGCATCAGAAGCTGCACTGGTTGCACCTGAAGACCAATGGTTAGTTCTACTTGCCCTTGCACTTGCAGAGATTTGTGATGTACCACCTTGCTCAGTAAATGTACTTGGGTTTGCCGAAATAGAAACTACCCATGTACCCTGAGTTACGTTAGTTATTTTATTCTCTGCTTGGTATATATCAATTGAAGCATTGCCAGATTTACCATTAAGAGTAACGGTTAATGTACGGCTTCCCAATTTAGTTCTTGCCTTTGCAGTCGTGCCCAGATTAGAACCCGATATGTTTTCGGACCATACTACTGAAGCTCCAGAACTTATAGTACCACCATCATTGGTTTTACCATTCCATCCCCAAAGTTGAGAATAGGTATAAGTAGGTGTAGCTGCAGTTCCTCCTGATGCAGGGATATCTGCGATGCTTCCTAAATATACTGTAGGTGTACCATAGGTTTTTACACCAGCTGCCTGAGACAAAACTGGTGTTAGTTTCTTACCGGATTCTGCCTGAGTAAGAGTATCAGTATAAGAACGAGAACTTTCAGACTTATTTTCTAAAGCTTCGTAATACCCACTCTCTACTGAAAGCCATGATGGTAAACTAGGCCTTGAATAATCAACATTTACTGGACTACCCACAGCTTTACCATTTATATACTTTTGCTTATTCGAAGTAATAGTTAATTCCGTAGGTGTACCTTTACCACCTATAGCATTAAATACTAATGAATTATTCTTACTTGTAAAAGTATATTCCCAAGTTTCAACTCCTGCATCCTGAGTAAATTGAACTGTTATCTGTTTACCTGACTCATTCTGAGTAAAGGTTAAACTTGCAGAACGTTGATTTAGAGTTGTATTTTCTGAAGCTTTATAACCTTCATCATAAACAATCCAGTCCGGATAAGCAGATAGGGTATAATCCACAGAAATAGTATCTCCGATAGCTACTCCATCTATCTGTTTTTGTTTAGTAGTACCTAAACCAAACCACCGAGGAGTAGAATACCCTCCCAAAGCTGGGAAGTTTAAAACGGTGTCTACTACAGTAAAAGCATATCTATAGGTTACCTTATGAATATCAGAAAGTTGTACGGTTTCATTGTTTCCATAGGAACTGGCATTGGATATTTCCAAGCCAACGTAATTTTCTCCCGTTCCTGTAGGAGAGAGTGCCAACAATTCAGCCTTGGTAGGGCATTCGTTTGAATCCTTACCAAGGCCTACTTTAGTTTTGACAGCACTCCATGTTGCTATCTCACCCATATTAATCTAAGTTTGTGAACAAAAGTTTTTCTCTTAACTCATCAATCTCAGCTTTCAGAAGTTTGATACCTTCGATTGCCAATACTGACATCTTAGAATAATCTACCTCTTTAACCAAGATATAGGTTTCTCCATCCTTTTCTACCTTTTCAAAGGCTTCGGGATTAGGAACTGTTTCAGGTTTAACCGCATTCTCAGAAACTAATTCTGGGAAATGTTTTTCGATTGTCTGAGCAATTGTACCTATATCATGATTACCTCGAATCATAAATGAATCCGTAGGTATAGAGCAGATTTCATCAAGAGTATGTTCTAATGGTTTAATGAAAGTCTTAAGTCTTTCGTCAGATTCTTTCCATAAACCAGAAGGAGCAGATACCTTCTTAAAGATAATCTCAGCAGTAGTACCCAATCCCAATTGGTCTCTTGTTACTCCATGAGGGTTACTCTTATTTTGCATGTGAGTAGTAAGATTGGTTTGAGCGTTGGTACCTGCAGCCTTGGCATCTGCAATAGCCGTAGCTTGAGCAGTAGATACTGGTTTATCTGCATCTGATGTATTGTTAACATTACCCAATCCCACTTGAGCTTTAGTTACTCCATGAGGGTTAGATTTATTACCAATATGGGAATCTACTTTGGCATTTACAGTAGTATCTGCTTGAGCTCTTGTTGCAGCTTCATCTGAAATTAATCCTTCTATTCGGGTAACCTCACCTTTTCGGTCATTAACTTCTTTAGTGATATTATTCTGCAGAGTAGTATCTGCACCTCTTAAGTCTTCAACAACCAATTCAACTGCAGCTTCAAGGTCAGTCCTTACTTGAGTATCTGCAGCTTTTCTATCAGATACCTCTTTATTGATAACAGTAGTAAGCTCAGTTTTAGCAGCAGCTATTGCAGTATTCCTATCTACTACCTCTTGAGCAATATCATCAGCCAGCTCTCCTTGCAAAGCATTAATAGCCTCAGTTCTTGCTGTAACCTCATCTGAGATTTGTTTTGGTAAAGTAGTATCAAGCTTAACCTTATCTGCAGCAGCCATAACACCAGCTTTAGCAGATGATGCAGTAGGAATTTGTAATCCTTGGATATCAGTACCATCTGCCCTTTCATAATTTATGGCAGCTTTAGAGGCATCTGTAACAATTGAGATTAATCGTATAGGATTAAAAGCCATAAGAGCATTAAGATTGTCTGTAGTAGTCTTACCCTTAGCTCCATCGTAAGCAGTACCAGTGATTTCACCGATTACTACTCCACCAGAAACAATAGGTACCCAAGTAGTACCTGACCAACGGAATTGATAACCGGGTTCTCCATCAGTTACATTCTGGTAAATCTTACCTGCTTCTCCTACGATAGGAGTATTATGAGCAGCATCGGCAAACAATGCAATGTTAGAAAGTTCTCCAGTAGGGGATTTATCGTAGGTAGCATATACATCGATTACATCATCTACATATGAGGGTAATTGATTAGCAGGTACTTTTCCATTTTCGTCCAAAGAAGCCAACCCATTTGCCTGAGCCTTAGTTGCAATGAATTCATCTAAGGCATCCTGAACTCCCTGAATATCCCCTGTTAATTCGGTTTTCAAGGCAGTATCTGCAGTAGTACGGTCTTGGATTTCTTTGTCAATCTTTGCACCTAGTGCAGCATCAGCTGAACCTCTATCGGTTATCTCTTTATCTACTTTTGAGCTCAATGTATCCAGCTGAGTTTTCAGAGAATCATTGCCCTCAATTCTTTCTTTATTGATTTCAGATTGATACTTCCCAAGCTCTTTATCCCAAGCTTGGTCAGTATTTACAATCTTAGGGTCTGTGGTAGCATTTACCAAAGTCCCATATATAGGAATTTCTGCCATAGTTATAAGTTTTTATCCGATTACAAAATTGAAATTACCAGCTTTTAAAGCTCCTTCAGTACGGTAGCATTTGTATGAACCTTTGCCCTCTACAGTAACTGTAACTGCAGCAGCCATAGGAACTCCAAATCCAGAAGAAGTTACCTTAGTTATACTGAAGTTAGAAGGTACGCATAACCATACATATTCTCCTTCAGCAATTCCCGTCATGTTATAAGTTCCGTTAGGAGAACTCTTTATTGCCTGTTTGGTAAGACCCAAAACATCTTCACCGGTTAAGGCTGCCTTAGCAGAATGTCCAAAGTACATAGGGTAATAGGCATTTACGTTAGCAGTTGCTGTTTTAGTTACACCCTTGCTTGTAATACTTAAAGTATAAGTAGTACGGTCATCCTCAGTATTAAGGGTATCCTTAATGTTTAAGCTAGCAATCGGTGTGCTATTTATAACAGTAGTTCCTCTTTTAACCGATAAAGTTTCTGGAACAAGCGGTTTACTATTGAATAAGTTATTGCCACGAATAGTAATATCTGCATCAACTCCTTTCTCAATAATTGTAGGACTTACTGAGAAGCCGGAGATTTGAGTAAACTGGGTATATAATACTTCCCAAACCTCATCATGTCTACCATCGGCAATTTGCTTATCCAATTCTTTCATCCCATCTACAATGTTTGAGGATTCTGAAAGGTAATTAGTATCTTCCAGAGATGGCAATGCCAAAGCCTCTGTAAGACCTACTGCAGTTTTTACCTTAGTAATCCTATCATAGGCATCTGCCTTATCTACTTCGATACGTTTCTGTACCTTACCAAAAGCAATTGAGGTAGTATCGGTTGACTTGATATCTAAGTCATCCGGTGTAGTACCGGTTGCTTTAGTATACCCATCCAACTTAATGTCGGTACCATTCAATACCGGGTTTGAATCCAAACGATGGGTATTGATAGTATGAGCATTGGTAGCATCGATATTATCTTGCAAGGTTTTATCAGCAGCCTTTCTTTCGGTTTCTTCAGTGTCTATGTTTTCCTGAAGAGTAGTGTCTGCTGCTTCCCGGGCATCTTCTTCATTATCGATACGAGTACCAAGAGCATTATCTGCATTAACTCGGTCAGTAGTTTCCTTGTCAATACGGGCATTTAATCTAGAGTCTTCTGCCTCTCTTGCTTGAGCTTCTTTGTCGATATTATTCTGAAGAGTAGTATCAGCTGCCTTTCTTTCTGAAGTTTCCGTATCGATACGAACTCCCAGTGCAGCATCAGCAGCAGTTCTTGCAGCTTCTTCTGCATCCAGGGCATCTTGAAGAGCCTTATCTGCAGCCATTCTTTCTTCCCTTTCGGTTCCCAGGTCTGCAGTATTCTGGTCGATTTTACCTTCCAACCGAATGTCTTCTGCCTTACGAGCAGCAATCTCAGTTTCAAGTAAAGCCTTAACTTCCAGATAAGAACCAGAAATATTATTCTGAATACCCTGAATCAATTCCAAATTTCTCTGAATGTTTGCAGCATTCTGAGTGATAAGAGCATCTTGGTTATTTGCTCTTGCCAACAATTCAGTACGAGTTTCAGTAACATAGGTTCTTAAGTCTTCTACTGTCTTGGTCAGAGTAGTACTTAGAGTAGTAAGCTTGGCATCTAAAGCAGCATCACCTTCAACTCGTTTTTCAGTTTCTGTCTCAATCTTCGTAGTTAACTCATTTAACTTCTGAGTCATGGTTGTTGCGAAGTTGGGGTCATCTCCTAATGCTTTAGCAATCTCTTCCAGAGTATCCAATACACCAGGAGCAGAGCCAATGATTTTCTGAATTGCAGCTTCTACCTCAGCTTCAGTTTGGAATCCTGAATCATTCAGAAGTTCAGAAACTTTAGTTATGTAATTAGCATGTTCCTCGATTCCATTAAGTTTATTCAGAAGAACATCGGTAAAGTCGTTTGAAGAAAGTACCTTACCATCTACTTTATCTACCTTCTTAGATTCAAGACCCTGGATAGCAGTTGTACGGTCTGAGATTTCCTGGGCAATCTTATTATCTAATAGGGTATCGGCATTCTTACGGTCAGCAACCTCTTTATCAATATTTACCTGAAGAGCTGTATCTCCTGCTAAACGGGTATTGGCTTCATCGGAAATATCCTTAGATAAACCGTTTACTTCGTCTTTATGATTTGCTATTGCAGTATCCAAATTTGCCTGTATAGCATTCTCTCTAGCGGTTGCTCGGTCTTTCTCGGTATTGATTGCTACCGTGTTAGCTTCTACCTTTGCTTTGACTTCATTTAAATCTGCAGTAGAACCAGTCTCCAAAGAATCAATTCGGTCACTTAAAGTTTTATCTGCTGCTTCCCGGTCCTTAACTTCTTGAGTAACCTCACCTTCTACTCGAGTAATCTCGGATGAAGTCTGTTGGCTTAAGTTAGATATCTGACTTTCAATCTTAGTTTCAAGTGCAGTATCTGCAGACTTACGGTCTCCGACTTCTTTATCCAGATTTACTTGAAGGATTTGGTCTGCTGCCTTGCGTTCTGCCGTTTCTGTACCCAAAGCAATATTGGTAGTATCAATACGAGAACTCAGATTACTATCGCCATTAGTACGGTCTACAATTTCCTCATTAACCATATCCTTAACTTCTTTGTAGTTATCGGCAATGATTTTATTCATGGCAGTGATTGCTTCAGAGTTCTTTGTGATATTTGCTTGGTTAGTAGCAATAGCCGTGGTATTAGCATTTACCTGAGCAGTCAATTCGTTCTTAACTGTATTGATAGCATCCTGCATTGATAAAGCCAAATCCGAAACTCTCTGAGTAAGAGCAGCAATGTTATCGGTATGGGTTTTATCTGCTTCCTTTCTATCAACAGTTTCTTTGTCGATATTTGCCTGCAAGATAGCATCAGCATCTTTACGGTCTTGGATTTCTTTTGCCAGGTTATCTTTAACTACTTGAAGAG
>ERZ860445.1015-NODE-1015-length-17796-cov-9.799560_pt1 | contig 17796 bp, 16 predicted proteins | sample MGYA00509977_ERZ860445 | MGnify/ENA primary metagenome ERZ860445 (study PRJEB30046, sample SAMN00715233) | human gut metagenome | study: EMG produced TPA metagenomics assembly of the A metagenome-wide association study of gut microbiota in type 2... | reverse complement strand
TGTATAAAACTTATGCCGTGAGATTACAAACGGCACATTTAATTTTCGTATGAAACAACAGATACTACGACTATTTGTAATAATATGCAGCATGGCTTTGCCCGGGGCAGCCATGGCAGAAGCAGAACCCGGATGGGGTTTTATGGAAAGTAATGCCGAATATGCAGCGTATGGTTCATCGCTTTTGGCAGAGCCTTCTTTGACGGTGCGTGGCAATGTGCTGCACATTCAAAATGCACAGGGAAGTTCATTGGAGGTGTATGACGTGACGGGTAAGCGTGTGATACTTCAAAGTATTGAAAGCAACGATAAAACCGTGACACTTAACCTTAACAAGGGTTGCTACATTGTCAGAATCGGTAAGCTGACCCGCAAGATTTCACTTTCATAACCGCATCTGAATATCGCAGTTTGCCGATGCGTTAAAGCAAGGAATTTGCCGACGAATGAAAAAGCAAAATTTACATGTAGATGTTACCTTATATTTAAGGTGTAATTTTGCTTTTTCATTCTTTTTTGTATCAGAAGATTTCGGGCATAAGCCTTAGTAGCAGTTTATTCATTTTTATGTCTGCATCACATTACAACTTGGAATTATTGCGCAACCCGAGCACTCGGACAGAGGCTTTCGGGGAAATGGTTCGTGAACTGAGTCCACAGCTTTACACTCAGATTCGCCGCATTGTGCAGTATCATGAGGATGCTGATGATGTGTTGCAAAACACTTTTATGAAAGCATGGCAGGCTATCGACCAGTTTCGAGGCGATTGTCAGCTATCTACCTGGCTCTACCGTATTGCACTGAATGAAAGTTTGGCTTTTCTGCAAAAGCAAAAAAATAATGAGAGCCTTGATAATTCAGAAACGGAAACGGTACGAACGCTCGAGGCCGACCCTTATTTTGATGGCGACGAAACCGAACTGCTTTTGCAAAAAGCCATAGCCACTTTGCCCGATAAGCAAAGGGTGGTGTTTAACCTGAAGTACTTTGATGAAATGAAGTACGAAGAAATGAGTGAGTTGCTCGAAACCAGTGTTGGTGCGTTGAAAGCTTCCTATCATTTGGCCGTGAAGAAAATCGAACAATTTTTTCACGATGCAGATTAAACTATTGACCCTTTTGCCTATCTATCTTAATAAGAAGTGTAACTCCTAATTTTGCAATTATGAAAACCTTTGATGTTAATAAATCACCAGCGCATAATCCGTTTAAAGTGCCTGAGGGGTATTTCTCGCAATTTCACGATCAGTTCATGGCGCGTATGGCTGTTATGCCTCCCTTACATATCAATGTAACTCCCGAATTGCGCATTGTACGCTGGATTCCGAAATTGGGCGTGGCTTGTGTGGCAGGACTCCTTCTGCTGTTTTCGCAATTATTGCCGTTGTCGGGAAGTGATGATGCCAACCATACACTCGGCGCAAATGCAGCCTATCGCGAAAAAATGAACGAGGAGCAGGCTTTTGATTACCTAATGATGGCTGATGCCGATAATATTGAAAATTATGCAGTTGATTTTTAACTTAAAACGTAAATTGGCGGGCTTTTTGCCTTTGATGCTGTTGCTTTTACTTTGTCCGGCGGTGTCTGCTGAGGCTGCCATTCAGCATAATCAGACGGGATTGACCCCTGAGACCGAATCGGCTGACTGCATGGAAAATGGTAAGCTGCACCATCCCGAAAAAGGGAGAAAAAGGCCGCATCGCTTTAATCCGGAACAGTTTAAACGCGACTTGTCTGTACACATCACTCGCAAGGCTGAATTTACACAGGAGGAAGCTAAGAACTTCTTTCCCATATTCTTTGAAATGAAGGATAAGCAGCGGGCATTGGAACGTCAGAAAAACCGTACGTTGCGCAGTGCTTCGGAATCGGATAAAAATGAGAAGGATTGCGAACGGGTGTTGGAACTGATCGAAAAGCTTGAAACAAAATCCATGCGTATCGAAAAAGACTACATGAAGCGTTTGCGCAGTATTGTGGGTGCACGTAAATTGGTCAAGGCCATGGCGGCCGATCGGGTATTTGGCCGACGTATGTTTCATCAAATGACCAAGAAGCGTTGAATCGCTGTGCTGTTTGATGAATGATTTTAATAGTATATAATATTACAGATGACTGAAATAAACCAGCAGGCAGATTTAGCAAGAGATATAATTGAAACTACAAATCGAAATTTGTTTCTGACAGGTAAAGCCGGCACAGGAAAAACTACTTTCCTGCGTCGGCTTCGGCGTGAATTGCCCAAGCGTATGGTTGTGCTTGCCCCGACGGGCATTGCTGCCATCAATGCTGAGGGCGTTACGCTGCATTCGTTTTTTCAACTTCCTTTTTCGCCGTATTTGCCCGGGGTGCCGAATACTGAAAAACGGTATGGCATCAACAAGCAAAAGCAAAAGCTGATTCGCAGCCTTGATTTGCTTGTGATTGACGAAATCAGTATGGTGAGGGCTGATATGCTCGATGCGGTTGATTCGGAATTGCGACGCATCCGAAGAGATAGCCGCCCATTTGGTGGTCTGCAAGTATTGTTTATCGGCGATTTGCATCAGCTTTCTCCTGTAGTTAAGGACGAAGAGTGGGCAATGTTGAGCCAATACTATGCTACTCCGTATTTTTTCAGTGCGCAGGTTTTTGAAAAGGCTGAAATGCTGTGCGTTGAGTTGGAGCAGGTATATCGCCAAAGCGACCCTCAGTTCTTGAGTTTGCTGAACGATTTGCGCGAAGGTAAAGCTACAAACGGTACGCTGCAAATGCTGAATGAACGCTATGTAGAGAACTTTGATGTGAACAATTCGGATTGGGGTATTCAGCTTGTGACGCACAACTGGCAGGCACAACGCATTAACGATTCCAAGCTCGAACAGATTGATGCTAAAGCCTATACATACTGTGCGCAAATCAAAGGTAAGTTTCCCGAACTGTCATTTCCGACTGAAAAAGATTTGGTGCTCAAGGTGGGTGCTCAGGTGATGTTTGTGAAGAACGATGCGCAAAAACGTTACTACAACGGAACCATAGCCAAGGTGGTTGAGGCCAACGAACAGAATTTTAAAGTAAAAACAGTGGATGACGGACGCATAATCACTGTGATTGAAGAAGCATGGAACAACTCGCGCTACGGAATTGATGAAAAGGATGGCGAAATTCGCGAAATCGTTGAGGGTACGTTTAAGCAGTTTCCCATCAAATTAGCTTGGGCCATTACCATACATAAAAGCCAGGGCTTGACGTTCGACCACGTGGTAATTGATGCCGCAAAAGCATTTACACATGGACAAACTTATGTGGCTTTGAGCCGTTGTCGTACGCTGCAAGGTATTGTGTTGACTTCGCAACTGACTGAAGGGGCAATCATTGTGGACGAAGTGGTGCGTAGCTTTTACCAAAAGGTACACGACATGCAAATCACTTCTGAACAATTAGCTTTGATGCGGATGGACTATCATTTGCGCCTGGTTGAAGAACTGTTTACCTTCGAAAAAGAACGCATAGGTTTTTCCCAACTGCATCGCCTGTTCGAAGAACATTTGTATCGCATTTACCCGCAGACTGCAGCTTCGATAGAAAGCAATTTGCGTGAGTTCGATTTGGCGGTGATGAGCGTTTCGAGTAAATTTCATGCGCAATATCAGTATTTGTTGAAGCTGGCAAAGGGCAGTATTGAAGATGACGTTTTGCAGGAGCGTATCAGCAAAGGCGCATTTTACTTTAAGGAAAAATTGAACCAGGTGCTTCAGTTTGTGAGCGACAGTTCTGATGTCGATGTTGACAACAAGGAAGTGAAGAAACGCTTGGACACCATCGGAGCGGATTTGATTGAAACATTGACCGAACATATTTCTTTGCTTAAATGGGTGCATGCTAATGGAATCCATCTCAAGGATTATCTGAAAGCCAGAGCCAGGGTTCTTATGCAAAAAGATAAGAAGAGTGCAGAGGGTGCTAAAGCAACGAAAGACAAAACCGCGGCTGATGGCAGTAGTCACGCCAAAACAAAACTTCCATCTGAAGTAAAGAATCCGAAACTCTATGCCGTGTTGCATAATTGGCGATACGAAAAAAGCAAGGAACTGGAAAAGCCGGCTTACACTATTTTGCAAACCAATGCCATCATAGGCATGGCAAACATGATGCCCCAAACCAAAGAAGAGCTTCTGAATATTCCTTATTTCGGCGAAAAAGGTTTTGAGCGTTATGGTTCCGAATTGCTGCAAATCATTAAGGATTTTGCGAATAACCTGTAATTGTTTTTTTCCGAGAAAATAATAGGATAAAGAGTAAAAATAAGCGAATTTGAGTATTCTCACTGACTGTCAGAGAGTTTGGCTTCAAGTGGCACAGAACGGCATAAGGTCGGGAAAACGGATTTAGGCAGATTGCAGCAACAGATGCACTTCCAAACCATTACCCGACACAAAATGCACATTTAACTCTAACAGGCTCTATTTCTGTGTTCTGCGTAGGTTTACATTCTGCCTTTACAACTCCCATAAACTAATTTTGCACCAAACAAAAAGAATGATTATGCGGAGCACTTTCAAGACAGTCTTCTATGTAAACGGAAGCAAGGAAAAGAACGGAATTGTCCCCATCATGGGACGGGTTACAATCAACGGGACTATCGCACAGTTCAGTTGCAAGCAGCGCATTTCAAAGGAACTTTGGGATGCCAAGGGCAACCGAGCAAAAGGCAAGAGCCGTGAGGCGGTGGCGGTGAACTATGCCCTTGACAACATCAAGGCGCAGATAACGAAGCACTACCAGCGGCTTTCCGACCGTGAGGCGTTCGTAACGGCTGAAATGGTACGCAATGCCTATCAAGGTATCGGCACGGAGTATGAGACATTATTGCGTGCCTTTGATAAAGAGAACGAGGCGTTCGCCAAACGGGTGGGCAAAGACCGCTCCAAACGCACGTACCAAAAGTACCTGACCGTCCGCAAATACGTAGCGGAGTTCATAAAGAAGCACTACAAGCGGACGGACATGGCGATGAACGAACTGACGGAAGACTTCATCCGTGACTACTGCCTGTACCTGCGCAACGAGGTCGGGCTGGCGCAATCATCCGTGTGGATATACTCCATACCGTTGAAACACATCGTCACCACGGCGCACTACAACGGCAAGATACCGAGAAACCCGTTTGCGATGTACCATGTTGACCCCGACCACAAGGAGCGTGGCTTTCTGACGGAGGACGAAATTCAGGCATTAAGTACAATCAAGCTTGACAATTCCAATTTCGCATTGGCAAGAGACCTGTTCCTGTTCGGTTGTTGGACGGGCATCTCGTTCACAGACATCAAGAACCTGACCACCGACAACATCGTTGAAATGAACGGCGCATCGTGGATTGTGTCGAAACGCCAAAAGACGGGCGTACCGTTCCAAATCAAGCTGATGGACATCCCCATGCAGATTATCAAGCGTTACGAGCCATTCAGGAAAGACAAGCGGCTGTTCAATATCGGCTCGCTTGACATGGTGAACAAGCGCATCAAGGCTGTGGCGAAGAAATGCGGCATCGAAAAGCCGATTTCATTCCACCTGAGCCGCCACTCCTTCGCTGTCTTGGCATTGAACTACGGTATGCCGATAGAGAGTGTGAGCAAGATTTTAGGGCATACGAACATCACCACCACGCAGATTTACGCAAAGGTGACGAACAAGAAACTTGAAAACGACATATCCGCTTTCGAGAGTAAGGTAAGCGGACGTTTCGCCATATAAACGCACAGAGTATGAAACGGGCAACAATCACAATGGATGAGTACGGCAGGGTTGCCGTCCCGTCCGATGCCGCCAGCGTATGGATGAGCGAAATGGAATTGGTGGAACTTTTCGATGTAATCGCCCCGACACTCCGTGCCGCCATACGAGCCGTGTACAAGAGCGGAGTGTTGAACCCTTGCGAGGTGGAAAGGCACATCAGACTGACCAACGGTTATTATTCGGAAACATATTCCCTGCCTATGGTCGTGGCAGTTGCTTTCCGTATCAATACTTCAAATGCGGTAATGGTGCGTAAGGCTTTATTGGAAAGGCTGTGCTTGCGAAAAGAAAGGCAAATTTTGTTGGTTTCAATGGGCAGCAAACCCTCATGCGGATGTTAGATTGTGCGCCTTGTAAACTTTTACAGCCTGTTTTCGAGCGGTTTAACCTGATGTGGTGTCGTAATGACATCAATAAACCTATAAACCAGCATATCCATTTGCCAACGAATATCTGCGGCAACCCATTTGCCCGAAGAAGTGCGGTTTTGCTTCTTCGGGCTTTTTCTTTTCGCCTTTTGGTGGCTGATATTGCCCGTTCCGCTGCATTTTCTTATCCGTCAGTTTCTTTTGCGCCGTTCTGCATCGTTTTACGTATCAAGGTTTTAGCCATCCTGCCGTAGCTTTGCAACCATGTTTAATCCGCTTGCCGACAAGGTGTCGGCGGCACTAAAACTAAGTAAGGCTAATGACAGAAAAAGAAACATTCATCCGTGTAGGCACAACGCTCTACAAGATTGTGGACCAGCCCCGCATTGACGGCGGCTATGTGAGGAAACGCATCGCATGGAACTCCGAGACCTTGCGGCAGGACTACGGCAAGGACTACATGGCGGGCATCCCCAAGTATGACGGCTTCTGCACCGTACCCGACCATGTGGGCTACAAGCCCGTGGTCGGCAAGTTCCTCAACCTCTACGAACCGATAAGCCACCGACCGCAGGAGGGGGATTTCCCCTGCATCCGTTCGTTGGTGGAACACATCTTCGGCGAACAGTACGGGCTGGGCATGGACTACCTGCAACTGCTCTACCTTTACCCCATTCAGAAGCTGCCCATCCTGCTGCTCGTATCCGAAGAGAGGAACACGGGCAAGAGTACGTTCCTGAACTTCCTGAAAGCCATTTTCCAAAATAACGTGACGTTCAACACCAACGAGGACTTCCGCAGCCAGTTCAACTCCGACTGGGCAGGCAAGCTGCTCATCATGGTGGACGAGGTGCTGCTCAACCGCCGTGAGGACAGCGAACGGTTGAAGAACCTCGGCACCACGCTATCCTACAAGGTGGAGGCGAAAGGCAAAGACCGTGATGAGATAGGCTTCTTCGCCAAGTTCGTGCTTTGTTCCAACAACGAGCACCTGCCCGTCATCATCGACGCAGGGGAAACACGCTATTGGGTGCGGAAGATTGTGCCGTTACAGAATGACGATACCGACTTCCTGCAAAAGCTGAAAGCGGAGATACCCGCTTTCCTGTATTTCCTGCAACACAGACGGCTGTCCACCGAAAAGGAAAGCCGCATGTGGTTCAACCCGAAGCTGCTGGAGACGGAAGTCCTGCGGAAGATTATCCGCAGCAACCGCAACCGATTGGAGATAGAAATGGCGGAACTGCTGCTTGACATCATGGCGAAGATGGAGGTGGAAACGGTGTCTTTCTGCTTGAACGACATCATTCCCTTGCTGGTCTGCTCGCAAGTCAAGGTAGAGAAGTCGCAGGTGCGGAAAGTGGTGCAGGAGTGCTGGAAGCTGACACCCGCTCCCAATGGTCTTACCTATACCGCCTACCAATACGGCGGCAATGACCGTTACCAGACCCAAAGAAGCGTGGGCAGGTATTACACCGTTACGAAAGAATTGCTGGAAAAGCTTTGATATTCTGTTGAATTGTTGAATAAGAGTAATAAAGTATTGGCATATAAGAATATGCAACCTCAACAGACCGCCAACAACACACAACGGCTGATGAAAAGAAGAAGCAACGGCATATCACTCCGACCTCATTTTTCCTTTTCGTATCCGTTTGTTGGGCAACACGCTTTTGTTGAGAGATTGTTTAGTGTGTATTTTGCAATATATCAATATGTTATATATCAATTTCAACAGTTCAACGCTTTTTTACCCCTCAACAAGTCCGCTGAGAAAGTAACAGTGGGAAACACCGTCATCCGCAGGCTGGTCGGACGGACTTCCATCCTGCCGACCGACAAGGGACAACCAATGTTGCTGGCGAAAAGAAAAAGGCAACCGACAACAGCCGACATCACCATTGACACCGCCGCAGGCTTTTGGGGAACAAAAAGCCATAGCTCATTAGGGCGTTTTCTTCACGCACCGCTTCGCTCATGCTAAAAACACCCCAATGAGCCAACGGGGTTACACCCCTCTGGACACCCCCGTTTGTCCCGTGCGGCACGACCGCAGGCTGACGGATACCGACAAACAAGTTTGTAGAACCTAAAAAACGAGAAACGAACATGGGATACATAAGCATCCAAATCAACAAGGCGAAAGGGTCGGCTGACACGGGCGCATCCGACCACATCGAACGCAAGACCATGCCAAAGAACGTCGACCCGACACGCACCCACCTCAACCGTGAGCTGGTGGAGTTCCCCGACGGTGTGGCAGACCGCACCGAAGCGATAAGCCACCGCATCCGCACGGCTGGCATCAGGCGGAAGATAACGCCCGACCAAGTGCGGGCAATCCGCATCGTGCTTTCGGGCACGCACGAGGACATGATAAGAGTGCAGGACGAGGGCAGACTGGACGAATGGTGCGACGACAACCTGCAATGGCTGCACTGCACGTTCGGAAAGGAGAACACCGTATCGGCTGTGCTTCACATGGACGAGCACACGCCGCACATCCATGCCACGGTCGTGCCGATAGTGACGGGCGAGCGCAGGAAAGCCAAGAAGAAACAGACGGAGGGCAAACGCACCTACCGAAAGAAAGCCAACGCCGTCCGCCTGTGCGCCGATGACCTGCTGACACGTGAGGAATTGGTAGCCTATCATGACAGTTACGCAAAAGCAATGGCGAAGTACGGCTTGCAGCGTGGCATACGGGGTTCGGAAGCACGGCATACCACCACCGCCCAATACTACCGTGACCTGAAACGGCAGACGGGAGAGCTTGAAGCCAATGTGCAACAACTACAAACCGAACAGCGGCAGGCGGAACGGCAGCTTGACGAAGTGCGAAAGGAAATCAAGTCGGAGAAGCTGGAAGCCGCCAAGACCGAAGCGAAAACGGCACTTGTGGCAAAGGTTGGTTCTCTTTTGGGCAGCAATAAGTTGAAAGAGGAAAGGGAGAGATTACAGCAACGTATATCTGTGCTTGAAAATCAGAACGAAGAATTGATACAGCATATCAAGACAATGGAACTTGAACATAGAGAAGAACGCACCAAGTTCAACGAGTATATGGACAAGATACAGCGATACTTCCCTCACGTGGAGAAGTTGTTGCCATTGATTGACTTCTGCCGAAACACCTTGAAATTCTCTGAAAGAGTAATTCAAGAGCTGTGTAAGTTAAAGGAAGTAAGGTTGAAAGGTGATTTCTATTCTCCTGAGTTCAACCTAAAGTTCCGTGACGAAAATGCAGCATTCTCGTTTGAAGAGGACAAAAGCAGAAAAGGACACTACCACATATGCGTAAATGATATTCCGCTTGTGCAATGGTTTAGAGAGAAAGCGAATGAATGGAGAAATGGATTAGGGGTTGCTTCTGTAAGGCAAGATAAAGGGCTGAAAATATAGAACATGCTCTAAAATCTACTCCAAAAACAAATAAAGACATTAGAAGATAGGGGATTATCGGAAAAATCCTCTATCTTTGTACATGAATAGAAGTAGCCTCCTCTAAGACTAAAAATGAAATATTAATAATATAAATTTTCAACGATATGGATAAAGCTATTATCAAAGCGAAAAAAGTAGAATGTATTATTGGTCTGTTCCTTTTGCTTCCTCCTATATTAGGAGTGTTTGCATTTGTTCTTCAGCTTTTTAATGCTGATACTGATTTCTCAGAAATGAGTAATTTATCAAGTGATTGGATGACCAACTATGGTTACGACCAAGGAGGCGGGGGTGGAATGTCTGCTGCTCCTGTATATTTAGGGTTAATGGCAATTGCTGGAGTTTACTTGATAAAAGATTCTTTCTATACACTTTTTATCAAAGATGAACAAGACAAAAATAAGATTGCAGAATAAACATAGTAGTTACCATTTGTAAGTGATACGTTCATTATAAACAACCTTGCCAATATATATTAACAAGGTTGTTTTTTACTTTGTAATAAGAAGAATCATGGCTGTACATGAAGATGAATTAAAATCAAGGTTGGATAGAGTAAACAGTTGGATAAACAATTGCGACCAAAAAGCAAGTATTCTATTAGCGGTTGAAGGAGTTGTACTCACTGTTTTATGCACGTCTGATTATATAAGTTGGATACACCAAAAACTTATATCTCCAATATATAATTATTGCGAAACAGGGAATGGCGAATTTTCTTTAATCAATGCTATTCAATTATGTTTGCTTGCAGTTATGCTTGTTATGATTATTCTTTCTATCTTTTATTCTCTTCAAGTCATAAAAGGTACAATAAATGCTAGCATGTTTAAGCAGTTTGGATTGACAGAAAAATCGTTATTACATTTTGCATCCATATCAAATAAAAGTTTCTCTGATTTTAAAAGAGAAACTATAAACCAGTCTGATGAATCTGTGATAAATGATTTGTTGTCACAGATATATATAAATTCATATATATGTACTACGAAGTTCAAACATCATAAGAAATCGGTGTGTTCTTTTTGTACGTTCCTATTTTTACTTGTTATTATGATGGTTATTCAATTTGCAATCAAATAATTTATGGATATGAACGAGTTTGTGGCAAATATAAGAGATATGATAAACGATGTGTATAAAAAAGATTTTACATATAGTACATCATTAAAAGTTCCTTCTTTATTTGATTCTGATTTGACTTATGAAAGTGGTGAAGCCAAAAAAGGCAAGTGTATAGAAACGTGTGTGTTATTCGTTGACATTAGAAATTCTGTAGAATTGACCCACGAACATGATTCCGAAACAATGGGACGAATTTACACTGCATTTACTAAGGGGGTGCTTAATGCTGCAAGAGAATCTCAGGGATATGTGAGGAATATTATTGGAGATAGGGTAATGGTCGTGTTTCCTGTTAGTAATTGTTTTGTCAATGCTATAAATTGTGCTGTTACAATTAATCATATCTCCAAGATGGTTAACGAAGTATTTTCTAATGTTGATTTTCATTGTGGTATAGGTATTGATTATGGAGAAATGCGAGTGATAAAAGTCGGCATTGAACGTAAAGGTGATGAGAATACAGAAAATAAAGGATTAGTTTGGGTTGGCAAACCTGCAAATCTTGCTTCTCGGCTTACTGATGTCGCAGGAAAAACTGTAGAAGACGAATTTTATGATGTAACCGGAGATTTCTATCATTGTGACCCATTGGGAATACCACCATTCCTTAGTAAGCCACGTAATGGATGGTTTAGGGAAAGTAAAAGACTGACGGCTAAACAATTGGCTAATAACTTATATTATTCAAAAAATGGTTTAAATATTTTTATTCATAACATATCTTCATTTGAGAAAAAGACAGAATCATATAAGTACAACCCTATACTGATTTCGGATAAAGTGTACAAGGAGTACATAAAGCAAAATTCCCAAGAATCTAAATATTGGAAACAAGAAACAAGAAAAATAAAAGATATACCATATAAAGTATGGGGAGCAGATCTGTATTGGAAACTAATATGAATATTAATAATGGCAAAGATTAAAAGTCATTCGACAATTTTCGTTTTATCAAGAAGGACTGTTTCATGCTAGTGCGTTTTGAATTTGTGGATTAAAGTAAAGCGAACAAAGAAAAATGCTATATTCTTCTTTTCGTCGCTTTATTTATGTATATTTGCATCAAATAAGAGTTGTTTGACAGAAATACACTGCATATCACAGAAACTGCGACTGTTGCCAAGTCATTACCCCGTTCTTTGAGAAAAGCTCATAAGTAGCTTACTTCTAATATATTCCTACTTCCATATCGAGTTTTACAAGAAAACAGTATATGAAAAGGGATGCTTATGCGGAATGCTGACAGGGTGTTGTGCGTCATGGATGAGGTGAGTTGATGCAGTAAAGTGGCTGTGTTGACCGATAGATGCAGTTTATTCATCTGAATCTGAACATTTAATGCGAGTTTAAGGCAATATTTTAAGCCATATATTAGCGTGCTATCATCCTTTTTGTGTATATTTGCCTTGAAAACAATCATTTTTTTGTATGCAACAGAAAATAATTATTCTCGATTTCGGTTCACAAACAACGCAGTTGATTGGACGGCGTGTGCGCGAACTTGATACATTCTGTGAGATTCTGCCTTACAACAAATTTCCTCACGACGATCCTTCGGTGATAGGTGTAATCCTTTCAGGTTCACCTTACAGCGTTTACGATCCTGAGGCGTTTAAGGTAGATTTGTCTGAAATTCGCGGTAAGTATCCTATTCTGGGTATTTGCTATGGTGCACAATACATGTCGCATGTGTATGGTGGTAAAGTGGAACCGGCCGAAAGTCGCGAATATGGACGTGCCAATTTAGGCTATTTTGACCATGAAAATCCATTGCTGAAGGGTTTTGAAGAAAACTCTCAGGTGTGGATGAGTCATGGCGACACCATTACTGCTATACCCGAAGGCTTCCATTGTATTGCTTCAACCGACAAGGTTAAGTTTGCAGCATATCAGGCAGATAATGAATCATTGTGGGGTGTGCAATTCCATCCTGAGGTGTTCCACTCTTTGCAAGGTTCACTCTTGCTGAAAAACTTCGTAGTTGATATTTGCGGCAGTGAGCAAAACTGGAGTTCGGCATCGTTTGTTGAAACAACCGTTGCTGAATTGAAAGCTCAGTTAGGCAACGACCGTGTAATCCTTGGTCTTTCAGGTGGCGTTGACAGCTCTGTGGCTGCTGTGCTGCTGAATCGTGCAATCGGTGATAACCTGACTTGTATTTTTGTGGATCATGGTATGTTGCGCAAAAACGAGTTCCGCGATGTGTTGCACGACTATGAATGCTTAGGATTGAATGTTATCGGTGTGGATGCCAGCAAGAAATTCTTTGCTGAATTGGAAGGCGTTACCGATCCTGAACGTAAGCGTAAAATCATAGGTAAGGGCTTCATTGATGTGTTCGATGCTGAAGCTCAAAAAATTACTGATGCAAAATGGCTGGCTCAGGGCACAATTTATCCCGACCGCATCGAAAGTTTGAACATCACCGGTAAGGTTATCAAGAGTCACCATAACGTAGGTGGTCTTCCTGAAAAGATGAACTTGAAGTTGTGTGAACCACTTCAGTGGTTGTTCAAGGATGAAGTTCGTCGCGTGGGTCGTGAATTGGGTATGCCCGAACACTTGATTGAACGTCATCCCTTCCCCGGTCCTGGTTTGGCCGTGCGTATTTTGGGTGATATCACTCCTGAAAAGGTTCGCGTGTTGCAGGATGCCGATGATATCTTTATCCGTGGCTTGAGAAACTGGAAGGTTACCGAGCCTGATGGAACGCAAACAACCTTATATAACAAGGTTTGGCAGGCTGGTGTCGTACTTCTTCCTGTGAAGAGTGTGGGCGTGATGGGTGATGAACGTACCTATGAACGTGCCGTAGCACTTCGCTCGGTAACAAGTACCGATGCAATGACTGCTGACTGGGCTCATTTGCCTTACGAATTCCTGGCTAAGGTGTCGAATGATATTATTAACCATGTGAAAGGCGTGAACCGTGTATGTTATGACATTTCGTCAAAACCGCCTTCAACAATTGAATGGGAATAATAATGGCTTTCAATTAAGTTTGGATAATTTCCATAGAATCGTTCATATTGATTATCGCAGTATGACGATAGAATAGAATAATAAAAGGTGACAACCGTTTGTGATTAGCGGTTGTCACCTTATTTTTAAAATTAGGATGAATAAACGAACAACGATTAGAGATTCAATGTCTTCCACCAGTTATCATCGCCTTTCAAGTATTTTGCAAACCAAGCAAAAATAGCATTTTGCCATGCTAAACGCTTGTCGTAGTTTACAACCACGTGGTCTTCGCCTTCAACCTGAACATAGCTGACCTCACGGCCTAAAATTTTGAGAGCCGTATATAATTGCTGACTTTCGTTGGTCGGAACATTGGTGTCAGCCGTGCCGTGAAGCAGGAGCAAAGGCGTATGGATTTTGTCAGCATTGAACAGGGGAGATTGCTTGACGTACAAGTCGGGATTATTCCAGGGGAAACTTCCGTATTGGGCACATTCGCCATACGAGTAACCCCAGTAACCGCCACCCCAGTAGCTGGCAATGTTGCTAATGCCGGCATGCGAGATTGCTGCTGCAAATATGTCGGTGCGCGTTTGAAGGTATTGAGTCATGAAGCCACCATACGAGGCACCGATACATCCGATTTTCTTGTCATCAACAAAGGGATGCTCTTTACAGAAAAGTTTCGTGCCTTCGATAATGTCGTCGCCCGATTCTTTTCCCCAAGTGTTCACATGGCGTGCTGCAAACTCCTGGCCGTAGCCGATAGCTCCACTGGGATTACATACGTATATTACATAACCCTGTCCTGCCATGACTTGCAACGGGTACTGAAATTCCAGACTTTTCTGCGTAGGCGTGCATCCGCCATAGTAATAGACAATGAGCGGATACTTTTTAGAAGCATCGAAGTTGGGCGGAAGAATGTAGAAACCGTCAATCGTATCGCCGCGTGTTGCCTTGAATTGCCAATCGTGACAAGTGCCAATGGCTACATTACCATAAAGCTTATCAAAGTCGATGCTGCCGATTCGCTTGGCATCGGGCTTTTGTTTGTTCAGCGAACAAGTGAACATTTCTCGGGCACGTTCGGCACAATTTCCAAAGAATACCGCTTTGGGGTTCTTGCCATTCGAGGCAATACTGTAATCGTGAATGAGCGTAACGGGCAAATCGTATTTGACCACTTCTTGCGATTTCACGTTTAATCGGAACAGTGAACGGTTTGCTCCGTCGGCAGCCATGAAGTACACTTGATTGTCGCCCCTGTTCCATTCAAAATCTTCAACTGAAGGCTTGAAGTTTCGGAGTAGGGGAGTAACCTTGCGACTGGCAATGTCGTAGAGGTAAAGGCGTACGTCGAAAACATTCGGCATTTGTCCGGGTTTAACTTCCAAGCCGATGCCGTTAAATGAAGCTGGCGAAGCTGTCAGAAGTAACTGTTTGGCGTCGGGCGAGAACTTTGCACTGTTTACAAAAGCCGTGTCATTGAGTAACGTATCGATTTTTCCGGTGTAAGCATCCATCGTGATGATACCGGTTCTGTTAAAGGGGCGTTTGCTCGCATCGAAACGGCTGTATTGCAGTAATAACTGGCGGCTATCGTCGGAAATGTCGGCCAAATATACATTGGTGGAACCAAACGACAAACGCTGAAGTACACCGGTTTTAATGTCGTAACGCCAAAGCGAACTTCTGTTGCGCCAATTAGGCATACGGTCATCCGGATTCTGCAACATCTTTAATCCGTTGCTTGAGCCTTTTCCGGTTTCTACCTTTGAAAATATGAGGTATTCTTCGTTGGGCGCGATGGTAAAGCCGCTATCAGGCAAATTATCAGCTAAAATGCGTTCTTGACGGGTGTCAGGATTGAACATGACCAGTTCTTTACCCGTTCCGCTCGGACGGGTATAGTAAAGAATATCTTTGTTAGCCAGCCAATTCAAACTTTGGTAATCGTTGCGATGTAGCAATTCTTCGCCGGTTACCATGTTCTGTAAGATGGTTGTATATTGTGCTTGTCCGTTTGGCTTCATGTAGTAGCTCGTCGTGACAAGGTATTTTCCCGAAGGTGAAAGAGCTACACTTCGGTAATGTTCGCCCTGAATCATATCGGCCATGGTGTAGGGACGCTTACCGGTGGCGTTAATCACAACTCCCTTTAAATCATCGCCAATCAGCTGAATGTCAAGGCTGTCATTGCTATTTTTTTGAGTGAGAACCTGTAAGGTGATTTCAGAACGGCCGGGAGCCAATTTGAAATTCTTGTCGCTGCATTCTACGCCGTCGACATACAACTTGTAGTTCTTCAGATTTTTAATTTCAAAGCGTCCTTTGACAAACTTAGGCGTTTCGACATTAAAATGAAGCAATCGCAATGAACTTAAGCTGTCGGTTCCGATTGTAAGCGCATCACCTTTGTGAATAGGGGTAGTTGTTACTTTGCGGTATCGACTTTTGGATACGAGCGATTGGTTTTGTTTAAGCACTTCCTGAATGTCGAAAGCTTTTTGCTGCATATTCAGCGAATCTGTGATATAAGGTCGTTGAATAGTATAGGGGCCTTCCATTTGTGCTTGATTTACTGCAAGGGTATCTGCTGCATTTAAAGCAGAAAGCGACATGAGTAATGATAACAGCATAATGTGTGTATATATATAAATAGTGAGTTTGGTACAGTGAAGAGTGGAAGAGTGAATGTGTTGATTACTCCGTCAAACTTCAATGAAGTTATGTTCAGTTCATGTTTAAAGTAAGGTAGCCAGTGTGCAACGATTTTTCGCGGCTTACCAATGAGGTTTATAAACCTTCGCGTTCGCGGCCCATGAGCTGAAAGTCTTTTTTGCGGAGCTTAAAGCTGTTCGTCAGGTATTTGTCGCGAACAACTTGGTTCTCGGCCAATTCTTCAGGAGAGCCCTGGAAAAGAATACGACCTTCAAACAGTAGATAGGCACGGTCAGTGATACAAAGTGTTTCCTCTACATTATGGTCGGTAATGAGAATGCCGATATTGCGGTCTTTAAGTTTCCAAACAATGTATTGAATATCTTCGACCGCAATAGGGTCAACACCTGCAAAAGGTTCGTCGAGCATGATGAACTTAGGGTCAATGGCTAAACAACGTGCGATTTCGGTTCTTCGGCGTTCACCACCCGAAAGTTGGTCGCCTAAGTTTTTACGAACCTTTTGCAAACGGAATTCGGCAATCAAACTTTCCAGTTTCTCGCGTTGGTATTCTTTCGAACGACCAGTCATTTCAAGAACCGAGGCAATGTTGTCCTCCACACTCATTTTACGGAAAACCGAAGCCTCCTGTGCTAAATAGCCAATTCCCTTTTGAGCTCTTTTGTAAACGGGGTCTTTGGTAATTTCCTGATCGTCGATGAAAATTCGGCCTCCGTTAGGCACAACAAGTCCGGTAGTCATATAGAACGAAGTGGTTTTGCCAGCACCATTTGGTCCCAGCAATCCAACGATTTCGCCTTGTTTGACATCGAACGAAACACCATTGACAACCGTACGCTTTCCATATTTTTTAATTAAACCTTCAGAGCGTAATACCATACGCTTTTCATCTGATGGTATGGATGTTTGGCTGTCTGAAACATTCGGTGCAGTAGCTGTGCTTTCAGCATTGTTATCAGTAGTCGAATTGTAAATAGCAGTCATTTTGATGCGTTTCTTAAAGGATGAATTTCCAAATTTTAGTACAGTACCTATTGGCATTACATCCTGTTATAATGTGTGATGTTCAATGCTTTGACCATTTTTACAGTAATACTATGGGTGAAAGATTTACGCACGGTCCTTCAGATTTTATGGAAGGAAAATCTCATATCATATAAAATATGGTCTTGTAGTATTGACGAGTACAAAGATAGTGCTTTTTGCGGTATATTTTAGGTTAAGCAGATGAATATTCAGCACAGCTCAAGCTTTTGAATGAATAATCTATAGCTTGTATTTGCAGAATGTACGCTTCTTTTAAGGGATGTCAAAGAACTTGGCAAACATTCCAAGGTTAACCTCCGCTTTTGGGGTGTGGCTGAAAAAGTTAAAAGGTAACCATCCCATCTACCCCATATTTCATTAAGCCTTCATTGTTCAGAACTTTGC
>ERZ860445.1013-NODE-1013-length-17847-cov-5.006464_pt1 | contig 17847 bp, 17 predicted proteins | sample MGYA00509977_ERZ860445 | MGnify/ENA primary metagenome ERZ860445 (study PRJEB30046, sample SAMN00715233) | human gut metagenome | study: EMG produced TPA metagenomics assembly of the A metagenome-wide association study of gut microbiota in type 2... | reverse complement strand
GTGTGCGCCTCCATCTCCAAGCGGCCGGATCTGCGGCCGCTGGCGGCACTGCTGGACGAGAAGGGTGACGAGATCTTCCGGGACGCCGACAGCATCGCTTTGGAGATCGACATGGATAAGGAACTGGTCAAGCGGGTGTTCGCCTACGCCCGGAAGTACGGCAAGGCGGTATACGCCGTGGTGTCCAACATGAGCATCGCCGTGGAGCGGCGGGACTTTTTGCAGCAGACCAGCTGCTTCGTGTGCAATTTGCAGGAGGCGGGCATCCTGTTCTCCGACGATTACAGTGAAAAGACCCCGGCGGAGATGGAGGAGCTCCTGCGGCTGAAGGTCCGCAGCGCCCGTATCCCCCGGATGATCGTCACCATGGGCGAGCAGGGAGCCGTGTACGCCGAGATGGACGGCGAGAGCGGCATCTGCCCCGCCACCCGGGTGGAGGTGCAGGACACCACCGGGGCCGGGGACGCCTTTTTCGCCGGGGCCACCATCGGACTTACCTACGGCAAGACGCTGGGGCAGTCCTGCGCCATCGGCAGCCGGTTGGCAGCCTCCGTCATCTGCACCAGCAGCAACGTCTGCCCCCGGTTCCTGCCGGAGGAGTTCGGGCTGGACGTCACTGTGACGGAGTGAGGTGCAGGGAATGAAAAAGCTTCGGGAATGTGAAAACGATACCCTGCTGGTGGCGCTGCTGCTGGCGGGCATCCTCATGGTGATGGGAGCCTACCGCATTTTCTCCTATCTCTGCGAAAACGCCCAGATGGACGCTGTTACCTTCCTGCTGGGCGGGGCCTGCGCCCTGCTGGCGGTGGGCGGTTTTCTGCTGGCACGGGCCAGCTTCCGGCGGCTGAAGGAGCTGCACCTGGGGCAGTAGGCATTTCTTGCCGCAGCAGTCTTGTCTGATCCCTTGTCAAGTGAACAGAGATATGATATAGTGTGTGGAGGGCATGAAGCCCTATGAGAAAGAGAACAACGACGGAGAAAGGAAGCAACCTATGAAAAAAGTGATTTCCCTGATGCTGGCGCTGGTGCTGGCGCTGAGCCTTACCGCCTGCGGCGGCAAGGCCGGCCGGAGGGCGTAGTGGGCCAGTTCTGCAAGGGATTGCAGGAGCTGGACGAGAAGGCCATTGCCCAGTGCTTTGAAAACGGTGACGATCTGGAGCTGTCGGATCTGGAGGACGTGGACAGCGACGATGCCGTGGCCCAGAAGATCATGGACTTCATGAAGTCCTGCGCCGGGCAGCTGAAGTATCAGGTGGGCGAGGCCACCGTGGACGGCGATACCGCCACGGTACCGGTGGAGTTCACCTATGTCAATGCAGGGAGCCTGATGACGGAGATCCTGACGGAGTACATCTCTGAGGCGTGGTCTCTGGCTCTGAGCGGTGCCGACGATGAGAAGCTGGCTGCCGCCTTCGAGGAGGTCTTTGATGAAAAGACCACGGGGGCCGACTTCCCCACCATGACGGCGACGCTGACCATCCCCTGTGTCCAGACGTCGGACGGCTGGAAGATCTCCTCCAGTGCCGACAACAGCGAGGAGCTGTCGGATCAGCTGCTGGATATCCTCACCAGCAACATCTATGGGGCGCTGGAGGACTTCGGCGCCGGTCTGCTGGGGTAAATTCTCTTTTATAAGAACGGCAAAGGACCGGGTGCTTCAAGCACCCGGTCCTTTGCCAATGGTGGAGAAAAGAGTAAGGAAGAAAACGAAAGCAATGTTAACAGACACCCTGCGCCAGCATGGCGTCCGCCACCTTGCGGAAGCCGGCGATATTGGCACCGTCCAACAGGTTGCCGGGGACGCCGTATTCCACGGAGGCGTCGTAGATGTTGTGGAAGATGTCCAGCATGATCTGATGCAGGCGCTGGTCTACCTCGTCGAAGGTCCATGCCAGGCGCATACTGTTCTGGCACATCTCCAGACCGCTGACAGCCACGCCGCCGGCGTTGGCGGCCTTGGCGGGGGCGAACAGGACGCCACCCTCCCGCAGCACCTCGATGGCGGCAGGGGTGCTGGGCATATTGGCCCCCTCCGCCAGTGCCATGGCACCGCCGCGGACGATGCGCCGGGCCGTCTCGGCGTCGATCTCATTCTGGGTGGCACAGGGCAGGGCCACGTCGCAGGGGACGGACCACAGATCCCGGAAGTCGCTGCGGAACTCGCTGCCGGGGACCAGCTGGGCATACTCCCGGATGCGGCCACGGCGGCGGAGCTTGATGTCCTTCACCACGTCCAGCCGGATGCCCTCCGGGTCGTAGATGCAGCCGTTGGAGTCACTCATGGTGATGACCTTGGCCCCCAGCTCCTGCGCCTTCTGGCAGGCAAAGATGGCCACGTTGCCGCTGCCGGAAATGGCCACTCGCTTGCCCTGCAGGCTCTCCTGCTTCATGCAGTGCAGCATCTCCTCCGTCAGGTAGCACAGGCCGTAGCCGGTGGCCTCGTTGCGGGTCAGGGAGCCGCCGAAGGACAGGCCCTTGCCGGTAAGGACGCCGCCGTCGAAGCTGTCACGGATGCGCTTATACTGGCCGAACAGGTAGCCGATCTCCCGGCCACCCACGCCGATGTCCCCGGCGGGGACGTCCACGAACTGGCCGATGTGCCGCTGAAGCTCCGTCATGAAGCTCTGGCAGAAGCGCATGACCTCCCGGTCGCTCTTGCCCTTGGGGTCAAAATCGGAACCGCCCTTGCCGCCGCCCATAGGAAGGCCGGTGAGGCTGTTCTTCAAGATCTGCTCGAAGCCCAGAAATTTCAGGATGGACAGGTTCACCGTGGGGTGGAACCGCAGGCCGCCCTTGTAGGGGCCGATGGCCCCGTTGAACTGGCAGCGCCAGCCACGGTTGGTATGCCACTGGCCATTGTCGTCGCACCACACCACCCGGAAGGTGAACATACGCTCAGGCTCCACCATACGGCCCAGCAGATCTACCTTCTCATACTCCGGGTGCTTTTCGATGACCGGCTCGATGGAGGAGAAAACCTCCTCTACGGTCTGCACGAACTCCGGCTCGTTGCCGTGCTTTGTCCGAACGTTTTCCAAAACACTGGCCAGATATGCGTTCATAATTTGTTCCTCCTAAATCCTTGTTCCGTTACTTTCACAGGAAGAATGAACCCTGTTAAGGTCATGATAACACCAATTTCCGGTTCCCGCAAGGGGGTCCGGGGGAAAAGGACGGGCGGGGGTTACTGAAAAATACCGACGTTTTTTGTGCAAAACGTAAAAATAAGCTGAAAATTTATGAGAGCGCAAGAAAAAATGTTAGAATGGAGAGAAACAGATGGGAGCGAAAAGCGGGAACTTTCATAAGCAGAAGTGCAGACGGATATTGACATTTGCCAAATTGCTTATATAATATACTATGGCTTGGCCAGTGCATCCAAGCGGTACTTAAAAACAAAGGCGTGCCGTCCGCCCAAAGGCGGCAGCCGAGGCGTGGCTGCGCCCGGCGGATTGGAGTTTCAAAGATGACCTATTCCATGACCGTGGCGGGCCTGCAGCGGGAACTTCCCATCTGCAAGGTTGCGGATGATCTGTATATCGGTGCATTCATCTGTTTCGGTGATGCGGAGCTGACGGTGGCCTGCGCCCGTGACCTGCTGAAGCTGGTGGAGAATGAGGAGTACGACTACCTCTTCACCGCCGAGGCCAAGAGCATCCCCTTGATTCACGAAATGGCCCGGCAGTCCGGCGCCAAGAAGTACTTCATCGCCCGGAAGGGCCCCAAGGCCTATATGCCCGATCCCATCCATGTGGAGGATCGCTCCATCACCACCGCCGGGGTGCAGAAGCTGTATCTGGGCCGGGACGACGCCGACATGATCCGTGGCAAGCGCATCGTGCTGATGGACGATGTGATCTCCACCGGCGGCAGCCTCCACGCCATGGAGGAGCTGGTGAAGCTGGCCGGCGGCATCGTGGTGGACCGCATCGCCGTGCTGGCCGAGGGCGACGCCCAGCAGCGCAAGGACATCCAGTATCTGGCTCCGCTGCCGGTGTTCAACGCTGACGGTACGGTGAAGTAAGAATAGCCTGTGAAAAGAGGGAGGACGCTGCGGCGTCCTCCCTCTTTTCAAGGGAAAATGTGATACCCCCCGGAGCCGAAGGCTCCGGGGGATATCACGCTATGGGGAGGATGAGGAGGTCAGATATAACGCTGACTGGAGACATCGAACACACCACGGGTGGTGATCCGCAGAGAAGGGATCACCGGAAGGGCCATGAAGCTCAGGGTCATGAAGGGGTCGATGCCACGGGAGACGCCCAAACCGAAGGCCTCGTCCTTGGCATCCTCCAGAGCGCTGTTCACCATCACCAGACTGTCGTCGGACATGATGCCGGCGATGGACAGCGTCACCTCGCCCAGCACCTGACCGTTCTCCATGACGGTGATGCCGCCACGGTTCTCCACGATGCGGTTGGCGGCGGCGGCCATATCCTCGTCGGTGGCACCCACCACGATGATGTTGTGGCTGTCGTGGCTGATGGAGGTGGCTACGGCGCCACGCTTCAGGCCGTAGCCCTTGATGTAGCCCAAGCCGATGTGGTGGGTGTTCTTATGCCGCTCGATAACGGCGATCTTCAGAATGTCCTGCTCCGGGTCGGCGTGGTCGGCGTAGCCGGCATCCTGAGTGACGATCTCGCCGGGGATCATACCGATGACGGCATGGGGGCGGCCGTCGGAGAAGTCCTCCGCCGTCAGGTGGGCCACATGGAAGGTGTCGTGAGCCCGCTTCACCAGATAGGGGTCGATCTCCGGGGCAGGGAAGTCCCGCAGCTGGCCGTCGTACATGAGGACGCCACGTTTATAGACCATCTCGATCTCGAAGTGTTGGAAGTCGTCGATGATGACGAAGTCGCCCAAATAGCCGGGGGCAATGGCACCACGGTTGTTCAGCAGGAAGTACCGAGCGGCGTTGTGGCAGGCGGCCTTCACGGCAACGATGGGGTCGGCCCCCAGGGAGATAGCCTTTTTGACGATGTAGTCGATGTGGCCCTTTTCCAGCAGGTCGTTGGGGTGCTTGTCGTCGGTGCAGAACATACAGCGATCCACGTACTGGCTGGTGAGCAGGGGCATGAGAGCCTCCAGATTCCGGGCGGCCGTTCCCTCACGGATCATGATGTACTGGCCAAGACGCAGTTTATTCATGGCGTCCTCCATATCGGAGCACTCATGGTCGGAGTAGACGCCGGCGGCGATGTAGGCGTTGAGATCCTTGCCGGAAAGGCCCGGCGCATGGCCGTCGATCTTCTTATGGTGGGCCTGAGAGGCCACGATCTTCTCCACCACCTGACCGTCGCCGTTGACCACGCCCACATAGTTCATCATCTCCGCCAGTCCCTGCACACGGGGATGGTCATAGAAGGAGTCGATGGCACGGTAATCCAGATTGGCGCCGGACTCGTCCAGCGGCGTGGCGGGGACGCAGGAGGGCAGCATGAAGCGCACGTCCACCGGCAGGTCCTCCGTGGCCTGCAGCATATACTCGATGCCGTCGGTACCCATGACGTTGGCGATCTCATGGGGGTCGGTGATGACGGTGGTGGTGCCGTGGGGCAGCACCGCCTTGGCAAACTCCGTGGGACTCACCAGAGAACTCTCCAGATGGATGTGAGCGTCGATGAAGCCGGGCAGCACCAGCTTGCCGGACACGTCCACCTCCACCTTGCCGTGGTATTCGCCCATACCTACAATGAGGCCCTCTGCCACGGCGATGTCCCCGTGACACAGCTCATTGGAGAATACGTTGACGTAAGTGGCGTTTTTCAGCACCAGATCCGCCGGAGCCCGGCCCGCCGCCACGTCGATGACGTGGAGCTTCTTATTGAGCTTACGGTTGATCTTGCCGGCATAGCTTTCCTTGACAGACATAAACGGCTCCTTTCTCCCGCCGGGCGGGATGCGCTGGGTGGTATCTCTTTTATTGATTCCTCATATTATCACAGCTTATAAGAGTTGTCCACAAAAATTTTTGTAAATTTTGCATTTTTCTTGACAGAGCCCACAGGAAAGGATACAATATCGATATATGATATCGAATGACGATGTAGGAGGAGAGCTATGACAGGAAAAGCGGGCGCACCGCTGACGGAGGCCATGTTCTACGTGCTGATGGCGCTGCGGCGGGGAGAGCTGTGCGGCACGGAGATCGCCGCATGGACGGAGCGGTGTACGGAGGGGCGGGTCCGTCTGGGGCCGGGGACGCTGTATACCATCTTGGGGCGTTTTCTGGAGGAGGGCTTCATTCAGGAGACGTCGGTGCAGGGACGGCAGCGGAACTATCGGTTGACGGAGAAGGGGCAGCGGGCGTACCGGAATGAACGGCTGCGTCTGCGGTTGTGTCTGGCGGATGCGGAAAGGGAGGATGCGGGGGAGAGACTATGACGGGAAAATTGAACGAACCACACGGGACAGAGCGGTGCTCTGTCCCGTGTGGTTTTCAGCTTTGCAGCGTGTCGGCAAAGCCCTGTGCAAAGAGACGGGCGGCGTAAAGGGCCTCGTCCAGCGAGTTGCCGGCGGCTCCCACCTCCAGCAGCATGGCGCCGGGACTGACGAACTGGTTATAGCGGTAGTTCAGCATCGTAATAGGCCGCATGAGGGTAGGATAGTCGGCGCTGAGGTTCTGCTGAATGGCTATGGCCAGCTTCAGATTCTCCTGCCAGCCGTCGTAAGCGTTGCCCATAATAAAACTCATCTGGGCGGCGTGGGGCTCCTCGGCGCTGACCAGCTTGTACTGGTTGCCGTCGGCGTCGGAGACGGCGTCCCGGTGGACATCCAGCACGAACACCAGAGAGGGGTATTTCTCCATGTAATCCTCCACGGAAGCCAGACTGTGGGGGTAGGCGTCGTTGTAGTCCGGCACGTCGTGAAGGGTGCGGTCGTGGAGGACGGAAATGCCACGCTCCGACAGGGCGGCGGCGATCTCGTCGCCTACCCGCACCACGTTGCAGGCATCGTTGTCGGTGCGGAAGCTGCCGGTGGGGGTGTATTCCTGCCCGGCGGGCATGGTGTAGGCCTCGCTGCCGTGGCTGTGGACGATGAGCACCTGCGGGCCGTCATCGGTGAGCTGGGCGGCAAAGCTGCCGTCGGCGAGAGCATCAGCATCCAGCTCCGTACCGGAGGAGTTTTTCAGATATACGCCGTTGACCACGGTGTACCCCTTGGAGGAGGTAGGAGCGGTGGTTTGGGCGGGGACACCGTTGTCGGCAAAGGTCAGGCCGTCGGTGAGGGAGGGATCTGCGGAGGGGGAGGGCGTATCCGGCGACTCCGGGGCCGCAGGCTCCGGCGGATCTCTGGTCACGCCGGCGGAGAGCAGAGCTGCCACAGTGCTGCGGCCTGCCAGCAGCAGGGGGGACTGGGCCAGCGTCATCACCGTGACGGCGGACAGGGAGTCCAGACCGAAGAAGTCCCCCAGCTCCCAGCGCAGCGCCTGCTGGGGCAGGCGGCTGCCCTGCCGCAGCTGCTGGAGGGCTGCGGCGGCAGAATCGCTCCCGGCGGTGACGGCGGCGGCCCACAGAGTCAGCGCCGCCAGCAGCAGGGACAGGAATCGGCGTATATGGATCTGTTTCATTGGTATCACCTCACAGACAAGCCTATGCGGTGAAGGAGGGAAAGATGCAGGGGAGGGGAGAATATTAGATGTCGTAAGAAACAGGGATTTCTTGCTATTTATAGTTGGATGTAGTATTATAATAAACAGTAGACAGAAGATATACCGGGCGAAAGGATAGATAGAATGAATCGTGCAAATCTGGAACAGATTTTTGGACGCTATGTGAAGCGGTTTCCGGAATTGAATACCGGGGGACATGACGAGGTATATAAATGGGAAATCGCAGCGCAGTTCCGCCCGATGATAGATAGGGCTTTGGCGGCTGATGATACCAGTTTTCCCAAGCGGCTTGTGGATGTGGTGCAGTTGACGGAACAGACCATCGACAATCGCTATGAACTTTCCTTCTATGCGCTGTCGGACTATGCCAAGCGTGAGCCGACGGCGGTGCGTCAAGCGCTTCGTGACTTGCTGGAGCCGGACGGCGGCGACTTGCAGGTAAGAAACCATCGATTTACAGGATTCTTGAATTTTTGCCAGACCATGCATGAAAAATATTATCGGGATCGGTGGCGCTATCAGGCAGGCATCCGGCTTCCCATGATGATAACGGGATTCTACGACCCGGAGCATTATTATCTGTATAAGGCGCTTCAGGCCAAGAGATTCGCTGATTGTGTGGAGTTCTATGACAACTGGGGCAGCGGCACCCAGATGGACTTGCAGGTCTATCACCGGATGTGCGATGAGCTTGTAAAGGCCATCAGGGATTGTCCTGCTTTGCTGGAAACAAACCGGGGCAGGGCAGATTATGCAAGAGGTCCTATCCATCCGGACGAAGCACTGCATCTTCTGGCGTTTGACATCATTTACTGCTGCTCGGTCTACGGCCTGTTTGATGGTATCCATTATACCATGAGGAATGGGCAGGAGAGAAAGGCCTATCTGGCAAAGATAGACGCCGCAAGAGCCGCAGCAGAGGAACGGGCAAAGGCGGAGGAGCAGGTGGCGAGGTTGGAGCACGCAGAGGAGTTCTTTGAAGAAAGATTCTCTGCGGGCAGTCCCATTGCGCACAGAAGCTTTGGTGTTGGGAGGGTCATAGGGCGGCCCGGCAAATATTTGATCGAAGTGGAATTTCCCGAAAAGAGCCGTTCCGTTACGCTGGTATGGCGTGATTGCATCAAATCGGGGATCATTTCCCTCAAAACGGGAGTCGATAAAGGGGAATATGATGAATTGTCGGCCCTGCTGTCCCGTGCCGACAGGATACGGCAGGAAGCTGCCGCTGCTGAGGAAAAGCTTGCAGCTTATGATTAGCTCCTATTAGGAAAACACACTGTCAAAGGGGTATGTAGCGGGGGTTAGCCCGCTACTGCGGGTTTTGTGGTGTTGATTTCAATGTATTCTGCTATGCGTCTAAATTCATCCGCAAACTTAAATCTCACACTAATGTTTCCATTCTCATAAACCTTGATATGGTCGATCAGCTCAACGAGAAGTTCCCGGGAAAGCTGGTCGATATTTTGATGTTTTGTAAAGGCCACCAATGCGGGATGCTCACTCTTTACACCGTTTGCCAGTTCCGCCCGTTCAGCGTTCAGCCGGGCCAGCGCATCCGTAAGAGCGATGGTTTGTCGTTCATAATCGGCTTTCATATCCCGGTAGTCCTGCTGGGTAATTTCCCCGTCTTTCCAGTCTTGATAAAGGGACTGCTTGTAGCGGCTGATTTTTGCCAGTTCCCGCTCTTTCGCAGCAATCAGTTCTTCCAAGCGGATGGACTGGCTCTTTTTGACCGGGGCGGTGTTAATACGGGCAATCATTTCCGAGTATGAAACAGCCAGATGGATTTGCTGTTGTACTGCAAAGAGGACAGCGGCCTCCAGACGGTTATGCTTGATTGAGTGCATTGTGCAGGCTGTCCGGGAGCGGTTCTTGTAGGTGGAGCAGGCATAGTACACATTATTGTTGTTGCCTACGCTCCGGGTAATTGCCCGCCCACAGTCAGCACATTTCAGAAAACCGCTGAACAGGTGGACTTCCCGGCCTTTTGGAGAAGTACGGGTATCACGCTGTAAAAGAGCCTGTACCTTATCAAAGGTTTCATAATCAATGATTGCCTCATGCGTACCAGCTACTTCCACCCATTCTTCACGGGGAACGCTTTCAACCTCGTGTACCTTATAGCTTTTTACCCGACTGCGGCCCTGTGCCAGATCCCCGGTATAGGTGGGGTTCGTCAGAATGGAGTGGATCATACGGGCTCCCCACATAGGATCGTCATATCCTCTTGTTGAAACGGGTATGCCCTTTTGCAGTTTATAAGCCGAGGGGCTGGGTACGCCGTGTTCATTCAGATACAAAGCGATGGCCCGTTTCGATGTCCCTTTTAGGAACAAAGAGAAAATAAGTTTGACGATTTCAGCGGCATCGGGATCGATGATTAACCGGTGCTTGTCCTTTGGGTGCTTCACATATCCATAAGGAGCAAATGCGCCGATGTACTGACCGTTGCGCCGCTTGTAGTCAAATACCTGGCGAATTTTCTTTGAGGTCTGGTAGCAGTATTGATCGTTCATCACATTTGTAATCGGGACGATAATACTGGAAACGCTATCCGGGTTGAGATAGCTGTCCACATTTTCAGCAAGACTGATAAAACGGACACCCATCTGCACAAACAGGTTATCAATCAGACTTCCCGCATCGCTGTAATTTCTTGCAAAACGGGAAAGGTCTTTTACTACCACGCAGTTGATTTTCCCGCTCATTACATCGGAAAGGAGCCGCTGGAAATTCTCCCGGTTGGCGTCCGTTCCTGTGTGTCCATCGTCTACATATTCGGAAACACTTTCAAATTCTCCGATATGCTTCTGATAAAAGTCATTGAGCAGATCACGCTGGTTGATGACGCTGTTGCTGTCGTCCTTTCCCTTTTTCAAGTCCTCCTTGGAAAGCCGGATGTATTCGCCCAGCCGCCAGCGGTGGACGGTATAAGAGGGAGAGAAACTCTGTTGCAATCCTCTATTTTTTGCTCGTGCCATTGTTCCTCCTTCCCTATCACATTACATCTATATTATACCTCTGCCCGGGCGGGACAACAAGGATGCCTCCGCCTCGGGACACTTTGTCTCGAAGTAGAAACGGGCCATAACCGAAGTTACAGCCCGCTTTTTTGCCGGAGCAGAAAGTCCGTCAGCGTGTCCTGCAAGGACGGCCCGCTTTCCGCAAATTCAATTTTCACACCGATCCCGCCGATGCAAAAGCAGTATGGATTTTCTACCGCCTGCAAAAATAGGGCGATCCGCTCCTCTCGGGGGAGAGAGGTGTCAAAGGCCATACCGCTCACATCCGGCAGGGACTCGGGAGCCACTGCGCCGATGTCAACGCTTTTCATTTGTTCCAGTTCCTTTGCCGTTAATCTCACGGTAAAACCTCCTTATCAAAAATAGGATACGCCTCCCCATGTAAGTATAAAATAGAGAACGCCGCTCCCATTTTCTTGCCCTGTCCAAAGACAACCATACTCAGAGCGGCGTTCTCTCGCAGATAAGAAGGCGGCCCGGAGGGACAGGCGGCCAGCCTGTCCTATGCGCCGGATCGTGGCCGTGGGGTGGCCCGGCCCAGTTGCGGTGTTGGTGTTGTTCGCTCGTTCTTCCAAAGAAAAAGTCACAGCGCACCCGCCGCCCGGCTCCCCGGACTATGCCCGGGGCCGCCGCTGTTTATCTGCGGAAAGAAGAATATCTCCTTTCATAAACCGAGACATTTTTTCATCATTTCCAAGCGGGGAAAATGAAAAAATCAAAAAGTTTTTTTCATGCGCTCAAGGCCACGCTTGATCGACTGGCGGACAGACTCCTCATGTACGCCCTCGGCCTCGGCAATTTCCTTGATGCTCTTTCCAAGAATGATGTGGGCATCAATCCTGCGGCCCTGGATCTCCGGCAAAGAGTTGAGTGCGTTCCACAGACGGATGAACAGCTCCATGCGCTCCAGAAGCTCCTGGGGCGTTGGCTCATGCAGGCAGGCGGAATATTCGATCCCGTCATCGCAGTCCAGAGAATATTGCGCCTTATGCCGGGAGAGCCGCCGCTGGTAGGCCATTTCGTGCCGGGCATCGGCCACAAACACTTCGGCTACCTCGTCAGAAACCTCGATAAACTGATCCTGTGTGTACCAATAATAAAAATCCTTCAGATTGATTGTAGTCATAAATAAACCTCCGTTTCGGTGTTGGGTGGATGAGTGACCGAAACGGGGCTCGGCGGGGAGCGGCACCTCGGGGAGCCGCCCTGCACCTCGGGACACTTTGTCTCGAAGTACAAAAAAGCGCCCGGGCGGCATGAAGCCACACGGACGCATGAAGTTACATATTCATTTGTGTACTGTCTAATTTCACATTCATAACCAGACTGTCCCGGAGGGGGAGCTACGCTTTTTTTAGCTGGTGCAGGTCATGGGTACTGTGAAAAAAAGCAAAAATGGACACGGCAATACCTCCTGGACACCGCCGTATCCTTAAAAAAGGGCGACTTTAACACACCCTCCGTATTCTCATTTTTCAAAAAGAAAACGGCGGCTTGAAATATGTTATTTCAAAACCGCCGTAAGGCTACTGTATTTTGTTTTGGCGCATGAATATCCAGCCGCCGAAACAACGGTTTTTTTTATTCCGTTGCGGGTGGCTACTCTTTCATCGTTCTCTACCCATTTTGGAATTAGAAGTAATTAAGCGTTTCCGTTCTTTTACTTTCACGACAGTTTCTAATTCCTTTATGACATCTTTGGCAATCCAAATTTGAACTTTGTTTCCGCTGGCTAATAAATCGTAAGCAGTCAAAAGAACTTTTTCGGCATATTCAAAGTCTGTTTTTCCTATTTCTCTTAGCGCCCATGAAACAGCTTTCTTTATATGGTCATGTTCATAACAAGAATTTTCGTATACCAATTTCAAATAGATGTCAAGAGTTTCCTTTGTCATGCTTTTATCATGTATAGTAGACGCAGCAATTAAAACAAACGAAGCCCGTTTCTTATAGATATGGTCAGCAGCTATCCAATTAAAAATAAAGTCCTCATAGTAATCTAATTTTATAATTAAATTCTTACATAAATGATCGCACAAGTCCCATGATAAAACTTCTGACATAAGTGTGTCAATTTGGTCGTAAGATAAACATTTATAATCGAATATTAGCACTGCAAGCAAACGAGCCTCGTGGTAATGGGTATTCCATAATTCAAAGGCCAATTCATTAGATTTATCCAGCTTTTTTGCAAATTTCCGCAGTGTAGATGTTGATACACCAATGCAAAATTTTTCTGGTATCCCCATTTTTATAACATTTTCTTTATATTTTTCTGAAGCCTCAGATTTTAGATAATCAATAATTTCTTTGCTATTCATAATTACCTTTCAGTTTTCTCGCCAAATCTTTAACATATCTTGCCTGTTGCTTTTTCAAATAGGCATTAACAAATGGTTTCATTAAAACTTTTTTTGCAGTTACATCCTCAGTAAAATCAATTTCTGTTTTTTCGCCCTTTTGAGTAAAAATTCCAATCCAATGACCTTTTATATTGCTATTTTCCACGTCAAACTCCCATCGCTTGTATGGTTCAAAAAGGGTAATTGTAAATGTAGTGGCGTAGCCATTTTTTGTATATTCTATAAACTGTTTGTCACTTATAATTTCAGTTTTACTTAAATCAGTACGCCATATATAATTTTTTACATCAGTTATAACATTCCAAACTGTTTGAACATCATTTTCAAAAACAGCTTTAATATTTGATCTTGCCATAAATTACTTCTTCTCGTTTCGGATAGATAACCAGTATTCATACTCAGCATTTTCCGGATCAGCCTGTATATAGCGTTCAATATCTGGAGCATTTCCATATTCAAATCCAGAGAATGGGAGCCACTCAGTAATGACACGGCGTTCTAAGTCTTGCAAAGATACATTTGTTCCTTTCCCCGAGAAAATTGCCCATTTTGACGCAGGAATAATTAACTTCTCGAATTCAAATTTTGCTGTTTCAGATGTTGCAACTGCAATATAGTATTTCCATGTCTCATAATCCCCGCAAACACTTATCCCCAGCAAATCGCAAACTTCGCCTTTGTCTAAGGAATTAAGTTTTGCAAGAGTACCATCCTGTACAGCGTTATCCCAAAACTGTGGAACAGTACAAAAATTTTTTTCCAGAGATTTATCCAATAACATAGAGACACCTGCTACTTCAAAAGCAGATCGTTCCTCAATCCGATAAGTTAGTTCTTCTGTTCCTGTGATAGTCAGCTTGAAACTAATTGGAGGGTATGTTTTTAATAATGTTCCCTTTTTTCTTGCCTCAGAGGGGGTAATCCCGTGGAGACATTGAAATGCTCGGCTAAATGCCGTTGGGGAAGAATAGCCATATTTCAAAGCAACATCTATGACTCGCTCTCCTTTTTGAATATCCGCCACAGCTAACGACAATTTTCTTCTGCGTATGTATTCGGATAAAGGAACATTATTCATAAAGGCAAACATTCTCTGAAATTGATAAGTAGAGCAACAAAGCATTTTTGCCAGTTCGTCATACTCTATGGTTCCTGTCAGATGATCTTCGATATATCTAATCGCAATATTAAGCTGTTTTACCCAATCCAAATTTATTTCCTCCCTTATCATAGCGAATATAATTGCTATTTTCCTCTCAATGTTTGCACAAAAATGAGAGATGAATTGCTATAAGAAAATTATAATTCACTTATTTGGTCCGGGCAAGTCAATCTGAACGAATAGATGAAATTAAATACTACTAAATGTAAAATTTCATTACATTCTCATAATCTAACACGAAATGTAGAATGATATAGGGTGATATGAGAATGAACCAAAATGAAAGAAGGTTTGACTTTCACGGCCTCGGGCTGGCACTCAAAAGAGCCAGAGAAGAAAAGGGCTGGACACAAGCCTATGTTGCGGAATTAGTAGACCGTGACTCCCGTACCATTATGAATATTGAGAACAAAGGTCAATATCCCAGCTTCGACCTTTTTGTTAAACTCATTACTATGTTTGACGTTTCAGTTGACCAGTTTATTCATGCGGACGGAGGGGCGCAGACAAGTTCTTGCAGAAAACACATTGATGTGCTCCTAAACTCTATGAATGAAAAAGAGCTTGTCGTGATAGAAGCCACAGCCGAGGGCATTAAGAAAGCCAGAGAAACGGAGGTTCCAGAATAAGGGCCTCTGTTTTTTTGCGCCATTTTAGGGGCTGTCGCTAAGTGGCAAGCAATGCCTCTGTGGCCACAAGTGGCACAAAGGCGGCTTGTTGGGGCTCGCCCCAAACCCGTATCTTCGGGCCAACATGGCCCGAAGTGTCAGCGTCGCTTTGCTCCTTATTTTCATAACCTTAACGCTCCTTTTCCTGCTTTCTTCCCGGCTCGGTGTAGCCCATCAGAGTGTCAATGTTCGCCTTGATCGTGACGATCTCCTGCATATCCCGTCGTGCCTTCTGGTATTCTCCATAGAGCTGTTTTTTCTTTGCTGTGAGCTTACGGCCTTCTTCCTTCAGCACATCCATTTTGGGGAGCTTCGCCCCGCCCAGCAGAGAGCGCATTTCCGCTTGTGCAGCCCGGTACAGTTCAAGGTCGGCCTCATGCTCCGCAAGGAATTTCCGGCTGTACTTCGTCGCCTTATACTGCTCAAAGACTGGGCGGGTTTTGGCATACTGAACCGTTGCGGCCTTTAGCCCGGCATTGGTTTTCATGGCCTGTTCCGTCTGCTTGACCTGCTCGGAAATAGCATGGAAACGGTCTGCCGCCTCGGTGGCTTTCTGCGCCAACTGCTCATAATCGGTCAGGTTATTGTCCTGTATATAGGCAAGAGCGGCGGCCATCTGCTTAATGTTAAATACCTTCGCCCAGCGTTCATATCCCGGCCCCTTACCGGCAGCCAGCTTTGCTTGAATATCCACCGCCAGACTGATTTTCCGCTCCGAGCGCCCGGGGCGTTTTTCTTTGCCCTCAATGGCGGACAGAACATCTTGCAAGTCGTAGCCGTCCCCCAGCGTGGAGGCACGCAGACGGGTGAAGCGTTCCTGTCCCTGCCCGGTCAGCCGGAAGCTGATACCGCCGCCCCGAACCGTCTTGACCTCATACCCGGCCCGCTTCATCAAATTGAGAAATTCGTCCAAATCAGCGGGGCGTTCCGCCAACGCAGTATCAATGGCAAGGCGCAGCCTGTCCTGATAGGAAAGCGGCCCTTTCCGGTCTTTCTGCCACTCCCCATAGTTCCGATACTTGCCCTTGCTCCGGGGCTTCGGGTTCTCCACGATGGATAGCCCGTTTTCAAGGCACAGCCTGTCAGAGAGCCGCCGAAGGGCGAAGCTGGAGCCCCAAAAATTTCGGAATTTCCGGGTGCAGTCAAGGGTGGTGGAGTTGTAATAAATGTGACAATGGATGTGCTGCTTATCGGTGTGCGTGGTAACGATAAAAGCGTGCCGCCCCTTTGTCCAGCGCATAGCCAGCTCATAGCCGATACGGTTCGCCTCCTTCGGGGTGATCTCGCCCGGATAGAAGGATTGTCGTATCTGATAGCACAGCACATTATTTTCTTTCTTCTGTTCCCGGCCCGTCATAGCGGCATAGCTGGCCTTTGCCAAAAGGAACTCGTCCGCCACGGTGGCCGGATCACATTCATAAGCGGAGATATACTTTCCGCTTTCTGTTTTCTCCGGGTCCTTGCCATAGTCCAGACAATCCCGGATAGCCTCAGCAATCGTTTCGCCTTCGCCCGCATGGCGCTGTAACAAAGTTGTGGTAGCCAAAAATCATTCCTCCTTTCCATGAGAAAGGGGCGGCCCATTCAGACCGCCCCGACTTCGGGCCAACATGGCCCGAGGCTGTTTAACTTGCCAGAAACCGGTACAGAGCGGATTTGCCTCCGTCCAGCGCCCAAAGAAGGGAGCCCGCCGCCGCTTGCAGTCCATACGGCGAAAGAAGGAAGGCAAGAAACAGAAATACAATCCCGCCTATGGGCGTCGGCGTGAAAAAGAGAGCGACACCCAGCACCGTCAGGATCACAGAGGCAATCGTCAGCAGGACGGCACAAATATCAAATAGGAACACCAGCAGAGCCGCCAGAAGGGACAACGCTAAAGCAAAGGGAGCAACCAATATTTTCAGCAGTATCTTCATCTTCAAAACCTCCTTTATCTATCCTTCCTACCTCTATTTTATCATGCCTGCCCGGGGACATAAATGTTGCGAAAGATTAGTAAATCCTGTCCTAAAACTTCGGGTCATGCTGGCCCGAAGCTTGATGGTTTTATCTAAAAAGTTATGATATAATGAAATCAATATTTTGGTTAGACGAGGTGATGAACATGGGGAACAGCAGAGACGACTTTACTTCAGCAACAAAGGAATTACTGGCAAATCGGGTTGGTAGAAGATGTAGTAATCCTGCTTGCCGAAAGTTGACTTGTGGGGCAAATACCAATCCTGAAAAAATTACAAATATAGGGGTAGCAGCTCATATCTGTGCAGCGGCTCAAGGCGGTCCACGCTATGACGCTTCTATGACACCCGAAGAAAGAAAGTCGTTTGAAAATGGAATTTGGTTATGCCAGTCTTGTTCTAAATTGATTGATACGGATATTACTCGTTATCCTAAAGAACTGCTACAAAGTTGGAAGCAGCTTGCAGAACAGACAGCAATTTTGGAAGTCGAAACTACTTCTTCCACACCTGCCTTTGAAAAAGATAAAGAGCTTGTCCAATTTTATTTGGAGTGCTTTGATCGTCCAGCCTTTCAAGATGACATTTATCAAGAAGGTCGAATGGAGGATTTTGATAAAGCGATTGAAGATACGCTAATTGCCTTGAATACAGGGGTACTAAGAACTCGTGATGGCTCCATATTAAAACAGGCTGATGGAAAATCTTCTGTCCAAAACTCTTTATGGAGAGAAAAACTCTATACTATCACTGATATGCTAACAGCAATTCGCAGACGATTGAAAATAGCCAAAAAGGAAAAAGCCTATTCGACATATGGCACAGGCGAAGATGTCGCTTATTGTTTCTATGATCGTGAGCTTGCTGAATGGCTTAATTCTACACGAGAAGAAATACTAAAAATTCTATCGTCTATTTGTAAAGAGGCTGGACTTCGGGAATTACATTTTCGGAAACATAGATATAGATGGTAAAAAGAACAAGGCGGCAGGTCCCAACATCGGAACCTGCCGCCCTCGTCTTACTTTGCCACCAGCTCGGAAAGCTCCCGCAGCACCTTT
>ERZ860445.1005-NODE-1005-length-17983-cov-7.155734_pt1 | contig 17983 bp, 14 predicted proteins | sample MGYA00509977_ERZ860445 | MGnify/ENA primary metagenome ERZ860445 (study PRJEB30046, sample SAMN00715233) | human gut metagenome | study: EMG produced TPA metagenomics assembly of the A metagenome-wide association study of gut microbiota in type 2... | reverse complement strand
GCATGACGCAGACGAACTGCACCTGCTGGATGTCGTTGGTGGTGCGGGTGATGAGGGACGCGGTGGAGAAGTTCTCGATCTCCGCATTGGAGAAGTGGATGACGCTGGAGAAGGTCTCGCGGCGCAGGTCGCGGCCGATGGCGGCGGACACCCGGGAGGCCAGGAAGCCCACCGCGATGGACACGGCCACCATCAGCAGGGTCAGGGCCAGCATCTGGCCGCCTACCTTATATAAATAGTGCATCTGCACATCATGGGCAATGCCCTGGGCCTCGTACTCCAGCCCCACCAGCAGCAGAGCCTGGCTCTTCAGGTTCTCCACTACGGTGTCGTCCAGCTGGCCGATGGCACCGGTCAGCTGCTGCTGCACGGCGTCCCGGCTGAAACCGGGCATCTGGCTCATGGCGGCAAACTGGGCGCACACGGTGTCCAGATCGTCAGCCGTGGGGGCCGCAGTCTCGGTTTCCGTGTCGGGATTGCGGTCGGCACCGGAGGCCTGCAGGTCCGCAAGGTCGGTCATGCCCATGCCGGTCTGCCCGGCGGGGGTGTTGGCTGCCTGGGCAGCTGCCAGATACAGCACGATATCCGGGGTGGTCACAGCATCTTCCAGCGCAGTGCGCTCGTCGGCGGTCAGGTCGGTGCGCAGGCGCAGCACATCGCCGTCGGCGGTGTAGGCGTTCTGGAAGGCAGCGGCGTCCTCCTCGCGCATCAGCAGCGAGAGAGCATCCAGCGTGCTCTGCCGCACGGTGTCGGGCAGGGGGCTTTCGATGCCGCCCTGCTGGATGCCGGTGTCCACGATCTTGCTGGTGTAGTCCGGCAGCGACAGATCGCAGTACGCCTGCACGAACAGCAGTGCGAACACCACGAGGCAGACGGCCCAGTGGCGGGCCAGCTGCTTAAAGATCTTTGTCATGGTTTGGTTCTCCCTTCGGTTTGGTGGTACGCGCAGCGTTTTCCGCAAGAATGGCTTCCATCAGCGCGCCGCGCAGCGCTTCCATCTGGGCCAGCTGTTCCGGCTCCAGCCGGGCCATGACACTGGAAAAGTAGTCCCCAAGAGCAGCCTCGCACTGTCGGCAGGCCTCGTATCCCTTGGGCGTGAAACGCACCAGCGTCTTGCGGCGGTCGGCAGGGTCGGCAAAGCGTTCCACAAGGCCGTCCTGCTCCATCTGCCGCACCGTGCGGGAAATGGCAGGAAGCGGTTGATGAAACTCCTGAACTAGATCGGAGATATAAACGGCACCGTCCTGTCCATGGAGCCGAATGCAGCCCAGCAGCCCTTCCAGCATGGGGAAGTGGCGCTTGGGGCAGTCGGCCAGAGCGGCCTTCATGCCGGCCTTGGAGGCTTTGCTCAGCCGGTGGATGTAGCGGCAAAGCCCACGGAAACGCAACGTGGATTCCTCAGACACGCGATCCCTCCTCTCAAAAATTGCTTAACAACTGTTAACTGTTAACGCTTGATAATAATAGCCTTTTGCAGGCCGGATTGCAACCCCCTGCAGGGATTGTTTCACAAAAGTTCACAAACGTTTGTGTCCCGCATACACATAAAGCAAAGGGGGCATCGGGCATGGAACAGCGTTTGTGGATGATCCTGCAATTGTTCGGCGGGGCGGCACTTTTCTTATACAGTATGGACACCCTCACGGACGCCTTGCAGCAGGCGGCGGGGGACACCCTGCGGCAGGCCCTTGCCCGGCTCACAGCCCACCCGCTGGCCAGGGTGCTCACGGGGGCGGCGGTCACGGCGGTGGTGCAGAGCAGCTCGGCGGTCACGGTGCTGGTGCTGGGCCTTGTGGGGGCCGGGCTGCTGACCCTGCAGCGGGCCGTGCCGGTGGTGTTCGGGGCCAACATCGGCACCACGGTCACCGCGCAATTGCTGGCCTTCCGGCTGGAGGATGCCCGGTATCTGCTGCTGGTGGCGGGGCTGCTGCTCTGGTTCGCGGGGCGCGGGCGTCTGCATGCAGCCGGGCAGGCGCTGTTTGCGTTCGGCCTGCTGTTTGAGGGCATCGCGGTCATGGCCGAGGCCATGGAGCCGTTGGCAGCAGGGCCGGTGTTCCGGCAGTGGATGGCTCAGGTGCGGCATCGCCCCGGCCTGGGCCTGCTGGCAGGGCTGGGCATGACCCTTGCCGTGCAGAGCAGCTCCGCCACCATTGCGGTGCTGCAGCAGGTAGCCGCCCGCCCCGGGCCGGACGGCGGGTGCCTGCTGGGCCTTGCGGGAGCCATCCCGGTGCTGCTGGGGGACAACATCGGCACCACCGTCACGGCGGTGCTGGCATCGGTGGGGCAGAGCCGGGACGCCAAACGTCTGGCGGCGGCCCACGCCCTGTTCAACCTGTCCGGGGCGGCGGTGTGCTGGCTGCTGCTGCCCCAGTTCACCGCGCTGGTGCGGCTGGTCTCGCCCCACGGGCCGGAGAGCGCCGTGCTGGCCCGGCAGATCGCCAACGCCCACACCCTGTTCAATCTGGGCTGCACGGTGCTGTGGCTGCCCCTGACCCCTTGCATGGTGCGCATCGTGTGCATTCTATTGCCGGAAAAGCACGCCCCTGAGTTGAAACGAACGCCTTAAAATGGTATAATGACAGTGTATCGAAAATTTTGTGACGCTTTTGTTGCACAAATGATAAACGGACCCTTCTGTGGGCCTGCAGCGGTGTGCGGCTGCCAGGGCACAGAGCGAACCAAGAGGACGTGTTTACTATGAAGGATATCATCAACGGGTTGACCGAGCGGTTCCGCAGGCAGCATGTACAGGCCCGGCGCTATGTGGCCATGATGCTGGTGCTGGCCCTGCTCACCACCCTGTTCGTCAACTGGCAGCTCCATGGGGTGGGCATCTCCATGACTGCCGACTACCACTGCGGCTACGAGGAGCACCAGCACACGGCGGCCTGCTACGAAAAAGTGCTCACCTGCGGTTACGAGGAGGGCGAGCCGGAAACGCCCGTCACCTCTTCGGACAGCAGCGCCGATCTGGTGTCCGCCTACAGCGCGGAAGAGCCGGAAGAGCTGGAAGAGCCGGTGCAGACCGAGCCGGAGACCATCTGGGTGCCCCATGAGCACACCGATGCCTGCTACGAGGAGCACCGGGTGCTGACCTGCTATCAGGAAGAGCACGAGCACACCGACGACTGCTTTGACGAGTACGGTGCGCTCATCTGCGGCGAGTTCGAGCATATCCACGACGACAGCTGCTACACCACCGAGTATGAGCTGGTGTGCGGCCTGGACGAGGGCGAACTGGTGGAGGAGCCCAACCCCGCCTATCAGGAAATGCCTGCCAGCCGCCCCGTGGTGGACTTGCCCCCTGAGCCGGCCGAGACCACCCCGGACGAGCCGGTGCTGCATCACCACACCGACGCCTGCTACACCGAGGAGCTGGTGTGCACCATCCCGGAGCACCACCACACCGTGGAGTGCCTGGCCGATACCCAGGCCGACGTGGAGACTGCCGAGGAATGGCAGGCCGCGGCCAACGTGGCCCTGAACGGCAACTGGGCCGAGGACCTGCTCACCGTGGCAAAGTCCCAGCTGGACTACCAGCAGAGCGACAAGAACTTCAAGCTGGATGTGGAGGACCAGCAGGTGCTGCGCGGCTACTCCCGCTATGGTGCCTGGTACGGCAACCCCTACGGTGCCTGGGACGTGATGTTCCTGTCCTACTGCCTGCACTTTGCGGGTGTGCCCCAGACGGTGGTGCCCCAGCGTGCGGGCGTGATGGCCCTGCACAGTGACCTGCGCGGCTCCCAGTGGCTCACCGACGCCGACGGCTCCACCGCAAGGCCCGGCGATATCGTCATCTACAACACCCTCACCACCGAGCAGGTGGCCGTGGACGAGAGCTCCTATGGCATCGCCCTGCTGGACCTGGACGAGGACCCCGACACTGCCGCCCAGCTCACGGCTTCCGAGCCGCAGGTGGACACCCGCACCGTGACCACCGAGACGGTGGGCGTCGTGTCCGCCGTGGACCCCGACGCCGGGACCCTGACCGTGATCTCCGGCAACGTGGACGGCAAGGTGGCCGAGGTGCCCGCTGCCATGTCCGACGTGACCAGTGTCATCTCGGTGACCGGTGCCTATGCCGCCGAGACCACCGCTGTGGCCCCGGAGGCCCCGGCAGGCTCCCAGGAGGAGCTGGACGGCAGCTATGCGCTGCTGGAAGATGAGGATGGCTTTGGTGCTACGGTGGAATGGGTCGGCGAGGCCCGGCAGCAGGACCCCGATGCCCCGGCCCTGCTGGCAGAAACTGCCGATACGGAGGTGATGCTGGACCCCGCCTGGATCACTAAGACAGAGTTCGAGAAGGAGGTCAATGGCTCCTGGGAGCCCCTGGTGGGGAATGAAGTGGAAAGCGGTACCAACGTGCAGGTCACCGTGACCTACAAGCTGCCTGCGAGCACCCTGAAGCCGGACCGGCGGACTCTGTGCTACCAGCTGCCTGAGGCCATGAAGCCCAAGCAGCCCACCTCCGGCAAGATCCTGGACGAGACCGACAACAACAAGGTCATTGGCACCTATACCATCGACACCGACGGCCTGGCAAAGCTGACCTTTGACAAAAGTGAGAAGTTCACCGGTTTGGATGCCAGCGGCAACCGGGAGTTTACCGGAACCTTCCAGTTCTCCCAGAAAGTATGGGCAGATGATTTTGAGAATAACAAAACCATCACCTTTGAAAATGGCTTTACTCTGACCATCAAGAAGAAAACGGCAGATATAAAGATCAGTAAAGGGTACACCGGCTATTGGAGTGCCTTTGAAAATCATCCGGAAAGTGGCACCTTCATAAACCATTATATGGTGACGGTGGAGACCACCAACGGCACCAAAGACCCGGTGACCCTTACGGATACCCTGAACACGAATCAGAGCGGAATCAGTGCTGGTGATTACCTGAAGGGCGGCAAATACCTGGAAAGCTCCTTTAAACTTTACAAGGTGGATGCATCGGGTACACAAACGCAGATCCTGCCGTTCCCCAAATACACGATCCAGGAGGACAGCAACGGCAACCCCCAGGTGGTCATTAAGGACCTGGAAGCATTGGGGATTGAAGAAAAGTACATCTGGTACTATGACGTTCAGCGGAACTATGCGGACTTTGACAAGATGCCCGACGGTGTCGGTATGATCTACAATACGGCAACAGCGAAGGCAGGGGACGGGGAGGAAAAGAAGGCTGAAGCATACTACACATGTAAAACCCCGCGTATTGAGAAGAACGGCCAGTACGACCCCAAAACAGGCCGCATCCAGTGGACGATCACTGTAAAGATACCGCATTCTTTTCTGGGGACCAAGCTGGGGTCCTATATGCTGCAGGGCTGCAGGATCACAGATGCCTTGCCAGACAGTGTGAAAATCGTAGGGGATGTAAAGGTAGGCGACGATACGATATCGGCAGAGGAATTCCAGAAAAACGGCTATACCATCCCGGCGGATTATAGTGGAACAGAGCTGAAGATCACCTTTGAGACCACCACCCCCATCGGCGGCGGCCCGGTGACCAACAAGGCACAGATCGAGACCAAGAGCAAACACACTTTTAAGGCCTCGGATACTGTGAACATCGGGCAGGGAGATTGGACCTTGAACAAGCAGCTGGCCAGCAGCAAGGGTCTGGCCAAATGGAATATCTCTGCCGCCAATGCGGCCGGCGAAAGCAGCTTTACCCTGGTGGAGAGCCTCAAGGACGCTGTGAACGAAAGCGGCCAGACCCAGCTGGACACCCACTACGCCTACGCCGCAGAGCTGGAGAAGGCTTTGGAAAACGGCCTGACCCTGACCCTCCACGACGGTGGCACCATGACCTATGCCCAGGCTAAGGCCGCCGGGGTCATTGCCGTCACCTACTACAGCGGTGCCGACGGCACCGGCGGCACGGTGACTGCCAACGACCCCTCCACCTGGGTGCGGAGCTTTACCATCCAGATAAACAAGGCAGATGACAACCCGGTGCGGCGTGTGGAGGTAAAGGACCTCCCTACCCACGAGGATCAGAGCAATGTGCCCACCGGAGAGAAATGGACTTACAAAAACAGCGTCAGCATCCAAGGCAGCTCTCAGAGGGCTGAGGCAGAGGACACCTACCACAGCTACAAGAGCTTTGAAAAACGGGTGTCGGCGAACAGCGATCAGGACGAATCTGGTTACCAAAGCGGAGACCAGACCTACCAGTACAGTAAACTCGACGGCAAAAACCTCCACTATCAGCTGGTGGTGCAGACCGCTGCCGAGGATGATGCCGACATCGTCATCACCGATACCCTGCCGGAAAACACTGAGTTCAATGAGAACTGGGTAACGATCGGCATGGACGAAGGGGCCCCGGATAAGATCAGCGAGTTGAAGGGTGCCGCTGCCACGGTGGCCTACGAGAAAGCCACCCGGAAACTGACCATTACCATCCGCGGCTACAACCTGAGCAAGAACAAACAACACAAGTTCCGCATTCTGTACAAGGTGGGGGTCAGCAGTGACCCTGCCTGGAAGAACCCCTCGGTGGGCCAGGTGACCTACACCAACACGGCCCAGTGGGGCGAGCTGACCGAGACCCTCCACACCACGGTGGAAAAGACTGTGGACCCCCTGAAAAAGACCGGAAAGCTGGTGGATGGCAAAACCGACCGCATCGAGTACCAGGTGGTGGTGAACCCGGCCCGGAAGGACCTGTCGGTGGAAGCCAACAAGGCCCCGACCATTGAGCTGTGGGACGACGTAAAGGCCCAGAACGGTGCCATTGTCCGGGGAGATCCGGAGTCTGTAAAGCTGTATTACTTCCAGTATGACGAAACCACCAACACCGTGACCCAAGGGGATGAAGTGCCTCGCAACCTGTATCAGGTGCTGCCGGCAGATGACGAGGGTTGGCTCCACATGGTGATCCCCAACCAGACCGCCATGATCCTGGTGTACCAATGTGATGTAAAGCAGGGCAGTGCTGCTGCGGATTACAACGTGGACAACACCGTCAAGCTGGGCAATGGGGACTCCACCGAATCGGATTCCATCAAGTTTACCTATGCATCTGCCGCCACAGCCTCCACCGGACAGTTCCTGCTCCACAAGGTGGACGATTACTCCGGCGTGGCATTGCAGGGAGCAGAGTTTACCATCTGGCAGTATGATCTGCAAACCAAGGATTGGAAGCGCTGGAGCGGCGGCGTAAACGGCACCGTCACCACCAACGAAAAAGGCCAGGTGAGCCTGACGGTGCTGGAAAACGGCAGCGAACAGACCCTGAAGCCGGACCTGCTGTATAAGATCGTGGAGACCAAAGCACCCCAGAACTACCAGATGGACAAGACCCCCCACTATGTGCTGTTCCACAAGAGCAACGAGACCCCCCAGACGGCCTTTGATACCGCTACGGGCAAGGGGACGGCGATGGATGAGGGAAAGACCATCCTGTTTGCAGATGTCCAGGTGGGCAATGCCGCCCAGACCACCACGGCCCAGTATACCAACCGCTACAGCAACCTGACCGTCAGCAAGCTCTGGCTGGATGCCGACACCCGCCAGCCGGTGGAACCGGCGGCAGAGAATATTGAAATCCAGGTCTGGCGTTACACCGACAGCGTGGAGAGCAAGGAGCCGTTCGAGAAAGCTACCCTGAACAAGACCAACAACTGGACCTGGTCCAAGTCGGGGGACGAGCTGCCCCTGAAGGACAAGAACGGCAATGCGTACCACTACCTGGTGGAGGAAACGACCACCGGAAACTGGAACGTGTACATCTCCAACAACGGCGTGCAGACCGGCAATATCACGGTGCAGAACTACGTTTACACCGGCTACGAGCTGCCGTCCACCGGCGGCATGGGCACGGCACCCTTCGGGGTGCTGGGCGGCGCACTGGCCGCTGCAGCAGCCCTGCTGCTGGTCCGCAAACGGAAACAGAACGAGGAGGAGTGAGCAGCCATGAAACAAAACAAAAACAACCGGTTTGCCGCTCTTCTGCTGGCGCTGTGCATGGCCGTGTGCTGTGCACTGCCCGCGCTGGCAGCCCCCGCGGCCAGCGCCAACATCGACCTGAGCCGCACCGGCAGCATGGACGTGACCCTGTACGACCACCAGAACGACGTCCCCCTGCGGGGCGGCGCACTCACCGTGTACAAGGTGGCGGACGTGGCCCGCACCAACGGCGACCTGCACTTTGTGTACACCGCCGACTTTACGGGCTGCGGTATCGCGCTGGGCGACCTGACCGACAGCACGCTGGCTTCCAGGCTGGAAGCCAAGCTGCCCGCCCGCGCCGCCGGCACCACCCATAAGATCAGCGAGCAGGGCATCGTCTCCTTTGACGCGCTGCCGCTGGGCCTGTACCTCGTGGTGCAGACCGAGAACTCCAAGGGCTACGAGGCCATCAATTCCTTCCTGGTGTCGCTGCCCATGGCGGACGAAAGCGGCTGGCTCTACACCGTGGACGCCACCCCCAAGGTGGGCGCGCCCACGCAGGAGGTGATCCCACCCGAACCGGAAACTCCCAGCACGCCTTCGGAACCGGACAAACCGTCCAAGCCGGAGAAGCCCTCGGAACCGGACAAACCGTCCAAGCCGGAGAAGCCCTCGGAACCGGACAAGCCCACCCAGCCCGACAACCCGGACATGCCGGTCAATCCCAACGACCCTAACCGCCCGGTGTCGCCCGGCACGCCGGACAACCCCGTGGCCCCCGGCAACCCGGACAACCCGGTGGCTCCGGGCCGCCCGGACGGCAATGCACTGCCCCAGAGCGGCCAGCTGAACTGGCCCATCCCGTTCATGGCCTGCAGCGGCGTGCTGCTGTTTGCCGTCGGCTGGGTGCTGGACCGGAAGGAGACGCTGGCATGAACACAAAGCAGAAGATCGGCCGCGCCTGCATGATCGTGGGCATCCTGCTCATTCTGGGCGCACTGGCCCTGCTGGGCTATAACCAGTGGGACGCCAACCGCGCCGACAAGGCTTCGCAGGACGCCCTGGGCAAACTGGAAGAGACCCTGACCGAGACCATGGAGGACAAGACGAAGGACGAAGAGCCGGTGGTCCAGCCGGAGCTGGACCCGGAGCAGGAGATGACCGTCACCGACATCGACGGCTGGGGCTACATCGGCTATCTGTCCATCCCGTCCATCGGGTTGGAACTGCCCGTGATGAGCGAGTGGAGCTACGCCGGCCTCAAGGTGGCCCCGGGCCGCTACAGCGGCTCCACCTACGCTGACAACATGGTGGTCTGCGCCCACAACTACGCCAAGCATTTCAGCCCCATCAAGTGGCTGGCCCTGGGCAGCGAGGTGTACTTTACCGACATGGACGGCCAGCGCTGGAGCTATGAGGTGTCCAACGTGGAGACCATCCAGCCTACGGATATCGAAAAAATGATCACGGCCAGCGACGAGGACGCCTGGGACCTGACCCTGTTCACCTGCACCACCGGTGGCCGCGCCCGCTGTGCCGTGCGCTGCACCCGCACCGCCTACCCGGTCTTGGAGACCAGCGCGGCAGGGCGGATCACGGAGTAAGCAGGACGATTTGGAATTGCCTCCGCTTTGCTCTGGCAATATCAGCGGAAAATTATTTTTAAAGATATGCAAGCCCGGAAAATCTGCGGATTTTCCGGGCTTGCTTTTTCACGGATGGGCGTTAAGGAAAGTGGCCTGTTCTCTGGAAGGCAAACGATTTAGAATGCCCTCCGCTTTGCTCTGGGCATAAATAGCAGAAAAATTATTTTAGATTTTGCAAATCCGGCAGGGCTGCGGCCCCGCCGGATTTGCTTTTTCACGGGAAGGGTCGTTACGGGAAGTGGCATCGGCTGCTGTTGGCCTGCGGCCAAAGCGCAGCAAATCAAATGCCTTTTACGGCAACGCTCCCCACCGGGGAGCTGGCGCGCAGCGACTGAGGGGCCTTTCAAATCGGTGGAAGCCGAAAATACGGTGAAAAGATCTTCACGCCGAACAGGCGTGAATCTTCAGTATTTTCGGGTGGAGCCTACTTCTTTGGGGTCTGAAAGGGGCGAGCAGCCCCTTTCTCGTTGCGGGGAGAGGGGTGTCCAGAGGGAGAGAGGGGGGAGTCGAAACACCCCTCTCACCCTCTGGCCCAGCGGAGCGACCCCGGCGGCGATGCCGCTTGCAAAAGCCATCGGGCCTGCCCCACGCGATTGCACTCTGCATGAGAAACATTACAAAAAAGCACCCGCCATGCGGATGCACAGCGGGTGCTTTGAAGGGCTCTGCGGGGGTGCTCAGTGGGTGGTGCCCATGTCCACAGCCAGGTCGGCGTCGTTCTTCACAACGGCCTCCACGGCCTTCTCCAGGCCGCGGGCGATCTGGTGCAGGTCCATGCTGGGGGTGCCCAGGGGCTTGTTGACCACCTGCTCCATGGCGTAAGGCACATGGATGAAGCCGCCCCGGATGTTGGGGTACTTCTTGTCGATGAGGTACAGCAGGGTGTACATCAGGTAGTTGCACACATAGGAGCCTGCAGTGTAGGACAGGGCGGAGGGGATGCCTGCGTCCTTGATGCTCTGCACCATGGCCTTCACGGGCAGGGAAGTGAAGTAGGCGGTCTCGCCGTCCTCCTGGATGGTCACGTCGATGGGCTGATAACCGGCGTTGTCGGCGATGCGGCCGTCCATCAGGTTGATGGCCACCTTTTCCGGGGTGATGGCGGAGCGGCCGCCGGCCTGACCGATGCAGATGACCACATCGGGCTGGTTTGCCTGAATGGCAGCTTCCAGCACCTCACCGGCACGGATGAACTCGGTGGGCACTTCCTGCTTGACGATCTCGGCACCGGCGATGGTGTCGGGCAGCAGCTTTACCGCCTCAAAAGCGGGGTTGACGGTCTCGCCGCCAAAGGGGTCGAAACCAGTGAGCAGAATCTTCATAGTAAAAAGCCTCGATTCTCAGATATAAATGGACGGCTCCAGAACGGTGAGCTGTCCGTGATCCATGATCATGCGGTTGTCCACATAGATGCAGGGAGCGTGGGTGACCAGATCGTAATGGCCGGAAGCATCCTGCACACCGCCCAGCGCGATGTTGCGCCCGAACCCGATATGGAAGGTGCCATAGGTGGATTCGTCCTCGATGTAGCAGTTGCCTGCACAGCGGGAGTGGGTGTTGAGCCCGATGCCAAACTCCGCCGCCACCACCATGTTCTCCGGGTCGTGGAAGCGGGCCAGAAACTGCTTGAGCCGCCTGCCGCTGGCATTGTCCTCGATCTCCACGATGCGGCCGCCGCGCAGCTCCACCCGCACGGGGCTGTCCACGATGCCGATATAGCCCATGGAGCCGTCCAGGATCAGGGTGCCGTTGGTGTCGCTCTCCACCGGTGCCACATACACTTCCACGCTGGCAGAGGAAAGGCCCTTGCCGTCGTGGCAGCAGCCGTTGAAGAAGCCGGGCACACGCCCCTCGATGTTGAAATCCAGGTTCGTGCCAAGCTCCGTGGTCACATGGATGTGTCTGGCGTTCTGGTAGCAGGCCATGATGATGCTGGCCATGATCCTGCTTTTGGGCAGGCTCATGTTCAGGAAGTCGTAGCTCAGCAGTGACTGCCCGTTGCTGGTGCTCAGCGGCAGCGACAAAAACCGGTTGCGGCGGGCAATGACCCGCTTGACGGCCCGTGTGGTGATGAGGGAATACTCGGCAGCACCGATCACGGCGTTGTAGGGGTCAAAGACGTCCTCGCGGTCATCGAAATACTGGCCCACCTGCTCGTGCAGGTCGTCCAGCATCAACACATCCGCCACGCTGCCCACCGCCTGTGCGGCTTGCTGCATGGCCGCCACCTCGACAGCATACTTCTGGCTGGATACGATCAAGATGCGTTCGCCTGCACGGAGCCGGACCCAGTCGCGAATAATGATATCAGCTCCGTGCTGAATTGCTTGTTCCATTGAATCACTCGATCTAACAAAAAAATCACTTCAGGAGGATCATCATCACGATCTGGACCACCATCATGATGATGGCGACAGGAACCTGATTCTTGATGACGCCCATGGGCTTCTTCATATCCAGCAGTGCCACGGGCACGGTGTTGAAGTTTGCAGCCATGGGGGTGCACAGGGTGCCGCAGAAGCCGCAGGTCAAAGCCAGCATGCCGATGACCACCGGGTTTGCGCCGTGGGCCAGCACGAACGGGTAGCCGATGCCCACGGTCATCACGGTGATGGCGGCGTAGGCGTTGCCCATGATCATGGTGAACAGCATCATGCCGATGGCGTACACCACGATACCGGCGTTCACGTTGCCCTCGGGGATGATGTGGCTGACCAGGTCAGAGATCACATCGCCGACACCGGCAGCGGTGAAGACGGAGCCAAGGCAGGCCAGCAGCATGGGCAGCATGGACAGGGGGCCCACGGTGGACAGCATGCGCTCGGAATCGTTCAGGAAGGTGGAGGGCTTGTTGTCGCGGTTCATGATCATCAGCAGGATGATGGCCACGAGAACGCCCAGAGCCACGCCGTTCAGGGCGGACAGGCCGATGCCCATGCCGGTGATGGCGCAGATGACGGCCAGCATGCCGATGCTCAGGGTGGGGACAAAAATCTTCATGCCGATCTTCTCATAGGTAGCCTCGGTCTCGGCCTTGGTGGCAGCAGAGACAGCGCCCTTCTTGACCTTCTTGAGGATGGCGGGGATGCACATCACCACCACCAGGATGCCGCTCACCAGAGAAGGCAGCCAGCGGCCCAGGGCAAGCACGACGCCCAGCACGGCCCAGAAGATAAAGGTGCCCACGGGTTCCGGGTTCTCCTTATCCTTCAGGTTCTTCACACCGCAGTAGATGCACAGCAGGCCGATGATAAAGTAGATGATCTCCATCACCTTGGTGGACAGGCTGTAATCAGCACTCATAAAAAAGCTCATTCTTCTGTCCTCCCTTACTTATAGTACTTCTGGATCATCTTGCGATCCTTGATCACATAGAATACGATGGCGACCACAGTGGCAATGATGCACACGGGGATCTCGATGGCAGCCAGCTGGGCCAGCTCCACCTCGATGCCCAGGCCGGCCAAAGTGCTCTGCACCAGCAGGCCGCCGGAGCCGCCCACGAACAGGACCTGACCGAAGAACCAGGTGATGTTCTCCATGCCGGAAGCCATACCCTTCAGCTCCTCGACATGCTCCTCATTGGGCTCATAGCCCTGTGCTACAATGGCACCTTCGGCCATGGGCATGATGACGGGGCGCACGAAACCGGCCACGCCGCCAAAGCCCACGTTGAAGGCTGCAAAGACCGAGCGCATCACGCCGTAGATGCCGATGACCAGACCGGAGGTGGCACCCTTGAACTTGCCGATCAGGGCAGCGGCTGCTTCACGCAGGCCGTTGCGCTCCAGCGTGCCGGTGACCAGCATCACGATGATGAAGATGGCCATGCTGCGGTTTGCCACAAAGGTGCTGCCCAGCGTTTCCAGCAGAGTGACCGGGCCCAGACCGCCAACCAGTGCAGTCACAACGGCTGCCACCAGAATGACCAGAATGGAGTCCAGCTTCAGTGCAAAGCCAGCGATGACGATGACAATGCCGAGTAGTTTTAGTAGTTCCATAATTGCCTTCCTTTATACTTATATTTTCCCGGCATCGTACCGCGCCCCGGCAGCCTGTGGGTCAGAGGGCCGCAGGGGAAAAGCCGTGTGCCGAAAAGACGAGAAGGGGGAAGAGCCTGCTCAGAGGCGGACGAAAGCCGCCAGCAGAGCCGAGAATGCGGCCACCGTGATCCACAGCGGGACAAGGCGGCGGCGCAGGTGGGCGGCGATGTCGCACTGCTCCAGCACACCGGAGGCCTTGAGGGGCACCACGGTGGTGGAAGCGGGCACGGCGGCCTCGCTGCCATAGGGATTTGAAGAGGTGAACTCGCCGGTGCCGTCCTTGGCCGGGCAGGCGTACACGCCGTACCAGGAAGCCAGGATGCCGCCCTTCCCGGCGGCGGCCTTCTGCACCCGTACCCGCTGCACGGTCAGTGCCTCGGCCCTGCGCTCCTCCACCATCAGGTTGACGCGCATCATGTTCACAAGGTTCAGCACCGAGGACACGGCGATGAGCAGATCAAAGACCAGTACCAGAATGAGCAGCGGGTGCATGGGCAGTTCCCTCCAAAAGCGGTGCCGCAGCCCGCAGGCGGTGCAGCACCTTATAAAGTTAAGTTCATTATATCATAAAACCATCACAAAAGTAAATGAATCGCCCCAGATTTGCGTTTGCAAAGAAAAATAAAAAATCCCCCGTTTCCCGAAAGAAACAGGGGAAGTGTGCCGGTTAGTTTAAAAGAAGAGCAAACAGAACGATCTCGGCCGCACAGCGCTTTATCGCAAGGCTAAAAAAGCGCAGATGTAACAGCATATCTGTGATATGCAAACCAACGCGGTTGCTGTTGCATTAAAAAAGTTGGTTTGCTATAAATTTTCAGAGGCTCCCACGGCATTTTCTCCAATTCCGGTGGTGGCATTTTGGTTATAGCTACGAACTTATTTGTTGTAAGTACTATTTGTAGAACAATATATTGACAGATATGATCAGCTCTGCTACGTTAAGTACAGGGTGACCACCATTTTTATTCTATTCAAAAAAGGAGGCTTGACCATGAAACGACTTCGCTTAGGCATACAACTGGCTATATGCCTGCTTGTTTCTCTGATGTTGCTTCTGTGCGGCTGCAGTCGGACAGAAACCAGAGAGATTCCGGCCAGTTCTGCACCGGAAACCGTCCAGGCAACACCGGAATCCGTAAAAAAGAACACCTCCCTTACCCCGCAGGAAGAATTGGAAAAGCTTTCTTTGACACCGCAGACCACACAGTGCCCTATTTGCGGAGGAACCGATCTGAAGGTAACACTTGCAAGTTCTGAAGTGCAAAAAGGGAGCATGCGTGCACAGAAGTGTATCCACTATCTCTATGGGGAAGATTATGTCAGCCCGCTGAACCTTCGTGTATGTGACGTTTGCTTATCGTGCACTTATCCCGAAGACCCCTGGCACGGAGATTGCTATGATGTCCCGCTTGGTTCCAGCACCGTCTGTCATGGCTATCAGTGAGATTCCCGTTTTAAACTGTGATCATTTGACAAAACAGAGCAAATATGCCATCACAAAAAGGCAGAACTTCGCAGGAGGTTCTGCTTTTTTTATCGCAAGGCTAGAAATTAGCGTAACCGTAACAGCATATCTGCGATATGCAAACCAACGTTGTTGCAGTCGCATTAAAAAGTTGGTTTGCTATAGTTGGAACAAAACCTTCGCCTTGTTATTGCAGCCCTCCGGAATGGCGCAAAAAAATCCCCCGTTTCCCGGAGGAAACAGGGGAGGGGACTGCCTTGCGGCAGCAATTACTTGTTCTGGATGTACTCGTGGATGGCCTTGGCGGCAGCCTTGCCGGCACCCATGGCCTTGATAACGGTAGCGGCACCGGTCACGGCATCGCCGCCGGCGTACACGCCGTCACGGCTGGTCTTGCCGTCGTCGCCGTCGGTGACGATGCAGCCGTGCTTGTTGGTCTCCAGACCCGGGGTGGTGGAGCGGATCAGCGGGTTGGGGCTGGTGCCCAGGCTCATGATCACGGTGTCCACGTCCAGCTCAAACTCGCTGCCCTTCTTCTCGATGGGGCGGCGGCGGCCGGAAGCATCGGGCTCGCCCAGCTCCATCTCCACGCAGGTGATGGACTTGACGAAGCCTTCGTCGTTGGCGTGGATCTCCACGGGGTTGCACAGGGTCTTGAAGATGATGCCCTCTTCCTCGGCGTGCTCTACCTCTTCCTTACGGGCGGGCAGCTCGGCCATGCCGCGGCGGTAGACGATGTACACGGTCTCGGCACCCAGACGCAGGGCGCTGCGGGCAGCATCCATGGCCACGTTGCCGCCGCCCACCACGGCGACCTTCTTGCCGGTGCGGATGGGGGTCTTGCTGGTGGGCAGGTAAGCCTTCATCAGGTTGGAGCGGGTCAGGAACTCGTTGGCGGAGTACACGCCCTTCAGGCTCTCGCCGGGGATGCCCATGAAGCGGGGCAGACCGGCACCGGAGCCCACGAACACGGCCTCGTAGCCGTACTCGCCCATCAGCTCGTCGATGGTCAGCACCTTGCCGATGACCATGTTGCACTCAAAGTCAACGCCCATCTTCTTCAGGCCGTCGATCTCCTGCTGCACGATGGCCTTGGGCAGACGGAACTCGGGGATGCCGTACATCAGCACGCCGCCGGCCACATGCAGGGCCTCGTACACGGTCACCTTGTAGCCCAGCTTGGCCAGGTCGCCTGCAGCGGTCAGGCCGGCAGGGCCTGCACCGATGATGGCCACCTTGTGGCCGTTCCACTCGGGCACGACGGGTGCGGTATGCACGTTCTCGCGGTGCCAGTCGGCCACAAAGCGCTCCAGGCGGCCGATGCCCACGGGCTCGTTCTTGATGCCGCGGGTGCACTTGCCCTCGCACTGGCTCTCCTGCGGGCAGACACGGCCGCAGACAGCGGGCAGGGAAGAGGAGCGGTTGATGACCTGATAAGCGGCCTCAAAGTCGCCCTCGGCCACATGCGCGATGAACTCCGGGATGTCGATGCCCACCGGGCAGCCGGTCTGGCAGGGCTTGTTCTTGCAGTGGATGCAGCGCTTGGCCTCGTTGATGGCCATTTCTTCGGTGTAGCCCAGAGCAACTTCCTTGAAGTTCTTGTTGCGGACGTTGGGGTCCTGGGTGGGCATGGGGCACTTTTTGGGATCCATATTGAAAGCCATCTTACATTCCCTCCTGAGTCTTGAACAGATTGCAGGCTGCCTCACGGGCGTGTGCCTCAAACGGGCGGTACATGGTGCCGCGGGCCATGGCCTCGTCAAAGTCCACCAGGTCGCCGTCAAAGTCGGGGCCGTCCACGCAGGCAAACTTGGTCTGGCCGCCCACGGTCAGGCGGCAGCCGCCGCACATGCCGGTGCCGTCGATCATGATGGGGTTCATGGAAACGATGCTCTTCAGGCCGTGCTTCTGGCAGGTCTTGACCACGAACTTCATCATGATCAGCGGGCCGATGGTGATGACCAGATCGTACTGGTTGCCGGCTTCCACCAGCTCGTCCAGTGCGGCGGTGACCACACCCTTGGTGCCGTAGCTGCCGTCATCGGTCATGATGCGCAGCTCGTCGCTGCAGGCGTTGAACTCGTCCTCCAGGATCAGCAGATCCTTGCTGCGGAAGCCGATGACGCTGTGCACCACACAGCCCTGATCGTGCAGTTCCTTGGCAATGGGCAGGGCAATGGCGCAGCCCACGCCGCCGCCGACCACGCACACCTTCTTCAGGCCTTCCACCTCGGTGGCACGGCCCAGCGGGCCCACAAAGTCGTGGACGCTGTCGCCCACGTTCAGGCTGTTCAGCTCCATGGTGGTGCCGCCGACGATCTGGAAGATGATCTCCACGGTACCGGCCTCGCGGTCGTAACCGGCGACCGTCAGGGGGATGCGCTCGCTGTCCTCAAACGGGCGGACAATGATGAACTGACCCGGCTTTGCCTTTTTGGCGATCAGCGGGGCTTCAATGACCATCTTTGTCACGGTGGGGTTCAGCGCGACCTTTTCAGTGATCTTATACATCGTGTATGCTCCTTTATGCTGACATTTCCATCTCCGCGCACAAAAACGCGCGCCGGCCTGCAAGGGGTGGGCGCAGCGTTCCTGTACAACATATTGACACGCTCTATTATAATAGTTCCCGGTGTGGAATGCAAATAAATTTTCTTCGCATCAGCGGGGCGGAACCTGAACGAAATTGAATAGTCGTCGGACGTCCGATGACGTAATGCAGAGATGTCTGAAATTGCAAATTGCACGATGCAGGGCCGAATGTCGGTCTTTTGCCCCCAAAATTGCAAAAAATGCAGATTGGGTGTTGACAACGGCCCCGGCTTGCGGTATAATAATCGACGTCGCCGGGAGCAACACCCCGGGACGCCACATGGAGTATGCGGCCGTAGCTCATCTGGTAGAGCGCCACCTTGCCAAGGTGGAGGTAGCGA
>ERZ860445.976-NODE-976-length-18309-cov-6.178810_pt1 | contig 18309 bp, 25 predicted proteins | sample MGYA00509977_ERZ860445 | MGnify/ENA primary metagenome ERZ860445 (study PRJEB30046, sample SAMN00715233) | human gut metagenome | study: EMG produced TPA metagenomics assembly of the A metagenome-wide association study of gut microbiota in type 2... | reverse complement strand
CGTGATAACTATAAGGACAGCCTTGATACCGCACAGAACTCTCTCAAGGAATTTGAGGGTGTGGACGTCAAGGAGCTTAACGGCAAAGTAGCACAGCTCACTGCTGACCTTGCTAAGAAGGATACCGAGTATCAGGCAAAGATATCTGATATGGAGTTTGACGCTACCCTTGATAACGCTATCTCGGCAAGCAAGGCAAGAAACGTCAAGGCTCTTAAAGCTTTGCTTGATGTGGAAACTCTCAAAGCTTCCAAAAATCAGGCTGAGGATATCAAGACGGCTATCGAGAACGTGAAGAAAGATAACGATTATCTTTTTGAAAGCTCCGAGCCTATCAAGAACCCGGTTGCTCCCACAGGGACGCCTGCCGCAGGTGAAGTGAGCAAGGAAACCTTTGCAAAAATGGGGTATATGCAGAGGTTGGAACTTAAACGAACAAACCCCGAAAAATACGAACAGTTGAAAGGATAGGATATTATGAAAATGACAAATGGCATTAGAATTTCTATGCAGTATTTCGCAGAGCAGACAAAGATCACAGACCTTATCGATCCTGAGGTAATGAGTGATATGATCGACGCAAAGATAGAGTCTAAGATAACTGTATCTCCCTTTGCGAAGATAGACAGAACGCTCGTTGGCGTTCCCGGAGACACTATCACAGTGCCGCAGTATAAGTATATCGGCGACGCAGTTGATGTTGCAGAGGGCGTTGAAGCCGAAACTGTTAAGCTTGAAACAGACTCCACTCAGGCTAAGGTGAAGAAAGCCATGAAAGCGGTGGAGATAACCGACGAAGCGGTTCTCAGCGGCTATGGCAACCCTGTAGGTCAGGCGACTTCACAGCTTGCAATGTCTATCGCTTCTAAGGTGGATGCAGACAGCATGGACGCACTCATGAAAGCCCAGCTCATCTATGACGGCTCGGCTTCTGCTATCTCTTACAGCGGCATTGTTGACGCTGTTGACAAGTTCAATGAGGAGCTGAACACCGAAAAGGCTATGTTTATTAATCCTCATCAGAACTCACAGCTCAGAAAGGACCCGAACTTTATTTCAGCAGATAAGTATGACGGCAATGTGGTCATGACAGGCGAGATAGGCAAAATAGCGAACTGCCGTATCGTTCCGTCAAAGAAAGTTTCACTTAACGAGGCTATCCCGGAACAGTATGTGAGAGTTGACAGCGACGCAGAGGGTGCAAAGGAAGTTGTTGCGGACAGCACAGCTTCACCAACTGCTTCACAGATAAAGCTCGGCTCAGTAACACCTTGTGCAGATGGCTACACTCCAAAGGTGGGTGACTATGTTGTAAAGAACGCCGCTGTCAAGGCTGGCACTTTCTACACATGCCCTATCATCAAGCTCAACGCTGATACTGAAACAGAGGACGAAACATCAGCTCTGACTATCTACCTCAAGCGTGACACCAACGTTGAAACAGAGAGAAGAAGCACAAAGCGCTGCACAGATATATCTGCTGACAAGCATTACACTGTGGCTATTTCAGACCAGTCTAAGGTAGTGCTTGCAAGATTCAAGAAGTAAAGAGGTGCGGCAGTATGAAAGCATATGCAAACGAGAGCTATTATATAGGCGTTTATCTTTGCGGCAGAGAGCCTGACATATCTGCCGCTTTTGACTTCTATGCAATGCAAGCCACAAGCCTTATGAAGCAATATACCCTTGACAACGTTGACGAGAACGATATCCCCGAAGAAGCGAAAATGTGCTGCTGCGAGCTTGCGGAGAATATCTTCAAGGCAGAGCAGGAGGGCGGCACTCAGGGGATATCTTCCGAAAGCGTTGGGGGCTGGTCAAAGTCATATGAAAGCTCAGATATCCGCAGGCAGAACGCTGACAGAGCCGTTCACGATATCGTGTACAAATGGCTCAGCGGAACAGGGCTGCTTTACAGAGGGGTGAGGTAAATGCTTGCAAACAGCGATTGCACAGTGTATCTTTTCGACAAGCAGACAGAGGGATTTGTGCGGAAGTATGCAGAGAAAGTTTACTGGTGTGAGAATAAGTCGGGAAGTATCGTGAAAAGCGGTATGCAGACCTCAGACAGCACAAGGGTGTATTTCTATGATGATAATGCACCGAAAACCCCTGCAAAGGATATGATTGTGAGAGGAAAATGCGAGTTTGAGTTCGATAATCAAACGCCGCAGAGCATATCTGAGAGCATGAAAATGTTCCGTGCGGAGTATGACTTTGTTACGGTAATGAGCATTGATGATTATATGTTCGGCGGTCTGCCACATATGGAGGTGAGCGTGAAATGAAGATAGGTCAGCCTATGGACAGCAGGGCTATCACTTGGGATAAGTCCTTTGCAGCCAAGTATTCAGAACGCTTTGATAAGGCTCAAAAGTTCATTGACGCCGAGTGCATAAGGCATATGGTGAAGTATACACCTACCCTCAGCACGAATCTAAGAAAGTCTGTCACGAGAGGCACAAAAATAGGCAGCGGCAAGATACAGTATCTTGCACCTTACGCACGCTATCAGTATTACGGCAAGCTTATGGTATCCTCTGTTACAGGCTCGTCTTACGCCCGACATGGAGAAAAGAAAGTGCTGACGGACAAAGACCTTGTTTACAGCACTTTTAAAGAGCCACTTGCCGGCAAGCTTTGGTTTGAGCGAATGAAAGCCGACAAGAAACAGCAGATACTCAGAGGAGCGGCGGCGATAATGGGAGGCAAAGCGAAATGAACATAATCGAGCTTGTGAAAGATATCTTGCAGCAGTTCCCGAAAATATCGGAGGTCTGCAACGATATCCATATCGACTTTACCGACGATACGCCAACAAATTATGGCTTGTCCTCAACAGGCGACAGCCTTATAAGTTCTGATATTCTGGGCGGTCAGACAAGACAGCACAACTTCATTCTCTATGCGGTGTATCAATCTATGAATGACTTTGACAGAATGTCAAACAGCGGTGTGCTGCTTGAATTGCAGATGTGGCTTGAAAGCTATGCAGACAAGCATAGAGATACCACGTTCTCCACCATAACAGAGGGTGAGGAAAGGACAGGCGTTCTTGAAAAGCTCACCTGTGCAAATGGAATGATATATGCAATACCAAATGAAAACACAAACGATAATGTGCAGTATCAGTTACAGATAGCGGCACAGTATCAGATATAAAAGGAGGAAAACATATGCCTGATTATTCATACAAGAGCGGAAAGCTCAACAGAAGTCATCTTCTGCATTATCTTGACACTACATTTGCAGCGGTCGCCTCATCACCAAGCTGGTATCTTCTCGGTAAGGACGTTGAGGACGCAAGTGTGGCACTCAACCCTGACACTTCCACAAAGAAGAATATCCTTGATGAAACCACAGTTGAGGACAACGGCTATGAGCCTGAGTTCGACCTTGACACATTCTATGCAAAGCCCGGTGACGCACTTTACGAAAAGCTCAAGGATATCATGATGAATCGTCTTACCGGTGACGCCTGCAAGACAAGCGTGCTTGAAGTCATCGTTGACAAGACCACGGGTGCGTATGACGCATGGACGGAAGATATCATAGTCAAGCCGCAGTCTTATGGCGGACCACAGGGGGGCGTAAATATCCCGTTCAACTGCACCTTTGCAGGAAACAGAGTGAAAGGCTCTGTCACCTTTGCGGCAGGCGTGCCAACGTTTGCAAAGACTACGGAAGAATAAATTATATGACAAACGTATGAAAGCACTTCGTTCAGAGTGGAGTGCTTTTTGTTTGCCATAATACAGAAAGGACGATAAAAATGTCAATGCAGTCAATAGATTTTAACAGCGGCAATTACAAAGAGTACGCTATAAACGGCGACGAGAACAGAGTTATAAGGATAAACGTGTCAGACGTTGGTATCATCACAAGGATACAGGACGCTATGAGCAAGGCTGACAATATCGCAGAAGAAGTGTCAGAACGTGAGAAGAATGAGGACAGAACTCAGCTTCTCAAAGAGTATGACCAGCGTGCAAGAGAAATGGTCAATGACATATTTGGAAGCGATGTGTGTACGGCGGCGCTCGGAAGCGTGAACGTGTTCTCTTTGGCTTCAAACGGCAAGCCTGTGCTTGTGAACTTCCTTGAAGCGCTTCTTATTGTGGTGGTGCAGGAGATAAAGTCAGCACAGACTGCGGCTCAGATAAAGCTCGAAGAAAAAGCGGAGAAGTACATAGCTCCCGTTGTTGCTCAGCCTGCGGTAAACGTGGCGGAGCTTTCTGACGAGGACAAAAAGGCTCTGCTCAGGGAGCTGCTGAAATGATAGGCAACTTGCCAACAGCCCTTGAAATAGGCGGCAAGGAGTATGCCATACACTCGGATTTTCGGGTCATACTGCGGATATATTCAGCCTTTGCAGACCCGGAACTTGACGAGCGTGAAAAGTGCTATGTGTGTCTTAAATGCCTTTACGCTGAGGATATTCCACGAGAGCATTTGCAGGAGGCTGTCAACAAGGCTTATTGGTTTGTGGGTGGTGGAGATGTTCCGCAGGAGAGCGTTCAGCCTGCAAAGACTATTGATTGGGAGCAGGACGAGAGCATTATTTTTCCTGCGGTGAACAAGGCGGCAGGCTTTGAAACGAGGACGGTAAAATATCTTCATTGGTGGACTTTTCTTGGCTATTTCAATGAGATAGGCGAGGGGCTTTTTTCGTCTGTTATAGGCATACGGCAAAAGCTTAACAAGGGCAAAAAGCTTGAAAAATACGAGCAGGAGTTTTACAGAAACCACCGCAATATGATAGACCTTAAACGAAAGCTTTCAGCAGAAGAGCAGAGGGCTGAAAACGAGGACAAAGAGTTTCTGAAACAACTGACGGGAGGTGAATGACTATGGCTGACGGGTGTTTGAATTTTGACACCAACATAAACAAAGAGGGCTTTGAAAAGGGCTTGAAAAGCCTTTCCGATATGGTGGGGGATATCAAGCCAAAGCTTAAAAGCCTTGCAATGGCTCTGACAGCTGCATTCTCCGTCAAGAAGCTTGTGGACTTCGGCAGGCAATCCATAGAAACAGCCTCAGACCTTGCGGAAGTTCAGAACGTTGTTGATACGGCTTTCGGTGAATCAAAGCAGAAAATGGAGGACTTCGCTGACACGGCTGTCAAGACCTACGGCATTTCAAAGCTCACCGCAAAGCAGACAGGCTCAAACTTCATGGCAATGGCGGCAGGAATGGGGCTTGCCAATGACAGCGCAAGCGATATGGCTATGGCTCTTACAGGGCTGTCGGCGGATATGGCTTCGTTTTATAACGTTGGTCAGGACGTGGCAAGCACGGCTCTGAAATCAATTTTTACAGGGGAAACTGAGACCCTCAAACAATTCGGTATCGTTATGACGGACGCCAATTTGCAGGCGTATGCGCTTTCAAAGGGTATAACGAAGTCAACTGCCGATATGTCGCAGGCTGAAAAAGTTCAACTGAGATACAACTACGTTATGTCACAGACGGCTCTTGCACAGGGTGACTTTGCAAAGACTTCTGACAGCTGGGCGAACCAGACAAGAATACTTTCTGAACAATGGAAAGAGTTCGGAGCGACTATCGGCACTGTGCTGATGAACGTTCTTCTGCCTGCTGTCAAGGCGATCAATAGCGTGCTTTCGCAGCTTATATCTTTGGCACAGGGGGCAGCGAGGGCACTTTCAGAGGCGTTCGGTCTTGAACTAAGCAACAGTGCAGACGAGGCTCAAAGCATAATGAAAAGCACCTCTCAGGTAGCGGATAATTACAGCGATATAGCCGACAATGCACAACAGACTCAGGAGGCACAGGAAGGATCTCTTGCAAGCTTTGACCAAATGAACAAGCTGAATGATGAGAGCAAGTCAGACAGCACTGGGGTCAGCGGAGCTGGGGAGATAATGCAGCCTTCTGGGACTAGCGTTGAGGTGGATACGGGAAAGGCAGATAAAAAGCTGTCTGACTTTTTCAAATCAGTAAGAACTCAGTTTGAAAAGCTTGCAGACTATCTTGATAAGAATTTTAAGCCTATTTTCGCCGATATATGGAGCGGACTTGAAAGAGAGAGCATTGAACTTGCTCAGATTCTCGGCGGAGTTTTCAGTGATATAAAGTCGCTTTCCGAACCGCTCAAAGCTTATTTTATAAACGATTTTACACCGCTTATGCAGACCGCTTTCAGCACGCTTGGCAAGATAGGCATAGGACTTTTTGACAGTTTCAATAAGGTGTTTTCTGACATCTGGAATGTGGCAGTGTTCCCTATACTGCAAAACTTCCTCACTGTAGGATTACCCATAATGGCGGATTTTGGCACGCAGACATGGAACACGCTAGGCGTACTGTTTGACAACATAAAAGAGATCTTCGATACCTTGTGGAACGGCGTTGCACAGCCTGTGTTGAACGCCTTGAAAACACTGTGGTGCGATACTTGGCAGAGCATTTCAGACTTTTGGAACGAGTGGGGACAGCCTATATTTGACGGCATAAACGAGGGCATAACCACCACAAAGAACGTATTCCTCAATCTGTGGGAAACAGTCTTAAAGCCTGTATTTGATGAGCTTATGAGTGTGGCTGACAGCGTTTGGACTGAGCATTTGAAACCGTTGCTTGATGAATTTCTCGACTTTGTTGGAACACTTATCACAAGCGTTCTGAGCATTTACAACAAAGCCATAGCACCTGTTGTGAACTGGCTTGTGAGCATACTCGGACCGATAGTCAGCAGTGTGCTTGGTAAGATAATAAAGACAGTGGGCAATGTCATAAGCAATATAATTGACGCCGTGAAGAACATCATTTCAGCACTTAAAGGCGTTGTGCTGTTCATAGCGGGAGTGTTCACCGGTGATTGGAAAAAAGCTTGGCAGGGTGTAAAGAAAATTTTCAAAGGCGTGTGGGACGCACTTGTTGACATAGCAAAAACACCTATCAATTTGATAATCGGGCTTATAAATGGTCTGACAGGAGCAGTAGAGGACGCAATAAATTGGATAATCGACGGCATAAACGAGCTGAGCTTCACAACACCTGATTGGCTTCCCGGTGATCTTGGCGGTCAGACATTTGGCTTTGACCTAAGCCAAATTGATATCCCCGAAATACCCAAACTTGCCCAAGGTGCAGTAATACCGCCGAATTCTGAGTTTCTTGCAGTTCTGGGCGATCAGAAGCGTGGCACGAATATCGAGGCACCGCTGGATACTATCACACAGGCTGTTTTGCAGGCTCTTGTGTCTTACGGCGGAGCAGGCGGAAATCAGAAGATTAGCGTTACCATACCGCTTACGCTTAATGGCAGGACTATCACACAGATAGTTATTGATGATATCAACGACTATATCAAGCGCAACGGCAGGTCGCCCATAAGGGCATAGGAGGTGCAGAAAATGAAAAGCAGAGGACTTATATTCGGCGGCGAAAGGGTCGCCACACCTGCGGAAGTCAGTTTTACAAATAACAAGATATGGTCGAACAATGCAGGGCGGACGGCTAACTGCAGAATGGTGGGCGATATAAGAGCCATAAAGAAAACTGTCACGCTGAAATGGTATCATCTCACAGGCGAGGAGACGGCAAAACTCAATGAGTATATCTCCAACGTTGACAGTCCGTTTTTCAGTATCACGCTCCTTGATGAAACATTTCAGGAAAGCACTTTTGACGTTTACGCAAGCGACCCAACTTATGAAGTTTTCGGCTGGGACGAGAACAAGCAGTTCTGCAAAGGCGTTGCGGTGGATTTGATAATGCAGTAAGGGGGGCGTTTGAATGTACAAAACAGGGGAGCTTGTGGCTCAGCGTATCGAGAGCTATTGCCGTACTTGGCGGCTGTGGATAGAGAATGCAGAGGGCGAGGTGATTATGGGAGATCGGATAACTTCCGGCACAAGTACGGTGCAGTCCACAAGCATTTCCGACGATATAGAACTAGGTGCGATATGCTCACAATCGTGGAACATTAATATCAATGATGTTGATACGAAATTTCTCGGCAAAGAGTATGACCTGTCCCTGTACCTTGCAGACCTCACAGGCGTGACCACCTACTCAACCCTAGAAGCCTACACCTACGCAGAACTTTCAAAGCTGACAGTGGAGCAGATAAGCAAGCTTGGCGAGGTGCTTGACGGAGAGAGGATACCCCTTGGGCGGTTTACTTGTGTCAAGTCGAAAAAGTCGGGCGGAAATACTGAGGTCACTTTTGCAGATAGGTTGTATTTTTCAGACAAGACCTATGTGCCAAAGGTCAAGCTACCTGCGTGGTCAAAGGCTGTCGAGGACGACATATGCAAGCAGCTTGGACTGCAAAACGGCAACGACTACACCATCCCTGCAAAGCTCCGTGTAAAGGGCGGTGCAAGGCTTTACGGCAAGGGTCACATAAGGCTGAAAACTGCAAACTTCGACTTCAAAATAAGCTCTATACCCAAAGACACCACAATGCGGCAGATGCTCAGCTACATCGCCTCGGCACAAGGCGAGTTCGGTTTTGTTGACCGATACGGCAGATACGTCCGCAAATGGTACGGCTCGAGCGTGAAGATACTGGACAATAACACTATCGACCTGCCAACACTCAGCGAACGGCAAAATGTGATAGTCGGTATCATCTGCAAGGTCAGCGACAGCGAAACTCTGCGGCTGGGCAACACCACAGGCTCGGCAGGGCGTGTGCTGGAGTTTGAAAATCCATATATGACAATGTCGCTGCTGCGGTCATTGTGGCATAGGATAGGCGGTTTTTCGTGGTATACAACGGAGCTTTTTCACCGCCTTGGCGACCCACGATTTGACGTCGGTGACGTGATAACATATGTCAGCGAAAGCGGTGAAAGCTACGATATACCAATAACTAACATAGGATTCAATTTTGACGGCGGACTTTCAGCCGATATTTCTGCGGTGGGTCTGTCGGTGGAAGAACAGCTTTAGGAGGCGAGATAATGGACGAAAATGAGATAACAACTGTGGCTGATACGCAGGCGGAGAATACTGCCGATACAGCAGACACAGGTCAGACAACGCCCACCACCGAGGAGCTTATCCAGCAGCTTACGGCGAGAGTGGCAGCACTTGAAGAAATAGTCGGCGAGGACGAATACGAGCTGAGATACTCAGGAGAGCAGACGGACGAGCTTTTAGACGGCGGTACAGCGGTGTTTCGTGCAAAGACAGCGGCGCAGATAGTAAGCCTTGTGAACAGGCTCTACCCACTGTATATGCGGTGGGGGTCTTTCACGGTGAATATGAAGGTCAACGCCGACAACGGCTCACAGTGGACTTACAACACACGCACAGGAATGATACCCTCGGGGGTCACTAACCCTGCGGTGTTTATGGTGTGCGACTGGGGCAAAAAGCACTTCAAGTCGCAGAGTTTTCAATACAAAGTCGCAAGCAACGGCAGGGACATCGACTGGGAGGCATACCTTGAACACAACTCTGACCAGGGCGGAACATACGCTTTCAAGGTGTACTATCTCATAGTCGGCAAAAATGCGGAAGGGGGAAGTATAGTTGGCTAGTTTCACGGAAAATCTCGGGCTTAAAAAGCCCGACAGGTCGGACAGGTTCAGCATCGAGGACTTCAACGGCAATATGGATATTATCGACACTATACCCGATATGGCGAGCGGTGCAAGCGTTCCCGTCGGTACTGCATACGGCTGGACAGAGGGCACAGCGGTGACACCAGTTATAGGAACAGCAACGGAGGTGACTGAGTAATGGCGATAACGACAATAAGCGGTAAACAAAAAGATAATAATCACGGCGGCTATGATATGTATTCGCAAGTATTTACTGATATTGATAACTCATATGACTGGATAAAAACTGTAAGGTCTAGTGATGGGTATACGGACGATTGCTATATTACAGATAACCTATATTTAAGACTAGCTGGTGAAAATATAGGACGCACATATGCAAAATTTAACGTGATCGTATGTGGCACATTTGGTACAAAGACGCTGTATAGCAGAGACTTAACTAATATGTATGTAACATGGCGCTTCACTAAAACGTCAAAAGGATTTGCATTTCAATTATCATCTTCATCTAGTGGGTATGATGATAATTTAGACTATAAATTTTATGTCGGAGAAATTACAAAGCTTGACGGAACAACAGCACAAGGTTGTATTTACACAGCAGACGATGGTACGTTGACTATTGCAACAGATAGCGGCATATCAGTCGAAAATGCTTACAATTCCACAATTACAAATGATCGTATGGCAGTTCTTGTGCCAATAGTTAATTCAACAACAGGTGATGTTTTCAATGATATTTTTGCAATGCGATACTCACCGATACAGTACAACAAAATGTTCATTCCTGAAACTGATAAGAAGTATCTTTGCGGAAAGAACATTTGCATAGCGGATTAGGAGTGAGCAAGATATGAAACAGAAATTTGCAAAGCTCATTGACGTAAAGTCGATAGTAACGATACTGCTTACAGCGGTGTTTTGCGTGCTGGCACTGCGCCGCACGATTTCAGCAGAGCAGTTCATCACGGTGTTTACTGTGGTGATATCGTTCTATTTCGGCACGCAAAGTGCAAAGAAAAGGTCAGGTGATGATGAATGACGGAAGCGATAATAGTTGCACTGATAACAGCTGCTTCGGCGGTAGTGTGTCAGCTTGTCATAGCATCTAACAGCCGTAAAACTATGCAACAGGCGCAGTATGATAGCCAAAAGCTTATCGAGTACAAGATAGACAAGCTGTCTGAGCGTGTGGACAAGCACAATTCCGTTATTGCACGGACTTACAAGCTGGAACAGTATTATGCTTTGATTGATGAGAAAATCAAGGTGGCTAATCATAGAATTGACGATTTGGAAAGGAAGTAATTTTATGGCAAAGACATTTAAGGGCATTGATATTTCATACTGTCAGGGAAATATTGATTTTGCAAAGCTCAAGGGCAAGGTAGACTATGTTATCATGCAGATAGGCTACGGAAAGTACGCAAGGCAGGTGGACAAGTTCTTCAAGAGAAACTATGCTCAGTGCAAAAAGTACGGTATACCTTGCGGCGGATACTGGTTCAGCTACGCCACAACAGCTGCTGAGGCAAAGGCAGAGGCGGTAGCTTGCTTGTCCGTGATAAAGGGCAAGAGTTTTGAGTATCCTATCTATTTTGATGTTGAGGGCAAGTCACTTGTGGGCAGAACAGCGGTATCTGCAATGTGCAAGGCGTTCTGTAACGCTCTCGAGGCGGCAGGCTACTGGGCAGGCATCTACATAAGCAGAAGTCCTGCTCAGACCATGCTTGAAGCTTCTGTCGCCAAGAGGTATGCACTCTGGCTTGCAGAGTATGGCTCAAAGTGCAACTACGGCGGAACATATGGTATGTGGCAGTACAGCTCCACTGGAAGAGTCAGCGGTATCAGCGGCAATGTTGATATGGATATCTGCTATGTGGACTATCCTGCGAAGATCAAGGCGGCAGGGCTGAACGGCTTCAAGAAGCAGGCTATCAGACCGACTAGCAAGCCGTCTGCAAGTTCCACCAAGAAGACAGTAACTTATACTGTGAAGCGTGGGGATACGCTCTCAGGCATCGCACAGCGCTACAAGACCACTGTGACGAAGTTGGTCAAGAACAACGGTATCAAGAACGCTAACCTCATTTATGTGGGGCAGAAGATAAAAATCAAATAGGTAGAATTTCAGCCGTCTCAGATCACTCTGATACGGCTGATTTTTTTGTTCTTAAGGAATAAATGCCATTATTTTTTTCATATTATTTTAATAAAACCTATTGACAAACGATTCAACCAATGATATTATATATAATATCATATTGAGCTTTTGAGGCGGTGCTTGTAATTTGTCAAAAATTGATAAGGCAATGAAAAAGTTTTATAAAAAACCTATACCTAATGATATAACGTTCGATGAAGTAGTTAGTGTAATGACGCATTTCGGTTGTATTTTAGATAGTGGTGGAAATCATCCCAAAATTGTTTATCCTAAATTAGGTTATGTAATACCCGTTCCAAAACACGGAAAATGTGTTGGCGAGGTTTACATAAAGCAGTTGAAGGATTTGCTTGATATGATAAGGGAGGAATTAACATGAGATATGGATTTGATGTTCAAAAAATGGAAGTTGAGGGGCACGAGTTCTATTGTATTAAGAGCAAATGCTTAAAAGGTTGCGTGGCTCAAGGCGAAACTGTAGATGAAGCATTAAAGCTTTTTGAAGAATTGGAGCAGGAGTGCATTAAAACTTCAAAAAAGTATGGCATACCAATTTCAGAAGAAATCGTTACTAAAAATATTGAATATAGCGGCAAAATTTTACTGAGAATACCAAAGTCTTTGCATCGTGAAATTGCTGAACTTTCAATTATTGAGGGCGTTAGCATTAACCAATGTATCAACTTGGCTCTTAGTAAATTTGTAGGAAAAGCAAGCGGATTTAGTGAGTGTTTAAAAATGTATTCTCCGGTACTTTCCGTAGGTTGTAAGGCCGCCAATATAGAAAGAGCTTTTGAAAAAGTTAACACAAGTAGATCAATGGTTGGTCATAGAACTTTTTTGTCATATAACGGAGGTGTATTTAATGGTTTTACAGGAAATTATAAGCAATCCACAGCTGTCTCTCAAAAAAATTGAATATAAGTCCTTACCAACAGATACTGAAAATGATGAATTAAATGTTGATGTAGCAGATAATTTTCATTCTAAACTCAGTAAATCAGGTGATAAATTATTAGTTGTATTTTCCAGAAATATTTCAATGAATCCACCGCAGCTTTTTGCTATTACAGTTGAATATTTAGTTTCATGGGATATTAAAGAAGAAAATTTTCCGCAATTAGTTGAAAAAATCGATAATTGGAATAACGAGGAAATTAATACTTTATGCTTTACTTCAATCGCAGAATCTGTTTTTGTTATTTCACAATTAACGAAAGCGGCATTTATGCCACCGCTACTAACACCATGTGAATTTGTTGATTCGACTGATGTTACGGATGATGAAGCTTGATCAAAGCCGACAGAGAATAATAACTCTGTCGGCTGTTTTTTTGCTATACAATTCTTGCACGATAAAAAAAGGCTTTGACATCATAATCTATGTTCCACTACATAGTCCCTTATCGTAAATTTTCAAGGAATATCACAGAACATCACACAAAACAAAAACAGCTATCAAACCACGCATTTACGCAATTTAATAGCTGTTTGGCTGGAGCTGCTAACCGGGCTTGAACCGGTGACCTCGTCCTTACCAAGGACGTGCTCTACCTACTGAGCCATAGCAGCAAACCAATTACAGTAATATATTATACACTATCTCTGCCGCTTTGTCAAGCCCTTTTTACAATTTTTTTACTCTATTCCCTCATCATCATCGTCATCTGCCTGAACGCTTGGATTGTGATCATCATATGTGTCCATAAAATTGTACTTCTTGCCCTTGTATTCGTATTGTATCACAGTGCGCAGATTGACGTTATAAACGCTCTTGAAAATATTGTTTTCGATGTTGGGATTGGTGGCACGAAACTTTGCTATAAGCTCCTTCATTTCCTGCCGCTTTGATACCTCACCCTTTTTCTCTGACCCCTCGTAGCTCTCAGTGAAACGGCAGGCACAGCGGATAAAATGCAGATCGTTCTGCTCCACCCAACGGATAATGTCCGCCTCTTTCACCATGTACAGGGGTCTGATAAGCTCCATGCCTGCGTAGTTCCTCGAGTGTAGCTTCGGCATCATAGTCTGAATCTGTCCTCCGTATACCATGCTCATGAGTATGGTTTCTATAACATCATCAAAATGATGTCCCAAAGCTATTTTGTTGCACCCAAGATCCTGCGCAAATTTGTAAAGCCAGCCACGCCTCATTCTTGCACAAAGATAGCATGGGTTGCGTTTTGTGTTGTATGCAATATCAAAGACCTTTGTTTCAAACATTTTTATGGGTATTCCCATAAGCGCCGCATTGTCGATTATCCTCTGCCTGTTTGCGTCACTGTAGCCGGGGTTCATCACAATAAATTCTAGTCCTATGTCCATTCCCTGATATTTCTGCAAATGCTGCATACACTTAGCAAGAAGCATTGAGTCCTTGCCGCCTGATATGCACACCGCTATTTTGTCCCCCGGCTTTATCATATCGTAACGCTCATATCCCATTACGAACTTGTTCCATATATCTCTGCGAAAATCAGTAACGATGCTCCGCTCTATCTTCTGCTGTGGCGTCAATATTCTTGACATCTCAAACTCTCCTTAAAATAATCAAATTACTAATTAAATTCTACTATTTTTATGGGAATTTGTCAACCATATTCATGTTGACATTGTATTGTGATATTGTTATAATAAAATAAAGGCAATACCGCACAAAGATTGTGCGTCAGATGCGTAGTCAGATTTTTTGTCAGATTGCATAAAAATTCCGCAGGCATACTGTCGTATGTCAAGGGATTTTTGTGTGATATGACGGAAAATTTGCAAGCAGATGGCGTGCAAAGCCGTCAGGCGGGCTTTGTGCGGTGTTGCCTAAAGTATTAAAGCAGGAGGATATCATGAGCGAAAATATAGAACGTGAGATAAAAATTTCTCTCACAAAAGAACAATATAACACCGCTGAAAAGCTTTTTCAGTGGGGCAAAATAATAGAGCAGACCAATTTTTATTATATCCCGCAAAGAGATTCAGGCATGACAAGTATCCGTGTCAGGCAGATAGGGGATAGGTATTTTTTACAGCTTAAAGCACCTATCTCCGAAAACGGTGCACTTCATGTGAAAAAAGAGTATGAACAACAGCTTGACAGCCTGCCTGAAAAGCTCACCGCACAGGAGCTTTCACAGCTTGTGGGGAGAGATTTCCCTGCCGCTGACCTTGCAGGCTCTTTGTATACTCAGCGCAAGCTCTGCACCGATTTCGACCATGTTGAGATATGCCTTGACAAAAGCGAATATCTCGGCTTGACAGACTATGAGTTGGAGCTTGAATATACAGCCGACTATCCCGAAAAGCCTTTGGAAATACTGGAAAATGCAGGTATCACACAGGGAGAAGCGGTAATAGGCAAGTATGCAAGGTTCATGGAAAGAGCCAAAAAGCTGGGCAAGTGCTGATTTTCGCCTATCTGCGGTCATTTTCTATGAAAAAGCACCCACAGTCTGCAAAGGTTTGGGCAATAATGATAATTGACAGTGACGTTATAATATGTTATTATATTAAAGTGCTAAAACGTATGAAATGGTATTTTGACGATACCCGAAAGGAAGTTAATAATGAAAAGATCTATTTTTAAGACTATCGCATCACTTTCCGCTGCTGCCATGATGCTTTTGGCTGTAGGCTGCGGAAGCACATCTGATTCTTCATCAGCAGCAGGCACAGACAGCACAGCCGCTGCAACAGGCGAGGATAACTCACTTCAGAAAGTTCTTGATTCAGGCAAGCTTGTGCTTGGTCTTGACCCAACATTCAAGCCAATGGGATACACAGACGAGAACGACAACATCGTAGGTTTTGATATCGACGTTGCAAAGGAAGTTTGCTCAAGACTTGGTGTAGAGCTTGAAACTTACTCTGTAAACTGGGATACAAAGGAACAGGATCTTAATGCAGGCACAATAGATTGTATCTGGAACGGCCTTTCTGTCAGCGATGAGAGAAAGAAAGTAATGCTCATGAGCGAGCCTTACATGAAGAATGAAATGGTATTCGTTGTAAACGGTTCAAGTGACGTTGCTTCACAGGCTGACCTTGCAGGCAAGAACATTGCCGTACAGAACGGCTCAACAGCACAGGAAACACTTCTTGCATCTGACGTTGTAGCAAATGGTGCGACAACAACAGAGCTTGCAACAAATGTTGAAGCCCTCCAGCAGTTGGAGCTTAACATGGTAGACGCAGCGTTCCTTGACTCAGTAGTTGCAAACTACGAGATATCCACATCAGGCAAGGATTACAAGGTGCTTCCTGACGGCCTTGACCCAGAGGAGTACGCTATCGGCTTCAGACTTGGTGATCAGGCACTTTGCGACAAGATCGAGGAGATCCTTCACGAAATGAAGCAGGACGGCAAGCTTGCTGAGATATCAACAACTTGGTTCGGAAGCGACATCACGACCATAGAATAATCACAAAACATTCAATCGGACAGTCTTTGGGCTGTCCGATTTTTTGCTTTATTAAGTTTTTTGCGTGTCATATCTTTAGAAAATAAAAAGTCTCGCAAACAACGTGTTTACGAGATTTTTTGGCAAAGAACCGTAATTTTGATAGAAACCATCAAAGGGGGTGCAACTTCGGTTCAGAGGGGGGTGCAGTTCTCGATTTGAGGGGGTGCATTGTTTTTGACAACTCCACTGCCACTCCACGTCAAACCAGAATTTATAAATTAAGTTCTTCAATGAAATTTAGAATACGCTGCGTTGCCAACTCATCCCTGGACAGTTTTAGCAATCTATCAGCCGTAATCCATTTATAATTAGATGTTTCTCCTTCTTGCAAAACGATACTATCCTTATCTATATCCGTAATGCAAAGATACTCCACATAAAACGATTTATGGTTGTGGTGGAGCACCCTTCCTATTTCCACTAAATTATCGGAGGTAATTCCCGTTTCTTCATGAAGTTCTCTAGCGGCACAGGTTACAGGGGCTTCACCTTGTAAAGCAGAACCACCCGCTGTAGCCTCCCACATTCCGCCCAAATGCTTTCTTTTATCCCTTTGCATGATGAGATAACTTCCATCTATATGTCTAACGATTATTTCACAGACCAAATGAAAAAAACCTTCCGGAATTGCCTCTCCTCGAACCAGAGTTACACCTTGAATCTTTTTGAAATCTCTATCATAAGCGTCCCACAGTTCCATACTTCATTTTTCTCCATAAATTCCGATTTGTCTAACTCATTATAGCATAAAAATTCACCGCAATTCTATCAAAATTACGGTGGACTTATGGCGGAGAAGGAGGGATTCGAACCCTCGATGAGCTATTAACCCATACACGAGTTCCAGTCGTGCGCCATAAACCGGGCTAGGCGACTTCTCCAGTTTATTATTTTCATATGTGTCACACTATCTAAGCGACTTTAATATTATACCATATGATCTTCTGCTTGTCAAGATATTTTTGAAATTTTTTTGTTCTTTTCTTGTAGTGCTACAATAGATATTGGACAAAATTAAGAAAAAAGAAAAGAGAGATAGGCAAAAATCTGATAGAATAAAGTCACCACAACAAAATTCAAAAGAAAAGGAGCCTACCTCTCATGACAAGTATAACACAAGATATGAAGTTTCGTCAATCCTTAATGAAATATTCAAGAAAATATGGTGTGAGCCGAGCAAGCAGGAAATACAACAAGGCTCGCTCATACATATATTTTTGGCTTAACCGCTGGGACGGAACCATTCAATCACTTGCAACGCAATCTAAAAGGCCGCATCATCACCCAAATGAACACACTCCAGAGGAAATAGCACTGATCCGCCGATTTCGTAAACGCAACCCGCAGCTTGAAGTCACAGAACTCTGGCACAGGCTAAAAAAGAAAGGCTATACAAGACGTGTAGAAAGCTTGTATAGAGTAATGAGAAGGCTTGGAATGTTGCCTGAAAAGAAGGAAAAGACAAAGCCTGTATCAAAGCCATATGAGCAGATGACACATCCCGGCGAACGTGTTCAGGTCGATGTAAAGGTCGTGCCAAGGTGCTGTCTTGCAGACCCGACAATGAAGTTGTATCAATATACTGCGATAGATGAATTTACAAGGCTGAGATTTTTGTACGGCTATGAAGAACAAAGCACTTATTCATCAGCAGATTTTGCAAGGCGCTTGGTCGAGTGGTACAAGCGAAGAGGGATAAAGGTCGAATGTATCCAAACAGACAATGGATTTGAGTTCACGAATCGTTTTTCTTCCAGCAAGAAAAACAGGCAGACGCTTTTTGAGGCGACATTAGAAAAGTTGGGAGTAAGGCATAAGCTTATACGTCCATATACTCCACGGCACAATGGCAAGGTTGAAAGAAGCCACCGTGAAGATCACAACAAATTCTATAATTGCCATAGTTTTTATTCCTGTGAAGATTTAAACGTGCAGCTAGCTGCACGTTTAAAGAGGACAAACAATCGTCCTATGCGTCCTTTAAACTGGCTTTCGCCTATCGAATTCTTCAATAACTATCGTGTCCAATATCATTGACAAACTAACATTTTTGAAATTTTTTTGTTCTTTTCTGTTGGTTTACAATAGGGGCTGTAAAAAAAGTCCCCAAGAAAAAAGGCTGCGATCTTGCAAAAAAGCAAGACAG
>ERZ860445.969-NODE-969-length-18383-cov-3.078950_pt1 | contig 18383 bp, 20 predicted proteins | sample MGYA00509977_ERZ860445 | MGnify/ENA primary metagenome ERZ860445 (study PRJEB30046, sample SAMN00715233) | human gut metagenome | study: EMG produced TPA metagenomics assembly of the A metagenome-wide association study of gut microbiota in type 2... | reverse complement strand
TATGCATAAAGATGAAATAGGATGGGAGGCTAATTACTATAATGAAGATAAACTGATTACGTTTAGCCAGTCATCACTTAATGGAACAGATTTATCCATTGATACTGAAAATACAAAAAACACATATGTAGATATAAATTGACAGCAGGCTTTTATGACTGAAAAGGAAAATCTTGTTAATATGGTATGGCGTGTAGATGAGAATATTATTACTGTTTCAGGAATTGATGTTTCTAAGGAAGAAATAATAAAAGTTGCAAGAAGTGTTGAAAAAGTAAAATAGAATAATATATACAAAAACTCTTCGAATAAGTGAAAAGATTCGAAGAGTTTTTTGAAAAAAATAAAAATTTTAAATTAATTGTCACTTTTTTCATTCTGGTTCGTTGTATTTAATAAGAAAGCTAAATTGGTGACGAAAACAGTGAAAATAGGAGGTACGAAATGAAAAAGAAATTATTTACTATAATATTAGCATTTGATTTTAAATTGTACGAATAATTTTTAAAATCATGCAATAAAATTGGAAAATTATTCGTACAATTATTAAAGAATGGAGGTGCAAAAAATGAAAGGAAATATTAAAAGAATAGGATTGGTGTTACTTACTTTACTTACATTATCATTAGGTACGCTTGTAGTTAATGCAGAAACAAAAGATAGTGATTTTGTAATTGAGAATGGTGTCTTAAAGCAGTACAAAGGTAATGATGATACTGTTTACATACCTGAAGGAGTAACAAAGATTGCTACATATGCATTTAAAAGAGAATATAGTGACTATGAAAAATGGGGTATGTACAGTGGAGATATGACTGAAAGAGATAACAGTTTTATGCTTAAAGATAAATTCTATGCAAGAAAAATAGTTCTATCATCAACTGTAAAAGAAATAGAAAGTTTTGCTATTCCTCAGAATACAGAAGAGTTGGTTTTGAACGAAGGACTGGAAATTCTTGATGATGCGGCTTTATACAATGTATCAGCCACTATATTAGAGATACCGTCTACATTAAAAAAGATAGGTAATGATGCGTTTTCACTTACTGTAAAAAAGATAACAGGAAATTGTAAAGAAGTAGAATTAGCAGACAGAGCTTTTAGTTATACAAAGAATTTGAGAGTTTTAGAACTTGCGGGAGTTAAAAATATACCAAAGGGATTATTTAGTGAATGCAGGAAAATTACAAGGATGTCATTAACAGGAAGCTATGCAGAAATAAAAACAACTGACTTAAGAAAACTTAAAAAATTAAGAGCTATAAATACATCAAAAGCAATTCAGGGGAATTTGAAAGAATATTGTAAGAACTTAAAAAATAATAAAATAACTGTGTCGTCTGAAATGAAAAAATTTGGAGATTTTTTTATTGAAAATAAAAAATTAGTTGAATATACAGGAAACAGCGAAATTGTTAAAATTCCAAATGGTGTCAAAGTCATAGGTGAAGGGGCTTTTGCAGGAGAAACAAACATTAAGAAGATTGTTATGCCTAATACTGTACGAAAAATTGAAACAGGAGCTTTTGCAGCTTGTGACATGTTGAAGAGTGTTAAGTTTTCAAAGAAGTTAATAAGTATAGGAGATGAAGCGTTTTGCTGGAATACAATGATGGAAAAATATAATCTTCCAAAATCATTAAAGAATATTGGAAAGAAAGCCTTCAGAAAAAATTATAGTTTAAAAACTGTTAATGTACCTAAAAAGGTTAAAACTATACAGTTTGCAACATTTGAAGATTGCGTAAATTTAAAGAAAGTTAATATGAAATCTGTAACTAATATCGAAAGAAGAGCTTTTTGCGGAGATAAAAAATTGAAAAAAGTAAAGCTTAATAAAAAGGTAAAGGTCGGAAAGAAAGCTTTCCTTTTCACAAAAGTAAAGGGACAGAAAACAACTTAAGTAAAATATAATAAACTTAAAAAATAGGGTATGGTAAAAAGGAGCAGATTAAGGAGAATCTGCTCCTTTGGGGAACGTGGAAATGACGATAAAGTTTAGTATTAAAAACTTTTTTAGTATTAAATTCTTTAGCATTAAAATGAATTGGTTTGTAACTTTTTTCTTCCTGGTTCGTTATATTTAATGAGAAGGTTAAATTATAAAAATGATAGGAAGGAGTGAAAAAACGAAGAGATGCAAAAGTAATTTAATTCTAAATAAAAACAATCAAAAGAACAAAAAGGAGACAAGCGTATGAAAAAGAAGATGAGTAAAATAACAGCATTGTTAATGAGTGCTACTGTATTGTTTAATGTAAATGTATTGGCAGAAGAAAATAGTTTATATGTTGAAAATGTTGAAAATTATACTTATTCAAGTGGATATTTGGATAGAGATGATTTCGATTCAGATGAAAACTATCAAAAATATTTTCAAACATTAGACTGGACAGATAAAATTTCAACACTTTCAATGCCGGATTTAAAACCTAAAAAGACCGTACAATCGGATATAACATATAAATTCGATTATGGAAAGGCTACAAGTTCTAATGCAATTCAGAATTTTTGTTTTGCAAGTGATGGTTATATGTATATTACACAAAATGCAAGCTCTAATGAGGGGTATAATAAAACAGCAGTGGCAGGTGATGTTATTTTATCAAGATGTGAATTAAAAGGAGAAAGTATAAGTGTAATTGACAGCATGATTTTAAAAGGAGTAGGACACGGACAAACTTTAGAAAATTATACATATAAGTCTAAATCATATTTTTTAATATCAACAGAATCTAATTTTGCAGGAAACAAGTATTGGTCAACGCAGATAGGCAGAATACAATACAAAGCAAATACAACAATAAATGCATTAAACATTAACAGATTAAATTATTTGTCATATGCAAACAAGAGTATGACAAGTGACGGCTCAGTTAAAAGGTGTGATGCAGCAATATCCTCTAATAATAACTATTTGTTGATTTGGTCAAAGTTATCAAAAGATAAAAGTGAGCCAATACAATATAGCTGTTATGATTTTAACGTGATAAATCAAGAATTAGATAAAGCAACAAAAGTATCTTTTAAGGCAAATAAAACATTAAGGAATGCATGTAAATATTCAATTATACAGAAAGGGGATAAAAAAATATTTCCACAAAGTTCATTTCAAGGAATAGAAGTAACTAATAATATGAATATGTATATTGCATCGGGAGGTACAACAGATGAACCTTGGATTTGTAATGTTACAAAGAGTGGTACGTGGAAGAGCACAGTGAAAGTATGTTTTAATAAAATAAATGCTTTCGAAATGGAAGGGATAAAAATAAGAGGAGATTACTTGTATTTTGCAGCAAAAGTATCAGATAAAAATTGCAAAATAGGAAGAATATTAAAGAGTAATCTAGATTAGTAAATGATAAAATATGCAATAAAATTGTAATTCTTTATGTATAAATAATATAGAAAAATTAAAAAATCAGGAGGTATGACCATGAAAAAGATTGTAAAAAGCTTGTGTATAGTACTGTTATTAGCATTTGTTTTTACTGCGTCTAACCATGTTAATGAAGTAAAAGCAGCAACTAAATCTGAAGTAACGTATAAACTAAAGAAAGGTACACTTACAATTTCAGGAAAAGGTGATATGCCAAAAAAAATGACATTTGAAAGAAACGGAAAAATTAAAAAAGTTGTTATTGAAGATGGAATTACTTCAATTTCCAAGCATAGTTTTTCGTTTTGCAAAAATTTAAAAACTGTTGTTATAGGAAAAGATGTAAGAAAAATTGGAAATGGAGCATTTTCTTATACTAAAATAACAAGTGTAAAAATACCAAATAAAGTGAAAGTAATAGGTGCAGGAGCATTTGAAAACTGCAAGGAACTAAAAAAAGTTAAGATAGGCACAAAAGTTAATACAATAGATGTAAGAGCGTTTGCAGAATGCAGAAAAATAACAAAGGTAAAAATTCCCAACAGTGTAAAAATAATTGGAAGAGGAGCTTTTTTCAGATGTAAAAAGCTCAAATCTGTAAAACTGGGGAAGAAGGTTAAATTTATAGGCAGTACTGCTTTTCAAACGACAGCCATCAAAAAAATAAAAATACCTAATAGTGTAAAAGTAATGGGGTTAGCAGCCTTTAATAGTAACAAGATAAAAATAAATGTAATAATGCCTGGAAATGTTACATCCCAAATAAATTATAATGTAGCAATCTATGACGCAGGAAAAATAACATTTACAACAAATTTGAACATCGAATTAATGCAACATTTAGAAGCGGAAAATTTTGAAGTGTCAAAAAATGATCCCAATTATACAACTATAGATGGAAACATTTATACAAAGAATGGAAGAACACTTGTAAGGGTACCTGCATTAAAGAAGAATGTTAGAATTGCTGACGGATGTGAAAATATTTGCACTTCTGCATTCCGTTACACTACTATAGACAGAAAAAACTGGGAAGCACAATTAAACAAAAACATAGATAAGCTATTTATACCTAAAACAGTTAAAACTATAGATGAAAATAGTTATATAACATATGGAAATGAAATTAAGATAGATGAAAAAGAACGTAACATAGTAGAAAAGCGTGCAGTAGCGATTAACAACATTGAAATAGAGAATAAGAATTTTGATGTTGAGATTTTGTCTAAGTTGTTAGATCAGGTTACATGTAATAAAGGCGAGGTCTTAAAACAATTGGTAACTAAATAAAAGAATAAACTTAAAAAATAGGGTATGTTTAAAAGGGCTCTTTGTCAAGAGTGGGGTAAAAAGATTTTTGACACAGTTGTGAACCATTGTTCACAACTGTGTTTTCTCTTTTAAGCGTGAATAAAACATTGACTGAAAAAGGGAAAAGCCAATCTATGTTTTAAACACACCATTACGTGCAGTAACGGAAAGTTTTATCAGTTAATATTCTGGCAAAAATTAATCCTAATGGAAGAGCCATAATAATCATAATAGCTAATGAGAACCATGAGACAGCTTCCGTAAGTGACATAATGCCAAAATTGTAAATTGCTCTGTATAAATAAAGTCCCGGAACCATAATTACAATGGAAGGAACGGTAAGGGATATTCGTGGATATCCATTATTGCTTTTTATGAAAGAAGCAAGAAGCCCGGCTGTTAGGGCACCAATAAAAGCTGCCACAGAGTAAGGCATGTGTGTAAAATCTATAAGTTCTAAACGGAGTGTGTTTGCAACTGCACCAATACAGGCGGCTGTTGCAGCCATTGGTATAGAACTGTTAAACATAATTGAGAAACCAAATACACCACAAAAACTTGTTATTATTCTTAATACTAATAGTAAAATTTTACTCATATGTATTGTTGTGAAATCCTGTGGTTGTAGCTTTAACAGAAGTGCCATAATCCAGGCAAACATTGTTGCTACTAATATAATTATTATTGAGTATGTTAATCGTTCAAGACCTGAACGTAAATCTAGCTTAGCAAGGTCAATGCCGCTTGTTATAAATGGAAAGCCGGGAATTATAAATAACATGGAGCATATATATCCGGCTTCATGTACATGGGCAATACCAAGCACAGACTCAGCAACATTAAAACAAATGGCATAAACCAAACATGCGATTGAAATTGATGCTGCTATATTTAAAAATAATGTAAAATGATGTTTTATAAGCTTTGTACGGACAATATTTCCAACACCGGCTGCAATAAACGCAAAAAGCATTTCAATTGGCCCGCCTCCAAGAAGAAATGTAAAACCACAACAGGCAAAAGCTGCAGCAAGACCTAATTTAACAGGAGAATACAATGTATGAATTTTCTCTATTTCATCAAGTCGTTTGTGAATTTCTTCACCGGTCAAATGGGCGTCTTCCTTTGGAAAGTTGTCAACAAATTGTTCCATTCTGTAAAGCTTTGAAGTATTAACCCCTGTGTTAGCTATACTAAGAGACTGTGAAACACAGTCTTTTCCATCAAAACAGTTAAATTCAATGGACATAAGTCCAACATCAACTGTACATGTAACATGAAGTTCCTTTGAAAGTCTGTTCATTGAAGTTCTTACACGCCATGCACCTGTGCCACAGGAAAGCATAATTAAACCAACTCTGCCAATAACAGATGCTTTTTCAATCAAACCTGACTCTTTAATTAATGTATTACTGTCATCACCGGTATAATCATGCCATGGAATTTCCATATGGTTTTTTTCCATAATATCAATGTAATTATTTGTTGGCATATATAATCGCCTCTGCTTTCGCTACATGTTTTTCTAAATGTTTTAAAAAGATGGAATTTGGAAGAAATATTCCAATTTCATCATATCTTTTATTATTTTCCACAAGTGAGTCCTGACCGTAAAAAACAAATGCCATAGGGAGATTCTTTTCAAGTTCAATCATTAAGTCCCAAACTGCTGAATAGGCTTCGGCTTCAGTTTTGTTAGCCGTTACAGTGTCAGGCAATTCTCTAATAATTAATATACCTGTATTTTTTTCAAGAATCTGCTGCTTCATTTCCATATTGTCTGAAGTGTATTTATGATTATAGCTATATGCTTTTGCAAGATATATTTTTTTATTGTTATTTAATTCTTTATATATTTCATGAAAATGATTGTAGTCTTTTTCGTGAACTTTTGATTTATACTTTGGAAGTAATAATCCATTATCGTCGGTCATAATTACAGGATTTTCTATTCCGTCAGCATTAAATCTATATGGAATCAGATATGAATTTCTAAGTAAATCAAATATAGTATTTTCACAAATAGCCATCAAAAAGGCTGATAAATCTCTATTGTGATAAGCATTGAATAATGCCTGTGAGAATTCTAATGGAGATAAATAGCTATTGATTTCATCATCGCAAAAAAGATAATTGCAAAATGTTTCCTGAAGTTTTTCGCATGCCCAGGGATCATTAAGAATTTTCTGAAATAACACTTCTGTTTTTTCTTCTCTTGGAAAAATTGTTCCTTCTCTCATACAACTCACACCCTTTCTTGAAAATTTCATTCGGCTAGATTATACTATGATTATAGAAATAAGTAAAAATCAAAATTGATATGATAGCAATAAGTAATTAATATACCAAGGAGAATGCCATGAATGTAAATTTAGATTATTATAAAATTTTTTATTATGTTGCTAAATATGAGAATTTTACAAGAGCAGCTCAGGCATTAGGTAACAGTCAGCCTAATGTTACAAGAGCAATGAATTGTTTGGAACAACAGATTAACAGCACTTTATTTGTTAGAACGAACAGAGGTGTGCAGCTTACACAGGAAGGAAAGCGTTTATATGAACATGTGTCAATTGCTATGGCACAACTTTTAGAGGCAGAGGAAGAACTGGCTGACGATGAAGGAATTTTTCAGGGAAGTATTTCTATTGGAGCAAGCGAAACTGCCTTAAATATATTTTTATTAGATATTCTAAAATCCTTTCACAAAATGTATCCAAAAGTAAGACTAAAAATATATAACCATTCAACGCCACAGGCAATTGAGGCTGTGAAAAGTGGCAAGATAGATTTTGCAGTTGTATCAACACCTGTAAAGGTTAAGTCGCCTTTAGAAAAAACAATCTTATGTTCATTTAAGGAAATATTAATAGGTGGAACTGATTTTGAGCATATAAAAGATGACAATATTTCTTTAAAAAATCTTAAAGACTATCCATTAATTAGTTTGGGGCAGGAAACTACTACATACGATTTTTATAATAAGATATTTTTAAAATATGGTATTGAACTTAATCCTGACACTGAGGTGGCAACTACAGACCAGATTATTCCTTTAGTAAAGTCAGATTTAGGAATGGCATTTGTTCCTGAACCTATGGCAAGAGAAAGTATTGAGAAAAACGAAATTGTTGAGATTTCTTTAAAAGAAAAAATTCCTAATAGAGAAATATGTATTGTGCATGATTGCCAGCATCCACTTAATTCTGCAGCACGAAAATTAAAAAATGAAATATGCTCCTGTTAGAGTTTCTCTTCTGCAGAACCGGCTTTGTCATTGCTTGCATAGGCTCAGCCGTAGGTATGGGAAATATTTGGAGGTTTCCATACATGGTATCAGACTGGGGAGCCATGCTTGCAGCAATAATGTTTTTCTGTGCTTTTTTTATTTCATTTGCTATAATAATTACGGATATATTTAATAAAAAATATAAGAAGAAATGTTATATGACAGCAAAGGAGAATATAAATGAACATTAGATTAGCAGAAGAAAAAGATATAGATTCAGTAATTAAATTACTAACACAGGTTTTAAATATACATGCAAAAATCAGACCGGACATTTTTATTGGTGGAACAACAAAATATACAAAAGAGGAATTAATGGAAATTTTTAATGATGCTAACAGACCTGTGTATGTGGCAGTAGATGAGAATGACAGTGTTATGGGATATGCTTTTTGTATAAAGAAGAAATAGCCATTTTCAACTAATATGGTGCCGTTTGATTCTTTATTTATTGATGATTTGTGTGTGGATCAAAATATTAGAGGAAAACATGTAGGGCAGAAGATTTTTGAGCATGTTAAGGAAGAAGCAAAGAAAATGGGCTGTTATGAAGTTACACTTAACGTTTGGGAAGGCAACGATATAGCCCGCAGATTTTATGAAAAAATGGGTATGGTTCCAAAAGAAACACAGATGGAATTTATTTTAAAATAGAGAATTAATTATGATTTGAAAGTAGTGGTCCATGTAGATTCTATTGTCTATACTAAAAATAGGGTATGTTTAAAAGGAGCAGTTTAATGTGAATCTGCTCCTTTATTAAATGTAATTAAATTTCTTTTATTCCTGTTATGTCAGGAGATATGTTCATTGAGTAGTTGGTGTGATAGATTACAAATCCGGGCATTGCACCGGCAACTTTTTTGATGTGTTTCTTTTGAATGTAATCTATTTCAACCTTGTCCTGAGCCTGTCCCTTTGAAAAATGAGCGGCAAGTCTTGCAGCTTCCTCGAAAGTTTTGTCAGGTAATTCACTATTGTTAGCTTTTACAATAACGTGTGAACCGGGGAAAGTTTTGCTATGGAACCACCAATCGTTTCCTGTGGCAACTTTAAATGTAAGTTCTTCATTTTGAATATTGTTTTTGCCAACAAATATATCAAAGCCGTCAGAGGAGACGAAGTGAAGTGGCTTACTAAGGTTCTTTTCTTTTTTGTTATTTGTTTTCTTATGTTTAATGTAGCCTGTCTGAACAAGTTCCTGCTGAATTGCCTTTAAGTCATGCTCGCTTGTTGCCATATCAATTGATATGTTGATTGTTTCAAGATAATCAATTGATGCTTTAGTTGTCTTAATAATATCAATTAATGCATCCCCTGTACGCTTTAACTTGGCATACTTGTCATAGAACTTTTTGGCATTATCTATAGGAGATAATGTTTCATCTAATGGAATTGTAATAGGCTCTCCTGTGTAGAAATTCTCGGTTTCAAATTTCTTGGTACCCGGTTCAATTGAATATCCGTAGGCAGTGAGAATTTCGCCATATACTTTGTATTTATCTTTTTTCTCAGTGTCCTTCATCTGCTTAAGCTGAATATTATATTTCTTTCTGTCTCTTTCAAGAGCAGTGGAAACAATACGTCTTAAGTTGGAAGATTTCTGGCGCATTCTTGTGTACAGATTCTTTTTGGAATAAAAGTCTTCCAATAGTAAACTAATACTTTCGTAATTAGTTGTAGTGCAATCACCATATATTGAAAGTGGAACAGCACCAAAGTCTTCAGGCTTGCCATTTTTCTCATATATTACAGGAGTGAAGTTTCCATCTTTAATTCGGTTAATTAACTGATAAAAACTCATCCAAATAAGATTCTGGTCGCCGTGTGCCAAAACATTGGCGGGCATTGAAGAATCAAGTTTGTTCTCAAAGCAAAGACTTTCAGCTATGGCAGGACTAATTCCTGTATAAGATGTAAAGATTGCTTTTGAAACAGGCATAGCATTTGAAAAAACAGTTTCCATAAAAGATTCTCTTGTAGCTTCCATTGGATTGTGTTTATCCATGGTGTCCGGAATAAAATAAGGTTTACCAGGCAATACCTGTCTTACGGAACTCATTACAGAAGTAATATGTTTAATACTGTCGATTATCATATTGTTGTCGTCCGTAAAAATAATATTGCTGTGTTTACCCATCAATTCAATTATAAGATGCTTGATTTTTATGTCGCCAAGTTCATCAAGATGTTGAATTTCAAAATCAACGATTCGCTCAAGTCCAGGCTGTGTTATACTGACAATTCTTCCATTATTAATATGTTTTCTAAGTAACATACAGAAATTAGGTGCTGTCATTGGACTTGGTTTGTTATTATTTGTAAAATATATTAAAGGAAGGCTTGCGTTAGCACTAAGAAGCATTCTATATTGAGACTTGTCAGCTTTAAATGTAAGCATAAGCTCATCTGATTCTGTCTGTGCGATTTTATATATCCTTCCATCTTTTAAAGTGGTGTTGAATTCTTTAACAAGAGCAGCCACTGTAACACCGTCAAAAGCCATAATATTTCTCCTATTATAATGTGTTTATGAATAATACATCTTGCAAGAAAAGAAGAGTACTAATCATTGTGTTTAAAATACTAGTAGAATTTTATTATTATTTCTTTATTAAGTCAACCTTGACGGTAGGGCTTTCTTGAATTATAATAAAGTGAATTATGACTATAACTAGGTCATAAACTATAAAAACCTTTGGAATACGGTATTGGAACATTTTTTCTAATATACATGTGTTCTAAGGCCGGGAGATAAAAATGTTAAAAAGTATGACGGGATTTGGCAGGTTTGAGGCTTCAGAAGGTGACAGAAAGGTTACTGTAGAGATAAAATCTGTTAATCACAGATATTTAGAATTGGGAATTAAGGCTCCTAAGAAGCTTAATTTTCTTGAAGGCGACATAAGAAATGAACTAAAAAAATACGTTGAAAGAGGAAAAGTTGACGTATTCATTACTTATGAAAATCAGGGAGAGGGCAATGAATGTGTAAGATATAATCCTACACTTGCAAGGGAATACTTTGAATGTTATGCAAGAATAAGTGAGGATCTTGGCATTGAGAATGATGTAAGAACAAGTTACATTATGAGAAGTCCTGATGTTATAACCATTGAGAATGAAGCTGATGACGAAGAGATTATTAAGTCTTTAGTTATTAAGGCTATTGACGGAGCAGCAGAGAGACTTGTTGAAACAAGAATTGCTGAAGGTGAAAGACTGAAAACAGATTTAATTAAGAAATTAGACGGTATGGTTTTAAATGTTCAGTTTATTACTGAAAAGTCACCGATTATTGTTGAAGAATACAAGGAGAAAATCACAACAAGGATTCATGAATTGTTAGAAGAAACTCAGATTGATGAAGCAAGAATTGCTCAGGAAGTTACAATGTTTGCTGACAAGGTCTGTGTTGATGAAGAACTTGTAAGACTTGACAGTCATATTAAGGCTATGAAGGAAGCGTTAATTAATGGCGGAACAATCGGAAGAAGATTGGACTTTATAGCACAGGAAATGAACAGGGAAGCTAATACTACATTATCTAAAACATCTGACCAGGAGATTTCTGATAAGGCTATTGAACTTAAGACGGATATCGAGAAGGTTAGGGAACAAATTCAAAATATAGAGTAGGTCATATTATGAAAAAAGGTAAGTTATTAATTATTTCAGGTTTTTCCGGAGTTGGAAAAGGAACAGTTGTAAAATATATTCTTGATAATTATTCAGATTACAAGATTTCAATTTCAGCCACAACAAGAAGTCCCAGAGAGGGCGAGGTTGACGGTACACATTATCATTTCCTTACAACTGAAAAGTTTGAAGATATGATTAAGAATAATCAGCTTTTGGAGTATGCTAATTATGTAGGTAATTATTACGGAACTCCAAGAGATTTTGTTGAAAAGAACATAAATGAAGGTAATAACGTTATTCTTGAGATTGAAACTCAGGGTGCTCTTCAGGTTAAGAAGATGATGCCTGAGGCAGTTATGATTTTCGTTTTACCACCTAATGCAGATACACTTAAAGAAAGACTAGTTGGAAGGCAGACAGAGACTATGGAAGTTATTAACAAGCGTTTAAGCAAGGCTGCAGAAGAAACAGGTGTTATTGATAAATATGATTATTTTGTAATAAATGATGAGATTGCAGATTGTGCAGCACGTATTAATGACATTGTAACAGACAATGATCCGGAACTTATAGGTTCTGATTGTGTTAATAAGATTAAAAATGATATTTTAAAGTTTTCGAAAGGAGAATAAATATGTTACATCCATCATATTCAGATTTAATGGCAGTAGCTAACAGTGAGGTTGAAGATGGCGAACAGCCGGTAGTACAGAGCAGATATTCTATCGTTATGGCTACATCTAAAAGAGCTAGACAGATTATTGCAGGTGATGCACCTTTAGTTGAAAAAGCAGAGGGAAAGAAGCCTTTATCAATAGCTGTAGAAGAGCTTTATAATTCTAAAATTAAGATTTTAGGAGATGATGAGGAAGAATAAGTGTCAGTAGTGACACTTTTTTTCTATAATCTTATAGAGGAGTGTATATTTGAAGATTTTATTTGTATCTCTTGGCTGTGACAAGAACCTAGTAGATTCTGAACATATGTCAGGACTTTTGTCTAAGGCAGGCTATGAATTTACTGATGATGAGACACAGGCAGATATTATCATTATAAATAGTTGTTGTTTCATAAAGGATGCTAAGGAAGAAAGCATTGAGACTATTTTTGAAATGGCAAGATATAAAGAAGAAGGACAGTGTAAAGCTTTAGTTTTGGCAGGATGTCTTGCACAGAGATATCATGAAGAAATTAAAACAGAAATTCCGGAAGTGGATATTTGCATTGGAACAACAGCAATTGACAGCATTGTAAGTGCCCTTGATGATTACTTTAAAGAACATAAGAAGAAAGAATATTTAAAGGACGTTGATTTCCTTGCGGCCGCTAATGCACCACGTAATCTTTCAACTTTGGGCAGTTATGCATATCTTAAGATTGCAGAAGGTTGCGACAAACATTGTACTTACTGTATTATTCCAAAGGTACGTGGAAATTATAGAAGCGTAAAGATGGAATACTTGATAGATGAAGCAAAGAAACTTGCCGAGCAGGGAGTTAAGGAGCTTATTCTTGTAGCACAGGAAACTACAATGTATGGAAAGGATATTTACGGAAAGAAGTCACTTCATATTCTTTTAAAAGAATTAGCTAAGATTTCAGGTATTTACTGGATTAGAATATTGTATTGCTATCCGGAAGAAATATATGATGAATTAATTGATGTTATAGCATCAGAAAAGAAGATTTGTAATTATCTGGATTTACCAATTCAGCATGCAAGCGATACTATCTTAAAGAAGATGGGAAGAAGAACAACTAATAAAGACTTGCGTGACATAATTGGAAAGCTTAGAAAGAGAATCCCTGATATTGTTCTTAGAACAACATTAATAACAGGATTCCCGGGTGAAACAGAAGAAGATCACCAGATTAATCTTGATTTTGTAAATGAGATGGAATTTGAACGTCTGGGAGTGTTTACTTATTCAGCAGAGGAGAATACTCCGGCAGCTAACATGCCTAATCAGATTGATGAGGAAGTAAAAGAAGACAGACGTAATGACATTATGGAATTACAGCAGGATATTGTGTTTGACAATTCAGAAAAACACATTGGAAAAACATATATAGCTATGATTGAAGGAAGAATATCCGGTGAAAATGCTTATATGGGACGTACTTATATGGATGTTCCGGGCATTGACAGTAATATTTTCATAATTACAGACGAAGAACTTATGACAGGCGATTTTGTCAAAGTTAAAGTTACAGGTATTAATGACTATGATCTTATTGGTCAGTTAGATGAATAGAATGGAGGAATTTATGAATTTACCTAACAAATTAACAATATTTAGAATTCTATGTATTCCTGTTTTTGTTGTATTAATGTTAGTTAATGCTATACCTTACAACAATTATATTGCAGTTGGAGTTTTTATTATTGCAAGTTTAACAGATATGCTTGATGGAAAGATTGCAAGAAAGTATAATCTTGTAACTAATTTTGGAAAGTTTATGGATCCTTTAGCAGATAAACTTTTGGTTAGTGCAGCACTTATCTGTCTTTGCGGAAGCAAGATTCCGGCATGGATTGTTATTATAATTATAAGCAGAGAGTTGTTTATAAGTGGATTTAGAACATTAGCTGCAGATCAGGGAATTGTTCTTGCCGCAGGATGGTGGGGAAAATTTAAAACAACATTCCAGATGATAATGATTATTGTCCTAATCCTTGATATCCCTCTTAAAGCATTTGATATCATTGGTTGGATTTTAATATGGATATCTCTTGCACTTACAATTATTTCTATGATTGATTATGTGGCAAAGAATATTCAGGTTTTGAAAAATTAATTCTATGAAAAATAACGGAGGAAAATTATGTTGGCGTACAGAGATTTGACTAAAGAACAGTTAGAGGAAGAGTTATTAAAGCAGAAGGAAGCTTACAAGGAGATATGTGCAAAAAATATTAGCCTTGACATGTCCAGAGGAAAACCGGGACCTGACCAGTTAGATTTATCAATGGATATGCTTGATGTATTTAACAGCAAGTCAGAATTAAAGAGTGAAAACGGTTTTGACTGTAGAAACTATGGTGTTATGGATGGTATTCCTGAAGCAAAGAAGTTAATGGCTGATATAATGGGTACTAAGCCTGAAAACGTTATTGTTTATGGAAATGCAAGTTTAAATATTATGTATGATACGGTTTCACGTTCATACACACATGGAGTTAACGGTTCTACACCTTGGTGTAAACTTGAAAAAGTCAAATGGTTATGCCCTGTTCCGGGATATGACAGACATTTTGCTGTTACAGAGCAGTTTGGCATTGAAATGATTAATGTTCCATTGTTAGAAGATGGCCCTGACATGGATATGGTAGAAGAATTAGTAAGTAAGGATGCTGCAATAAAAGGTATTTGGTGTGTTCCAAAATATGCTAACCCTACAGGAACATCTTATTCAGATGAAACTGTAAAGAGAATGGCAGCATTAAAGCCGGCAGCAGAAGACTTTAGAATATATTGGGATAATGCTTATGGAATTCATCATTTATATGATGAAGAAACTAATCAGGATAAACTTCTTGATATTATTTCAGAATGTGAAAAGGCAGGAAATCCTGATATGGTTTATGAATTTGCATCAACATCTAAGGTAACATTCCCTGGTTCCGGTGTAGCTGCTCTTGCAACTTCAAAGAATAATATTGAATTTATTAAGAAGCAGATGACTATTCAGACAATTGGTCATGACAAAATCAATCAGTTAAGACACGTAAGATACTTCAAAGATATTAATGGAGTTAAAAAGCATATGATGAAACATGCTGAAAAACTCAGACCTAAATTTCAGGCTGTTATTACAATGCTTGACAAGGAATTAAAAGATGCTGACATTGCAACATGGACAAACCCTAAGGGTGGATATTTCATTTCTTTTGATGTAATGGAAGGTTGTGCTAAGAAGATTGTTCAGATGTGTAAGGAAGCAGGAATGGTACTTACAGGAGCAGGAGCAACATATCCTTATGGAAAAGATCCTGAAGATAAAAATATTAGAATCGCTCCATCATTCCCTTCACCTGAAGAATTGGTTGAAGCTAGCAAGATTTTAATTGTTTGCACTAAGATTGCAACAATTGAAAAAATGCTTGATAAATAATGTCAAAAATATTGAACAATATAGAAAATAGGTTACATTGATTTTGTGTAACCTATTTTTTATTTCATATGTAGTAAATCTAAATGAAACTTTGTTATACTTATATGAAAAATTAACTATTATTGCAGGTCTTTTATTATTTTGAGTATTTTTTCTTTTAAAACAGTATCACATTTTTTTAGTTCTAAAATTATCTGTTGGTCAAGTGATTCGTTGTCGGAAGAATATTCTTCGCTGACAACATAGTCAAGGGTTGTGTTCATGGCTTTACATATGTAAACTAACGTGTTAAGTGATACTTTGCTATGGCAGTTTTCGATATTGCTTATATGGCTTACATTTACATCTGCAGCAGTTGCAAGATATTCCTGGGTAAGTCCCATTGAAACTCGTTTTCTTCTGATTTTGTTGCTTATAGCTTTGTAATTAATCTCTTTCATTTTCGCTACCTCATCTTTCTGTTTCATTAAATTTTATTATGAATGAAAATGTTACTTAATAAGCTGTAGCTATAAAATGTTTACCTATAGGAAAAATATGGAAAAAGATTAATCAATACTTTTAAAAAATTACATTAAATCCCCAAGAATTATAAAAAAGCATGATAAAAATTCAATTATTATGTTGCTTATTGAATGAACAAGTAGTAAGATATACTTATGGTTAAAGCAATGTACGATAAATGCTAATTTACACAGAAAGTTCTATAAAAAAATTTCCGTTGGTATTGACAGGACTAAAATATTATATTAATATTATTACGAACACAAGTTCGAAAAGAGAGGAAGACGACGATATGAATAAAGAAGATAAATTAAAAGCATTGGATGCAGCCATTGCGCAGATTGAAAGACAGCATGGTAAAGGTTCAATTATGAAGTTAGGAGATTCAGGTAAGTCTATGAATGTGGAAACTATTCCTACAGGTTCTTTAAGCTTGGATCTTGCTTTGGGTATGGGAGGAATACCTAAGGGCAGAGTAGTTGAAATCTATGGACCTGAATCAAGTGGTAAGACTACTGTAGCTCTTCATATGATTGCGGAAGTTCAGAAGAGAGGCGGAGTTGCAGGTTTTATTGATGCAGAACATGCACTTGATCCTGTATATGCTAAGGCTATAGGTGTTGATATTGATAATTTATATATTTCACAGCCTGACTATGGAGAACAGGCACTTGAAATTACTGAAACAATGGTAAGATCAGGTGCAGTTGACATTATAGTAGTTGACTCTGTTGCAGCATTAGTTCCTAAGGCCGAAATTGACGGCGAAATGGGTGAATCTCATATGGGACAGCATGCACGTCTTATGTCACAGGCATTACGTAAATTAACAGGTATTATGAACAAGACAGGATGTACTGTAATTTTTATTAACCAGTTAAGAGAGAAGATTGGTGTAATGTTTGGTAACCCTGAAACAACTACAGGTGGTAGAGCGTTAAAATTCTACGCTTCTGTTAGAATGGATGTTAGAAGAGTTGAAACACTTAAGACAGGTGGCGAGATGGTAGGTAACCGCGCAAGAGTTAAGGTTGTTAAGAATAAGATTGCACCACCATTTAAGGAAGCTGAATTTGATATTATGTTTGGTAAGGGTATATCAAGAGAAGGAGATATTCTTGACTTGGCAGCTAATTGTGGTGTTGTTATTAAGAGTGGTTCATGGTATGCATATAATAATGAGAAGATTGGTCAGGGACGTGAGAATGCCAAGAAGTACTTTATGGAGAATCCTGCAGTAATGGAAGAAGTTGAACAGAAAGTTAGAGATTTCTATAACATTGACGGAACACAGCAGGAAGAAGCAGAACAGCCTGTAGGTGAAGAATAATATAGAATTGTAATAAGGGATTATGATTAGGGTTGTGCGGATAGAGCCTTATAAGAACAGAAACAAAGTTGTATTGGATAATGGAGAGAAGTTTCTGCTGTATAAGGGTGATATTAGAAAGTTTAAATTAGAAATTAATCAGGAAATTTCTAAAGTAACATATAATGAGATTAAACAGCTATTATATGAGCGTGGAAAAGAAAGAGCTTTATATATTCTTGATAAGACTTTCAAGACTGAAAAGCAGATTAAAGATAAACTAATTCAGGGAATGTACCCTGAGGATGTTATCAAGAGGATTATTGAATTCCTTAAGAAGTACGACATTATTAATGACAAGAGATATGCTTCAATGTACATTGAGTATAAGGGTAAAACCAGAAGCGGAAGACAGATATCTCAGGATTTAATGATTAAGGGAATATCTAAGGATATAATTAGCGAAAGCTTTGAATCAACTGATTATTCGGATGCTGACTCTTTAAAGAAGATTATTGATAAGGGAGCTAAAAGATATAATTTGGATGATAGGAAGGATTTGCAGAAGTTGTATCAATATCTAATGGGAAAAGGCTATAAATATTCGGATATAAAGAATGAATTATCAGAGTATTTTGAACATTTGGAAAGTCAATTTGATGATGAAATTTAAGTCGTTATAGTGATTGAGTAATCTTTGACTTAAATGGTTTCTGTTAGAAGAATTATTGCTACAATATGTATTAGTTCTCTCATTATCTTACACGACATATTGTTGGAATCTATTCAAAATCTATTAGTGGTTTACTTGACATAAGTATACTAATAAA
>ERZ860445.967-NODE-967-length-18384-cov-3.973376_pt1 | contig 18384 bp, 10 predicted proteins | sample MGYA00509977_ERZ860445 | MGnify/ENA primary metagenome ERZ860445 (study PRJEB30046, sample SAMN00715233) | human gut metagenome | study: EMG produced TPA metagenomics assembly of the A metagenome-wide association study of gut microbiota in type 2... | reverse complement strand
GGCAGGGTAGCCGTAGCTGCACTGGATGATCGCCGCGCCGTTGTCGGCGGCGTATTTGATGGCCTTGGCCGACGTGGCCGCGTCGCCGCCGTCTTTGTCGTGGAAAATCTGACAGGACATGATCTTCACGCCGTCGTTTTTGCCCGAGCCGCCTGCGATGCCTGCGACGCCCGTGCCGTTGTTGTTCACGGCTGCGACCGTTCCTGCCACGTGCGTGCCGTGGTCCGGTGCATCGCCTTTGGTGCTGATGGTCAGCGTCGTATTGTCGACGAAGTTGAACCCGTGTATGTCGTCGGCATAGCCGTTCGAGTCGTCGTCACGGCCTTCCGAGCCGTTCAGCTCGGCGGTGTTGGTCCACATGTTGGCGGCCAGGTCGGGATGGTCCCACTGCACGCAGTTGTCCACGACCGCGACGATAACGCGCGGGTCGCCCGTGCAGAGCTTCCAAGCCTCGTCGCAGTTGACATCGGCTCCCGCCTTGATCTTCGAATAGATCGACTTGTCGCCGGTGTTGATGTAGTGCCATTGTTTGCCCAGGTGGGGATCGTTGAACCCGACGGCCGCACGGGTCTGCGGCGCAGCGCCGGTTTCGGCCAGCGGGATGACCCGGCCTTCGTGCACGTGCATCAGCTGCTGGTTGAATTCCACCTTGCTCACTTCGGCGATCCGGGCCATGTCGAGGGCCGCCTTGTCGAGATCGGCGGCGGCGTCGAACTCCACGACGTACCAGCGGTGCAGGCCGGCGGCGCGCGTGCGCTCCTCGTTCCGTTCGTCTACCGGGAACAGACGCTGTAACGCCTTTACCCCGATGCTGCCGAGCACGGCGTCGAAATCGGCGATGCCCGAACGGGTGGCGACGCCGCCCGAACGCGTAACCTGCATGACCGATGATTCGATGCCCGCTACGGCCTCTTCGCCGAAGCAGACCAGCAGTTCGCCCCTGACGGCGTTCTCCGACGAGAATACGAGTTTGGAGGCCGCTTTCGCTTCCGGTTCGGGACCCGTCGCCTGCTCCGTCGCATCCTTGGTGCACGACCCCAGGGAGAGCGCCGCAGACAGGAGCAGCAGGCTCCATAAAGTTGTTGTCCTTGTCATAATCTTATAATCCTAATATTAGTGCATGTCGTGACCGGTGTTTCGTTTCATTGGACCACAGAACCCGACACGGTCGCTCGGACTGTGTCGGGTCGTGTGGAACAATATGCGTCGGTTATTTCAAAACCGGGAGGTTTTCGCGGATTTTGAAATCGGCGCGGCGGCCGATCTGTTTCGGCAGCGGCTCACATTTCGCCGTCTTCACGCTCAACGTGCGGACGCCGTGGTTCGTGTTATCGCTGTTCCTGACGAATGTGGTGTTCATCTGGAGGCCGCGGCTGTCGAGCGACTTCCCGATGTGGCCCGGAACACGGACGCTGCTGAACGGGATCTTCGTGCGGACGCTCTGAACTTTGGCTGCGGATGCTGCGGATGTCGTTCCGCTCTGCTTCGTGATGGTTGTTCCGTCGGTATAGTATGCCGCCAAGACTCCGATGATCTCGTTGACGGTGAAATCAGCAACGGGAGCCTCGACGTCGGTCGTCAGCGCTGAAACTTGTTTCGACGCCAGATCGATCGTCAATACGATCGGATCGCTGCCTTCGCTCTCTTCGGTTGCGAACGAGAAGATACCGTAACCGCGGGACTGGTCCGGAGTGAGCGCCTCCGTGAATTTGCCGAGCAGGTTGCCGTCGTCCTCCCGGCCGAGCTGCACGCCGCTCATCGTGAGCGTCGACTTGGCCGAGTCATAGGTTGCGTACCATTGGGTGCCGTCCTCTACGGCGAAATCCTTCACGAAAAATTCGGTGTTGCTTCCGACGGTAGGTATTACCTCGAATACATTTTCGAACGTGTTTTCCGCGCTGGCCGCGTAGGACATGCCGTATTTCCCGATGATCAACTCTCCGGTATAGGGCGGTATGTCCGTCACGAACGGTTCGCACACGATCAGTTTTTTCTTGCCGTAGTTGTTCGTTGCTTCGACAACCAGCGTATAGGATGCGCCCGGTGTCAGATTGATCATTATGTCCCAATACTTTCCGGTCGTTGCAAGTTCTTCCATCGCATCGGCATTGAGTTCTTTACCGTATTTATCGACTACATCCTGCAGGGTCAGGCCTCCGGTTTGAATCTCGATATTGTCGATTATGGAAGTTTTGTTGAAGTAGGTTTTGATCTTCTTCATCTCCGTGCCGGTGATCTCGTACACGGCCGATGAGTAATCGGGATACTTCGATACATATGCTGCGGCATCGGGATAGGCGCTGACTTTATAGAGCGAGCCGGCGATGTCGTTGGGGACCGAGGTCCCTCCTATGCCCGGGAAGTAGAACGATGCTGCGGAAGCTTCGCCGGAAACCGGTTTTTGCGCTTTGTCAAGGGGCAGGGCGACTACGGTATAGGTTCCGGGTCCAGGCAGTACGGCTTCGGCGGAGACTTTCTCGCCGCCTATGGTGAAGTCCTGCAACTCGTTGATGTTTTCGGCTGATCCGTCGGCGATCGCTGCGACAAGCGTAGCGGTTTCGGCCTCGGTCAATTCATTTTCGACGAGAACATAGCGGATGTTCGTAACGTCGGCGCCGTAGGTGAAGTTGATGACGGCGCTCGCCGTCTCTCCGTCGGCGCTGACCTTCATGCCGTCGTATACGGCGGAGAGCGTATAGTCGGTCAATTCGGCGCCGGGCAGGAGGATACGGAACAGTCCGGACTTATTGGCTTTGAGGCTGCCGGCGCCGCAAACGAATGCGAGGGCCTCCTGGGGGAACGTGATCACGCCGTTTACCAGCGTACCTTCTCCGCCCGTGAGCATGGCGATTTCATAATTGCCATAGCTGGGGTCCTGATCGATGATTCCCGTGAACTGACGCGGCATGACCACTTTCGTCGGGTCGCTGCAATCGATGGTGATGTTGACCGGAGTATAGGTCAGTTTGACCTGCGACTCGATCTCTTCCTGCGAACCTCCGAAGAATTCGGTCAGGAGCGGCCAGCCGTACATCTCTTCGATCATGTAGATGCCCTTCTTCGATTTGTGCTCGTGGATCGTGACCTCGATTTCGGGATTTCCGCCGTTAAACATGCTGCAAAGATAGTCGTCGCGGAATTTTCCGGTTCCCAGTTTCACCCAGGGCCAGGGGGCGACGATGATGTCGAGCGAACGGTTGCCGTAGGGCGTCGTGTTGTCCTCGTCGTTGATCAGGAACGAAAGGGGGTATTCCTTGCCGTCTTCGAGTTTGGTGCGGTCGAAGGTGATCAGCAGTTCGGAAGTCTCCTTGCCGGCTGCGAACGATACCGACGACGGAATGGTGAACAGACCCGACTCGTCGCTGGCGAGAACCGCTACGGTCAGCGCCTCGTCCTTGGCGATGCGTTTTACCGGGATGGCGATGGAGGAGACGTCGTCGCTGATGCTATGCTGGGTGGTCACATTCTCGGGGAAGTAGACCTGTGCGCCGTCGACCTCGGGACCTGCTTTGAAGTCATCGTCGCTGCAGGCCGTGAACAGCCCCGCGACGATGGCGACAGTCGCCAGAAAGAATATTTTTATACTTTTCATAAATAGCGATGTTTTTTATTTTACAGACTTGACCGTTTGGGTCGGGTTGGGGTTGTTCTTGCCCGAAAGCGCCTTATTCTGCTGTACGGCGTTCAGCGGGAACACGCAGTTCCACCAGGGGGCGCGTCCGTCCGTGGAAAGCTGGGCCATCGGGGGAGCGTTCGTGCCGGTGTCGCCGTTGTGCATGCCGATGTTCAGACGCTTCAGGTCGTAGAAGATGACGCCCTCGCCCCAGAACTCGATCCGCTTCTGGAAAATGATCTCGTCGATCAGGTCGTTGGCCGCCGGAACCGTATAGGCCGGATCGCGGTTGGCCATGAACGACTGCAACAGCGACTTGCCGGTGGCGGCGTCGTAGTGCGCCGTAGCCTCGGCCTCGATCAGGTACATCTCCTCGACACGCATCATCGGGATGCTCGTCACGTTACCCGTGGAATAGTTTCGTTTTTCGCCGTTGGCCGCGTGGAACTTAAACGATGCGTAGGGGGCTATCGTTGCGAACTCCTCCTCGGTCAGGGTCGTATAGGGTGCGATGGCGTCGAACGAGCGGTCGGCTCCGACAAAGCTCTTTTTGCGGAAGTCGCCCGACGAAATGCGGTTGTAGCTGAATACCGAGATACCCGGCTGCGCTCCGTAGCCGTAACCCCAGATAGCCTCGGTCGCCATGTGGGCCGACCACGACAGCAGGTTGTTGAGCACGGTGTCGGTGGTCTGGATCATGGCCCACATCCACGACGAATTGACCGTGTTGAACCCGGTCTTCGGGTCGAGCCACTGGCTTTCGGTCATAATCGTGCAGCCCGAAGCGTCGATGGCCTTGCGGGCGTATTCGGCGGCCAGACGGTAAGCGGCGTCGCCGGTCGGAACTTCCGCATACGATTCGGTGAAGCCGCCCAGCCAGAGGTAGGCGCGGGCCTTGAGTCCGTAGATCACGGCCAGCGAGGGCAGGTTTTTCGTCGCCGGCGTATAGTTGGCCAGCAGGGTCTCGGCGGTGTTGAGGTCCTCGAAGATGAACTTGAACATCTCCTCACGCGATACGCGCGGGTTGTTCTCCAGTTCCTCCATGCTCGTATCTTCCCGGACGATGGGAACGGTCAGCCCCTTGACGGCTTCCAGCTCGGTCTCGTAGGCGGGACGTTCGGGAGCCTTGGCCGGCAGCGCGTCGTAGAGACGGGCCAGGTCGAGGTAGCAGAGCGCGCGGAAAGTCTTGGCGATGCCCATCATCTCCTCTGCGCCTTCGCTCTGGTTTGCGATGTCGATGGCCTCATTGGCCGTGAAGATGAACTTGTAATAGTTGGTGTAGAAGAACGGGGACGCCCAGCCGTTTGCTGCCAATCCGGTCGAGTTGCCCGGATAGAGCCATGCCTGCCAGCGGTCGTAGTACTGGTTGCCGCCCGGCAGGTTGCCGCTGACGGGGAACACCTCGCCGACCATGCGGTCGGTGGCGCCGAAGATGCCCGGGTAGCCGAAGTCGATGTGCTCGCCGAGGTCTGTATAGTTGGTGATGAGCACCGTCGGCATCGCAGTGATAAGACCCTCCTTTGCGAACGGAGATTCGGCAGTCTGATCGCTGGTGGCGTATCCGCTTTCGGGGAAGGTCTCCTTGATACAGCCCGAAAGAAGCACGGATGAACCGAGAAGCAGCGCCGTTGTTTTCAGTATGTTGTTCATTTTCATAATATTCGTCGTTTAACAAATTAGAACGTTACGGTTACACCGCCCGAGAAGGTGCGAATCGGGGCGTAGTAGTACGGGTTCGTGATTCCGTTGATGGCCTGACGCGGGTCGAGACCCTGACGCTTGGACCAGTACCATACATTGTCGCAGGCGAAGTAGATACGCAGATTCTCGACGAGGAACTTGCGCGTGATACGCTTGGGCAGCGTATATCCGAGCGTGATGTTCTGGATGTTCAGGTACGATGCGCTGGTGAGGAAACGGTCCGAGACGGCTGCCTGATTCGAGTCGTTGTAAGCAAAACGCGGAATGTTCGAACCGGAGTTCTCGGGAGTCCACGAATTGAGCAGGTCGTGGTGGTAGTTGTTTCCGGTCGACGTTCCTGCCGGGGAGTCCATGTAGAACATGTAGCCCTGATCGAGAACCTGGCCGCCGAGCTGGTAGGTGAAGCCGATCGAGAAATCGACGCCGTAGAAGCGCAGCGACGTGCCGAAACCGCCGTAAACGTCCGGCAGGGCATCTCCGTGCATTTCGCGGCCCTCCTGCGAGGCCACCGAGTAATCGGAGGTCTTGATGCGCTCCTTGTTGCCGGCATCATCGGTCTTGTAGGTGTACCACAGCGATTTTCCGGTCTCGGGGTCTACTCCCGCGTAGGTCGGAACGTAGAACGAGAAGACGGATTCCCCTTCGGTGAGGAATTTGGTGCTCTGCCAGCGGCCCACGTGTTTGCCGTCGGCCGTCGTGTTGTTTTTGAACTGCTCCGGCAGGTGGGTCACCTTGTTCTTGTAGTGGGTCATGTTGAGCGAGAAGTCCCACACGAGGTTTTTGGTCCGGATCAGGTCTGCGTTCAGTTCGATTTCGAGACCGCGGTTGACCATGTCGCCGATGTTGGTGAAAATGGTCGTGTAACCCGACTCGATCGGAGTGGCCAGCTCGAACAGCATGTCGGTGGTCTTGCGGTTGAAGACATCGATGCTACCCGACAGACGGTTGTCCCAGAGGCCGAACTCTACGCCGACATTGAGGTTGGCGTTGGTCTCCCAGGTGATGTCGGGGTTGCCTTTCTGGTAGAGTACGCTCGTAACGCCGTCGCCGCTGCTCAGGATCTCGCGGTAGTCGGTATAGCGGTAGTAGGATTCCGCTTTCGATCCGAGGTTGTCGTTACCCTGCGAACCGTACGATGCTTTGACCTTCAGCATGTTGACCCACGAAGCGTTGAACCAGCTCTCGCGGTTGATGATCCAGGCTGCGCCGAGCGACCAGAAGTTGCCCCAGCGGTGGTCGGGGTGGAAGCGCGACGATGCGTCGCGGCGGTACGATCCCGAGAAATAGATGCGGTTGTCGTAGTCGTACTGTCCGCGGAAGAAGTAGCCCTCGTTGTTGTACTCCAGAACCGACGAACCCGACCGCGACGAGTCGACGACGGCGCCGCTGAGTTCGGTGTTGTCCGGCGAGAACATCATGGTCTTCGAGCCGTACAGACCGTAGGATTTGCGGTTGTACATTTCATGGCCGAAGAGCAGGTCGAGGTTGTGGACGTCGGCGAAGGTGTTGGTGTAGGTCAGGAGCTGCTGCATGTTGTAGGCGATCTCCCGACTGTGGCTCTTGAAAACGGCGCCGCCCGATTCGGCGAACTGTCCGTAGTAGGGGTTCGACACCTCCGTACCGCGGGTTTCGTCGAGCGACACGCTTCCGTTGAGGGTCAGTTTCAGGCCCTTGTACAGGGAGAAATCGGCAAAACCGTTGGCCATGAAGGCATTGCCCTCGTTGATGTATTTGTTGAGCTGAATGTCCTGCAGGTCGTTGCTCTTGCCGCCGTTGGTGCGCAGTGCGCCGCCGTTGCGGCCGTCGCCGGTATCGTACATCTTGAATCCGTACTCGTCGATCATAATGTTGCCGTTGCCGTCGCGCATGTAGACCGGATAGATCGGCGCCATGCGGATCGCCGTGGCGAATGCGTTTCCGCCGTCGGCGTTGCCTTCGCCCTGACCGTCGCCGTCGTCGTTGGTTTTGTTGCCGTTGTTCCAGACGAAATGGGTGTAGGACATGTTACCGCCGACTTTCAGCCACTTTTTGGCCTGGTAGTCCGCGCGCAGACGGGCGGTGTAGCGCTCGTTGCTCGAACCGTCGACGATACCCGTGTTGTCCAGATAGCCGAGCGATGCGAAGAAATTGGCGCGGTCCGTCGCGCCGGAAACGCTGACGTTGTACTCCTGACGGAACGACGACGATTTGTAGATTTCGTCGAGCCAGTTGTCGGGTTGCAGGTAGAACTGCTGGCCCTTGGCGTCGGTTACCAGGCGGCCCTGCTTTGCACGCGGATTGAGACGGCCGTTGTCGCCGATGAGGTTCTGGCCGTCGGGCACGGTGAAGACGTTGTAACCCAGACCGCCGGGATCGTTCGACGTCAGCAGCTTGTTGGCGGCGATGTTGGCGGCCAGGGGAGTGTACTTCTGGTCGAGCGTGTAATAGTTGTACAGCGACTTGTAGTGCATCTCGTAGTATTCGCCCGCATCCTCCACGATGTCGTAGGTCTGCAATGCACGGGTGTTGATGCCCCACTTGCCGTCGAAAGTCACGGTGGCCTCGCCGGCCTTCGCACGCTTGGTCGTGACCATGATTACGCCGTTCGCGCCGCGGGAGCCGTACAGGGCGTTCGACGCGGCGTCCTTGAGGACGCTGATCGACTCGATGTCGGCAGCGTTGATGTTGTTGATGTCGCCTTCGTAGGGCACGCCGTCTACAACCCAGAGCGGGTCGTTTTTGGCATTCATCGAACCGTAGCCGCGCACGTAAATCTTCTGACCGGAACCCGGACGGCCCGAGGCGGAGGAGAACTGCACGCCGGCGATTTTGCCGACGAGGGCATCCCCGACGTTCGAAGACTGCGTTTTTATCAGATCGTCGGATTTGATCACCTTCGCCGCTCCGGTGAAGGCGTCTTTCTTGGCTGTACCGAAGGCCACTACGATCACGTCGTCGATGGCCTGTGCGTCTTCTTTGAGCGAGATGTTGATTCGGGTCTTGCCTCCGATGGCCACCTTCTGGGTTTCATAGCCGATGAAGGATACGACCAGCGATCCGTTTCCGGGAGCCGTGATGGTGAAGCTACCGTCTCCGTTTGAGGTCGTGCCGACATGCGAGCCGTCGACCATAACCGTTGCTCCGGCGACCGGTTTCCCGTCGGGACCGGTGACTGTTCCGGAAATTTGCTTACTCTGGGCCAGCGAGAGTAATATTCCCCCCCCCAATAAAGCAATTAACGATAGTAGAATTTTTCTTACCATAAGCGTTAATCTAATAGTTTTTTTAAAATAAAAAGTTCACAAGCAAAGGTATGAAATTGCTAACTCGTTTACAAATAAATTATTAAAATAATTTACCAATATAACATATGTGTAGAAGATTGGTCGATAACGGTTACGATTTTGAAAATATCATCTCAAGAGGATTACAAATTGTAATCCCCTTTTTCGGGTGTTTTCGGGTGTTTTGAGCGAATGTGTTAGCTGCGTGAACTTCTGCGTATATGTGAATCGGTCCTCAAAGGCGCTCCCGGACTTTTTCCAGGTCGGTATCGCGGTACAGCGTATCGAGGCGTTTCGAGAGCCGCTCCATGTCACCGTCGAGTTTCGAGTGGGTGATGGTCGCATAAATCTGCGTAGTCCGTATATTCTTATGCCCCAGCAGCTTGCTGATCGTTTCGATCGCCATTCCCTGCGAAAGCGTGATCGTCGTGGCGAAGGTGTGCCGGGCCGAATGGAACGTGATGTGCCGGGGAATGCCCGCCAGAGACATGATGCGTTCGAGGCAGATGTTGCACCAGCCGTTGCTCGGCAGGCGGAATATCCGCACATTCCGCTGCATCGGTTTGTATTTCAGCAGAATGGCGTACGGTATCGCGAAGATGCGCACGTTGACCGCAGATCCTGTTTTGCGGCGGGTGGTGCTGATCCACAGCTGTTTGCCGTCCTGCTGGATATGCTGCGGGGTCAGCGTGCAGAGGTCGATGTAGGAGAGTCCCGTGAAGCAACTGAACAAAAATGCATCGCGTACCAACTGTAAGGTCATGTCGTCGAGGTCCAGACGGATCAGCTTGCGGATTTCGGTCATGGACAGGTAGTTTCGCGCGACGAATTCGCTGCGCAGTTTGTAATTCGCGAAGAGGTCCTTGGCCATGTGGCCCCGGCTGCGGGCCAGCATGAGGATGTGCTTGAACGCGATCATGTAGATCCACGTCGTGTTTTTCTTGTGTCCGCACTCCTGTGCGATGTAGTGGTGGAACCCCGTCAGGAACTCTTTGTCGAGTTCTTTGAACAGCAAATCCTTGCGGTTGAATTTGTCGTTGACGTAGTTTTCGAGATGCTTGTAAACACACCTATATTTATAGTAGGTCGTTTTGCTGCGGCTGATGCCCACCATCCGGCTGAACTCCTCGTTGTGATGCCTGAAGAAGGCCAGCAGCGTTTCGTTGCGCTGGTCGTTGCCGAAATACATCTCCTTGACCATTTTCGGAGTGACCAGGGCATGCTCGTAAAACAGCGTGTTGTAACATCTTTCGATGTGGAAACGAATCTGCGAGAGTTGTTCGTTGACATGTGAGGCAACCGCGCTGCGCCCTGCCGCCCGTCCCATACTCACATCCCAGAGATTCGGATTCACGGATAGTTGCGTGGACAGCTGCGTTCGCTGTCCGTTGATCGTAATGCGTCCCATGATCGGCGTGTTTCCATTGCGTAAAGGCGCATTCTTCTTGATGTAAAACAGTACTTTGAACGTGTTTCTCATTCCCTTCCTAACCTTTTTTTAACAATAAACAATCCGCGATAAAGGTAATGATAAAGTTACTGCCAAACGGTATATCAATTGGACCAAATAGCTTATACGGCACGGTTTAACCCTTCTTGTCCGGTAACTATCTGGTAACACAACCCGGACGCACGGAGATGTCGTCCGTATATCTTACACGCTTAATACCAAACTATTAGGCATTTCTCGGAAAATGTGTTCCGGAACGCTGTAATTATCCTATATCCAGCAGTTTATTATCCGGAATCCGGGGCGATTGTTTCTTATTTTAAAATTTTATTAAAATTAACGCTTATGGTAAGAAAAATTCTACTATCGTTAATTGCCGTTTTGGGGCTTTGTGTATATGGATTCGCCCAAAACCGGCAGGTTTCCGGTAAAGTTGCCGATGCGGAGGGTAAGCCTGTCGCGGGCGCAACCGTTATGGTCGACGGCACGTCGACCGGTACGACCACGGGCACGGACGGTAAATTCACCATCGCCGCACCCGCCGACGCTACGCTGGCGGTTTCGTTCATCGGTTACGAGACCCGGAAAGTGGCTGTTGCCGGAAAGACGCATGTCGAAGTCGTGATGCACGAAGATGCGCAGGCCATCGAGAATGTCGTGGTGACCGCTTTCGGCACGACGACGAAAAAAGACCTTACGGGATCAATCGCCACCATCCGCGGCGAGGAGCTTGCGAAGCGTCAGGTTTCGACCGTTTCGAAAATGCTCGAAGGAGCGGTTCCCGGCGTGCAGCTGACTACGGCCACCAACCAGCCCGGTACGGACGCTGCGATCTACGTCCGCGGCGTCGGTTCGCTCAATGCGGGCACCGGCGCGCTGATCGTGCTCGACGGCTCGCCCTATCAGGGCAGCCTGTCCGACATCAACCCGGCCGACATCGAGTCGATCTCCGTGTCGAAGGACGCCACGGCCAACTCGCTCTACGGTTCGCGCGCCGCGAACGGTGTGGTTTTCATCACGACCAAGCGCGGCAGCCTGGACAATCCCACGATCAGCGTCGACACGCGATTCGGTATCAACACCCGCGCTGTCCCCGAGTATGACATCATCACCGATCCGGGCGAATACCTCGAGGCGCAGTGGCGCACGATGCGCGACACGAAGTGGGCGTCGAGCCCCGAAGAGGGAGGCGGCGATCTGGCTGCCGCGGCGCTCTATGCCTCGCAGGAGGTGCTGGGTGCACACGGAAATTACAGCCCCTACAAATATTCGTCGACCTACCTGATCGACCCTGCGACCGGCAAACTCGACCCGTCGGCCCGGCGCATGTACAGCGAGCGCCTGCAGGACGAACTCTTCAAGACCGGATTCCGCAACGAGACGAACGTTTCGGTCAGCGGCGGGAACGAGAAGTCCGACTATTTCATCTCGCTGGGTTACCTCAAGGACGAATCCTATGTGATCGAATCGGATTTCGAGCGTTACAGCGCCCGCGTGAACGTCAACACCAAGCTCCGCAAGTGGATCAAGGTGGGCGCCAACCTCTCCTATGCCCACACGGTGCAGAACAACATTCTGGAGGGCAGCAGCCTCGCTTCGTCGGCGTTCGCCACGGCGCGTTCGTGGGAGCCGGTTTATCCGGTCTACGCCCGCGATGCCGAGGGGAAAATCAAGTATGACGAAAACGGCGACAAGGTTTACGACCTGGGTACGGGGCAGACCGACGGCACGACGACCCGTCCCGGAACTTCGGGCCAGAACATCATCGCCACGCTGAAGATGGACACGCGCGACATCAAACGCAACAACTTGCAGGGCCGCGCTTACGGGGAGATCTATTTCCTGCGCGACTTCACCTTCACCTCGAGCATGTCGCTGGGCTATCGCGCCTCCGACGAACTGCTGTTCTATAACCCCACGATCGGCGACGGACGCGGTTCCAAGGGCCGGATCAACAAAAAGTCTACGGACGTTTACGATCTGAACCTGATCCAGATGCTCAATTACAAAAAATCCGTCGGACGCCACAATATCAATGCGCTGATCGGGCATGAGTACAACAGCTGGGTGCGCGATTACGCCGAGGTCGAGAAGACGAACATTTACGATCCCAAGAATCCGCAGCTGAACAACGCCGGCGAGATGGGGTCGATCAACGGCTATCAGGACGTGCTGCGCATTCAGGGTTTCTTCGGCAAACTGGAGTACAACTACGACAACCGTTATTATTTCTCGGGCGGTATCCGCCGCGACGGAACCTCGCGTTTCAAATACAATCCCTGGGGCACGTTCTGGTCCGTCGGCGCTTCGTGGCGCATCGGAGCCGAGAAGTTCATGGAGAGTACGCACAGCTGGCTTTCGGAGCTGAAACTCCGCGCCACGTACGGTACGCAGGGTAACGAGGACCTGGCCAACTACTATCCCTATACCGACCAGTATACGGTTACCATTTCCGAAGGCAAGCTGGGTACGGAGATCTATTACTACGGCAATCCCGATCTGACGTGGGAGAAGCAGAAGACGTTCGATCTGGGTCTGGACGTGGGTCTGCTGAACGACCGCATCAACCTGACGATGGACTACTTCATCCGCGTGTCGGACGGTCTGCTCTTCAAGCGTACGAAGGATATTTCGACGGGCCGCGCCTACGACTGGTACAACGTCGGCAAACTGCGCAACTCGGGCTTCGAATTCGACCTGAACGTCAAGCTCATCCAGAAGAAGGACTGGTACTGGGACATGTCGGTCAACGGTTACACCTATGCCAACAAGATGCTCAACCTGCCCGACGAGTACAAAGTCTCGGGCATGCCCAACGGCAACCAGCGCATTTACGAAGGCAAGGACATCTACCGCTGGGAGATGCGGCAGTTCGCAGGTCTGGATGAGAAGGGCAACTCGCTCTGGTATATGGACCGGGATCTCACGGACGGTGAGGGCAACGTTGTGGGCGTGGAGAAAGTCACGACCGGCGATGCTACCGAGGCCACGCAGTACCTGTTGGAGAAGAGCGCGCTTCCCGATTTCACGGGCGGCCTGAACACCACGCTGCGTTGGAAGAGCCTCGACCTGACGATTATGACCAATTTCCAGTTCGGCGGCTACGGCTACGATTACGACTTCTCGGCGTTCAGCAGTGCGAATTTCCCGATGAACCGTCTGAAGAACTATGCCGACGCCTGGAATCCGGAGACCGGGAAAGGTTCGGCGCCGATCTGGAACACGAACGACTCGAACATCAACGCTTCGTCGGATCGTTTCCTGATCAGCAAAACCTACTTCAACCTGCGCAACATCACGCTGGGCTACACCTTCCCGGCGAACTGGATGAGCAAGATCGGCATCAAGAGCGTTCGCGTGTACTTCGCCTGCGACAACGTCTTCTTCGCATCGAAGCGCAAGGGCTACGATCCCCGTACGAGTATGGGCGGTCAGGGCGCGACGGTCGCTTTGAACAGCGTGGACGGTACGTATTATTCGCCGATCCGCACCACTTCGGTAGGTCTCAATATTAACTTCTAAGCAGCGACATTGATATGAAAAAAATACTGATATTTTTAATGAGCGCGGCAGTTGCGGTATCCTGCAGCGACGATATCTTCGACGTGGACCCTTCGGGAAAAGTCTCTTCGGAGACCCGTGACGAGGTGGCCAAGGAGGACCCGGACAAGGTGCTTCAGGGTATCGAGGCGTCCATTTACACCCACTATGCCACCTATTACAAGAACGATCTTCAGTGGCTGACCGGTTTCAAAGGGTTCGAACTTGCGTTTGGCATGACCGGGCAGGACATGACCCTGCTGCTGCAACACAGCATGAACCTTTACATGTACATCAACGACTACTGGCAGGAGGAGTATACGCCGACTTTCAACGTGTGGAACATGTTCTACATTCCGATCGCCACGGCCAATGAGATTCTCGCGACGGCGACCCTCGACGCTTCCGCCGAGTCGGAGACGATGAAGGCCTACCGCGCCCGTGCGCTGACCTCCCGCGCGTTCGGCTACTACCACCTGATCAACGTGTACCAGTATCCCTACTCGGCGGCGAACAAGGACCTTCCGGGCGTGCCTCTGGCCACCGAGGAGACCCTTGGCCAGAATCTGCCGCGCGCCACGATGGAGCAGGTCTACAAACGCATTACCGACGACCTGGACGAAGCGCTGCGTATTTTCGAGGAGATCGGATACGACGACACCGGTTCCCGGACCGATTTCGACGCCAGCGTGGCCGCCATTCTGCGCGCCCGTGTCGCATTGGTCATGGAGGACTGGGGGAAAGCCGTCTCGCTGGCCGACGATATTCTGGCCAAATACACGCTCGTCTCCAAGGAGAACTACAACAGCGGCTTCAACCGTATCGAGAACGTTCCGAGTCTGATCTTCGGCTTCAAGATGACGGCCGACAACTGCCAGACATGGGCTACCTGGTGTTCGCAGATGGACCCCTACATGAGCGGTTATGCGGGTATGTGGGCCGAGCGTCCGATCCACTCCTACCTCTATGCGCGTCTGAATCCGACCGACGTGCGTCGCGGCTGGTGGCTCAACAAGACGGACAATCCGGACCCGGACGCTGCGACGAGCGGTTATGCCTGCCTCCTGCCTTCCAACCTGCCCAATACGCTTGCTTCGGGCGTGAAAGCGCGTTCGGAGTACGTTTCGGTCAAGTTCCGCAGTTACAACGGCGACTGGAACAATACCGATCTGATCTATATGCGCGCCGAAGAGGCCGTCTTCATCAAGGCTGAAGCCGAGGCGCACAGCAACATCGCCGCGGCCAAGAAGACGCTCAAGGATTACGTGACGACCTACCGCGATCCGGGTTATGACATCACGGCCGCTTCGCTCGACGATGTCGTCGAGGAGATCATTCTTCAGAAACGTATCGAGATGTGGATGGAGGGCGCTCTGGAGTGGCTCGACCGCCGGCGTTTGAATATGCCGATTGATCGTCGGGACGATGCCGCGATGACGGCGGCAGGCGTTGCGAACAACCACATTTACAAAGCCATGTGGGAGCAGAACGAATCCGGTATGCGGTTCCAGCTGCCGCGTTCCGTCGTGATTGCCAACCCGGAAATCGGCGAGGCGAACCAGAATAAAACGAATTAAGCGTCTCTGTATCATGCCTGTCAAGTCCGCTGTCCGTTTGGGCAGCGGACTTTTTTCTGATTTCCGGGTCGGTAGTTTTTTTGCCAGGCCGGGAAAAATTTACCGACAAAATTGCATAAGGCATTTGCAGTATTAAATTTTTTGCTTATCTTTGCACCACGATAACAGGGAATACCCCGTTTTTCGCGGATGGTGCCATAGCTCAGTTGGTAGAGCAAAGGACTGAAAATCCTTGTGTCCCCGGTTCGATTCCTGGTGGTACCACTTAAAAATCAACGACTTGCAGAAATGCAGGTCGTTTTTCTTTTCCAGTCGGCGCTCACCGCTACTCTGCGGGAGTCGAACGGGGCTGGATTTGCAGCGCATACGGGCACATTCGGAAGACGGGGGCGATCCGAAGACCGGGTTGTGAAAACTGTGACGAACGGTCTCCGGCATCAGCTTTTTCGCCGCTGTTCCGGTTGTTTTCGCTGCTTTATACAACAATTTTTTTATTTTTGCATATTTCAAAAAGGCCGAAAAGTGGCTTGAATGGATTTGTATTCGTTATGCTTCCGGCAACTACACGCTTGAAGGTGTCGTTTTAGTCGCTGTGCTACAAGTGTGTAGTAAAAATTGAGTGCATAATTGCGGAAATTTGCATTATGAAACGGCAGCGGCGTAATGAGATTCTGGTGAAACAAGTAGTGGATCGGCTGAAAACAGTCCGCCGGGAGAGAGGCCTTACTCAAGAAAATGTCCGGTTCGACACCGACCTGAACATCGGGCGGATCGAAAGCGGAAGGCATAGCATTTCACTGACGACGCTGGCTGATTTGTGCGATTATTACAATGTTCCTCTGGAGGATTTCTTCAAGAAGATAGTGACGCGCTGAACAGTGAAATGAAAGAACCCGGGGAGTGGAGCCTCGGGTTCTGTTTTTTCGTGTCGGAGTGTTTTCAGAGTCGTTTTTCGTAAGCCAGCCGTTCGCCGCTCCGGTAGACGACTTTCCCGCAATAGGTGAATCCCGTGCGTTCGAGCAGCCGCAGCATGGTCTGGTTGTCGAAGTTGGTGTCGATGCGGAAGGCTTTGACGCTGCGTTCCTGCGCGAGTGTCTCCACACGGTGCAGGAATTCCGCCGCCACGCCGCGGCCCCGTTCCCCGTCGGCGACCGCTATGCGGTGCACCAGCACGTACGGCTCGTCGGTGAGCCATTGTCCGTCGATGGCGTCGTAGGCCGGTTCGCCGTCGAACACCACCGCGCCGTAGGCGATCACTGAAAGCGGGCTTTCCACGCCGGGTTTGCACAATACATATCCGCGGTTGCGGCCGATGTCTGCCGAGATATGTCCCGGGGCGGGATAGCCGTCCTGCCACTGGCGGCTGCCTGCCGCGTGCATCCGTGCCTGTGCCTGGCGGATGATCTGCATGATGCGGTCCGTTTCGCAGGACTGTGCCTGCCGGAAAATCAATTCGTTGTCCATGTTGCAAAAATAGGAAAATATTTAAGACGCCATACTGTCAGGACATTTTTTCTGTCTTTTCGGCAATTTTGTGCCGTATTTGTGACAATTTATGACATTTTTTCAGTTTCTCCGAACTGGCATAGGATTTGACCGTATCGGATACGAAAGCGCTTCATAAGAGGCGCGGAGATGAAACGAAATGTTAAACCAAATAAAACCAAGGAGGACAAAACTATGGTACCTGTAAGACGTAATCAGAACTGGCTGCCGAGCATTTTCAACGATTTTCTGGGCAACGACTGGCTTGCCGAACGCCACAACACCACGGCTCCGGCCGTCAACATCATCGAGGATGAGAACGAATACAAGGTGGAAGTCGCCGCCCCGGGTATGACCAAGGAGGATTTCAAGGTGCATATCAACGAGGATAACGAGCTGATCGTCACGATGGAGAAAAAGGCCGAGCAGAAGGAGGAGGACAAGAAGAAGGGCACGTATCTGCGCCGCGAGTTTTCCTACACGAAATTCCAGCAGAGCCTGCTGTTGCCCGACAACGTCGTGCGCGAGAAGATCGCGGCCAAGGTCGAGAACGGGGTGATGACCATCGAGATTCCCAAGAAGAAAGAGACGGAAGCCGCCGTTGCGGCCCGCCAGATCGAGGTCAGATAGCCTGCGGCCATTCTATAATGGGGAGGGAGAATCCGTTGAACGGGTTCTCCTTTTTTTGCGACGGCCGCAGTGGGCGACGGGCCGCTGGCGGTCAGCGGGTATGCGGAACGGGCGGAACGGGCGGCCGAGAGGTCGCCCGTCGTTTGTCAGCGTTCGAGGTGGAGAATGGGGTAGGGACGACCCGACGGGTCCAGGGCGTCGCGCGAGACGACGCGGAAACCCATCCGTGCGTAGAATCCCGCGGCCTGCGCGTTCTGTTCGTTCACATCCACGCGTCGCACTCCGCAATGGACCGCGACGTGCTCCACGAGTTCGCGCCCCAGACCTTTTCCACGCGCGGAGGGCGCGACGAACAGCATTTCGAGCCGGTCGGCTCCGATGCCCGCAAAGGCTGCGAAACCGTTTCCGGAATCCCTTATGACATAGAGTTCTTCCACGCCGGATAGCGCCTCCTCGCGCACCATGCGGCGGAAAAAGGGGATGTCCTCCGGAGCCAGAAAGTCGTGCGTGGCGCGTACCGACCTCTCCCACAGATCGGTAAGTGCGTCGAGTTCGTGCGCAGCCGGAGATGCGAGACGCTCGACCATGATTATAAGATCGTTACGGGTTGTTTGCGCCGGGTGAAGCTGCGTGCGAGGGCTGCGGCGAAGGGGGTGTGGAAACTCCGTGCTCCGACCGGACATCCCTTGACGCAAGCGCAGCAGCGGATACAGCGCGCAGGGTCGGTGTGCGCCTCGTCGCCCCGCGCGATGGCCTGCGTCGGGCAGATCGCGGCGCAGCGGCCGCAATGGGTGCAGCGGTCGGCATCGCATGCGGGCAGGTAGACGACCGGGTTTTTCTTCTGCCGGCGGCGGTAGCCCACGACGAAACGGATGAAGCGAAGCATCGGCACGAGCGGCGTGTGCACGTCCTTCAGTTTTGCGGCGTCGACCGGGGCAGGCGTTCCCGCCGCGAGTTTTTTGCGCACCGCGGCGCCGAACTCCGCGGCCCGGGCGAGGTCCTGCGCGTCGGGGCGTCCTGCGGCGACGGGGGTTTCGGGGGTGCTGTACGAGTGCTCGCCGACGAATGCTGCTGCGGCCACGGGGACGAATCCCTGCCGGGCGGCGAGCGCGGCCAGCTCCGCGG
>ERZ860445.963-NODE-963-length-18418-cov-4.506181_pt1 | contig 18418 bp, 17 predicted proteins | sample MGYA00509977_ERZ860445 | MGnify/ENA primary metagenome ERZ860445 (study PRJEB30046, sample SAMN00715233) | human gut metagenome | study: EMG produced TPA metagenomics assembly of the A metagenome-wide association study of gut microbiota in type 2... | reverse complement strand
TCACAAGCAATCAATTGGGCTAGCATGGAGAACAAGGGAGTAGAAATAAACCTACAAACCCGTAATATAACAACTAAGGATTTTTCTTGGTACACTACATTCAATTTTGCTTATAACAACAACAAAGTACTTAAAGATCATAAAAAGGAAAACAGCCCGACTCCAGGACTGGAAGGTTACCCAGTAGGTACTATTTTTGCAATCAAAAGCAAGGTTGATCCGGAAACAGGACGCATACTTATCTATCCAAAAGGAAGCGATGAAGCTGTTACTGTTGAAAAATTATTCGAAATGGTAGACCTAACCGGAGGACTTGGAGGCTTTTATGAGTATGATGCGACTGCAGAATTCCAACAAAGCCTATACGAATATGCCGGAACAAATGACGCTCCCTACACAGGTGGTTTAATCAATACATTCAACTACCGCAATTGGGAATTGAATCTCAACTTTTCATATTACTTTGGTGCACATGTACGTACAAATCCTTCTTACGATGTTGTCGGATTTGACCCCGGACATAATACAAATCAGGATATCCTTGAACGCTGGACACCCGAAAACCATAGTGGAAAGTTTCCGGCTTTACTCACAAAAAATAATTATCCTGCCGATTATGCACTTTTCGGTGATCTGCCTGCCATTTATAAGAACCTTGACTTATGGGTAAAACGTCTCAACTATGTACGCCTACAGAATATAAGACTAGCATATAAGTTACCGCAAGAATGGCTCCGTAAAATCAACATCAACGGAGCGACTGTTGCTGTAGAAGGACGTAATCTATTAGTTTTTGGCTCTAGTTATAAAAACTATATGGACCCGGAATCAATGAGCAATCTCTATTCCACTCCGGTGCCCAAATCAGTAACATTCAACCTCAGTCTTAATTTTTAAGTAATTCTCCAATATGAAAAGAATAAAATCAATATACAGATTTCTTGTATTGACAGGTTGCATTGTCATGACATCATGCAGTAACTACCTTGACATACAGCCTGTCGGAAAAGTCATCCCCAACACTCTAGAAGAATATAGAGCATTGATGACTACGGCATACTCAAAAGACCTTTTAGACAGGAGTGTTTGTGATATGCGTACAAAAGACATCACCGTAAAAAAAGACAATATAGACCAAAATAATTACGGTGATATAGAAAAATGGATAAACAATAGTACATCTGCCAGAGAATTCGGCTGGCTAGATTATTATGAAAATATATATTATGCCAATGCTATCATCGACAAGCAAGATGAAATAACGGAAGGAAGCGAACAGGACATCAACCAATTGGTGGGAGAAGCCTATTTAATGAGAGGATATATGCACTTCCTTTTGGTCAACTTCTACGGGCAACCTTACACTAAAGAGGGTGCACCGAAGACAAAATCCATTCCATTGAAACTAACCCTCGACCTTGAAGAGATTCCATCACGCAATACAGTAGAAGAAGTGTATACTTCTATTCTTGAGGACATAGAAAGTGCACGCAATCTCATTACAAAAAAAGAATGGGAATTAGGTTATAATTACAGGTTCAATACTCTTTCCGTAGATGCTTTTGAAGCACGGGTACGCCTTTACAAAGGAGAATGGCAACTTGCATACGATGCAGCAGAACATGTCTTAAAACAAAAAGCGACACTCGAAGATTACAATAATCCAGATGCCAAAGCCAATTTATATACCTCTGTTGAATCAATTACTGCGTATGAGAGAATTTATGAGCCAACCAGCACATTAGATGCATCAAAAGCTACACAATCATTTGTAGATATGTTTAGTGAAGGAGATTTACGCCCCATAAGATATTTCGGAGAAAAGGACAATGAAGTTGATTATTATCCCATAATTAAAACAAACGGAAGTGTAGATTATAAATGTAGTTTCCGTGTCGGTGAACTTTACTTGAATTCTGCAGAAGCAGCTGCCCGTCTAGGTCATTTACCAGAAGCTAGAAACCGCTTATTACAATTAATGGAAAAGAGATATAATCCGGAAAAATATGAGCTAAAAAAGAATGAGATAAATAAGATGGAACAAGAGATTCTAATTTCTGAAATATTGGATGAACGTGCCCGCGAATTGGCATTCGAAGGTCATCGCTGGTTTGACTTACGCCGTACTACCCGTCCGAGAATAGAAAAAACTTTATATAGCGGACAGACCATCATTTTGGAACAGAATGACGAACGCTATACCTTACGCATTCCTCAAAGTGCTATTGAAGCTAATCCGAATCTCTCCAATTAGAGTTGTTCTGATATTCACTATAAACTCCCTTTGCAAACTCATCAGCAAAGGGAGTTTTTTCATTGTATCATATTTATTCTGCTATTTCAAATTATTATTGAAGAACTGTTCTATCTTATCGAATGGGATTACTTGCAGATTATCGTACAAATCTACATGATTGGCTCCGGGAATAATCAATAATCCCTTATTGTCACCTTTCAGTTTCTTGAACGCATCCTCACTAAAGTAGCGGGAATGAGCCTTTTCTCCGTGAATCATCAGCACTGCACTACGTATCTCGTCGCTATAGGACAGAATAGGCATATTGATAAACGAAAGCGAAGAAGTCTTATTCCAACCATCATTAGAATTGAGTGAACGTTTATGGTAACCGCGTTCGGCCTTGTAATAGTCGTAATATTCTTTCACAAATTGTGGAGCATCATCCGGTAATGGATCAATCACCCCTCCGGCAAGTGTATAAGAACCATCGCGGTAGTCTTCGGTTCTCTGAGCATTGAGTTGCTTGCGTAATTCATAACGGGCGGCAGCATCCGCCAGGCAAGGCCGCAGCCTGCGGAGATCTCGCGCGGCAGTGGGATGAGCCTGCCCGGAACCTTCTCCGCAAGGCACTGCTTTTCCCATTCCATGGCATCCAGCGTTGTGCGGAATGAAAGAACAATATAAGTTTTTTTGATGCGCATATCAGATCTCCTGTGCAAGCTCCTGAACAGCGGCTGCGGTCTGCAGCACTTCGGCTTCCGTATTGAAATGCGAAAAGCTGAACCGTACCACGCCCTGTTCCACCGTGCCCAGCGCTTTATGCATCAGCGGTGCACAGTGCGCACCGGCACGCACACAGATGCTGTAGTCCTCCCACAGAATATCTGCAATGCGGGCTGAATCTTCGTCTCCGATGTTGAGCGAGATAATGGGAGCGTGCAGCGCCATTTCCGGGTCGCCGTAGATCTTCACGTTCGGCAGATCTCGAATGTTTTTATAAAAGAGCGCCGCCAGTGCAGTTTCTTTTGCACACAGCGTTTCCACACCCTGAGCCAGAATCCATTCCACACCGGCACACAGGCCCGCCAGACCCGGAACATTGAGCGTCCCGGCTTCCAGAGCGGTGGGCATCTGTGCAGGATGCTGTTCATCAAAGCTGTGTACGCCGCTGCCTCCCACTACCAATGGCTGGATGGAAAGCCCCGGGCGCACATACAAGCCGCCTGTTCCCTGCGGGCCAAGCAGCGCCTTATGCCCGGTGAAGCATAGCACATCAATGCCAAGTGCCTGTACGTCAATGGACTGTGAACCCGCCGTCTGGGCCGCATCCACGATCAGCAGCAGGCCGTGCCGGTGCGCAAAGCCCGCTGCTTTTGCAAGATTCGTTCCGTTGCCGGTCACATTGGAAGCACCCGTTACGACCAGCGCTTTTGTATTGGGCTGAACCAGCTTATCCCAGTCATCATATTGCAGCCGTCCGCGCTCATCCACGCCTGCAAAACTGAACTGCAAGCCCTGTTCCCGCAGCCGGTAGAGCGGCCGCAGAACAGAGTTATGCTCACATACCGTTGTGATGATATGATCGCCCGGTGCAAAAAGACCACCCAATGCAATGTTCAAGGCCTCCGTTGCATTTGCCGCAAAAGCAATACAGGACGGGTCTGGTGCGTGGAGGAGCTTTGCCATTGCGCACCGCGCAGCATAAACAAGACGGCTTGCGTGCAGCGTGGGCTCATGGGCACCCCGTCCCGGATTGCCTGCCGTGCGCATTGCGTCCAGCACAGCCTGCTCTACCTGCGGCGGCTTGCGCAGGGTCGTGGCAGCGTTATCCAGATAGATCACGGTTTCACCACGTTGCCTGCCTGCGTCAGCTTTTCCACGATGGTGTACATGTTGGTCACACTGCCAACAGCAAGCTTTTCGGTCAGGCCATAGAAATTCAGGCAGGTGCCGCAGGTCATGATCTCCACGCCCTGTGCTTCCAGTGCCTTCAGGTCATCCAGCATGGGCGAACCCTCACAGGTCAGGGACGCGCCGCCGTTATAGAACAGCACTGTTTTGGGCAGCTGATCCTGCTGGGTAAGTGCGAACACAAAGGCCTTGAGCAGGGACTTGCCAAGGTCATCTGCGCCAATGCCCATTTTATCAGAGCTGATGGCAACCACCGTGTCCGTGCGGGTGTCCAGTGCACAGGCCGGTGCTTCTTCAGTGGGTGTTTCGGACGCTTCGCCGAACGTGAACAGCACGCGGTATTCCCGCTCGGCCAGCTTTTCGGCGCTGTACTGATAATCTTTCTGCTGGGCCATTTTGGTAAGGTTCTGCACGGCGATCTCATTATCCACCAGCACTTCCACCTCACCGGCACCCTTCAGTTCAGAGATCGCCTTTTTGGCTTTTACAACGGGCAGTGGGCATGCGTCACCACGGGCATCAACTTTCAGCATCATAATTGTAGGTCTCCATCAGTATTTTACAGTGATTTCCTGTTCGGTTTTGGGTATGATCTCACCCACGATCTTTGCGGGCAGGCCAGCGGCCTGCAGCTCTGCTTCCAGCGCATTTGCTTCTTCTGGCAACACGGCCAGCAATAGTCCGCCGGAAGTCTGTGGGTCAAACAGCACCTCTTCCATTGCAAACGGCACATTTTCAAAAGTGACATATGGGCCGGTATGGTTGCGGTTGCGCTGTCCGGCAGCGGTATACAAAAAATCATCTGCCGCTTTTTCGGCTCCCGGTAGAACCGGCACCATCCGTGCATCAATGATACAGGAAAGCTTTCCGCCCATCATCTCGTGCAGATGGCCCAGAAAACTGAAACCGGTCACATCGGTTGCCGCGTGGACCGTATACTTTCGGCTGATCTCGGCAGCGTTTTTGTTCAGCGTTGTCATGGACGCAATGGCACCGGCCATATCTTTCGGTGCCGCTTCGCCCACACGGTTTGCCGTGCAGATCAGGCCCACGCCCAGAGCTTTTGTTAAGATCAGCTTGTCGCCGGGCTTGCCGGAATCATTCGTATACATTTTTTTCGGGTCCACAAGGCCAGTCACCGAAAGTCCGTATTTCACACCGGTATCGGCAATGGAATGCCCGCCCGCAAGGCTTCCACCCGCTTCGGCCACCTTCTTGGCTCCGCCGCGCAGAATCTCGCCCAGAATGTTCAGATCCATGCTCTCAGGAAAGCAGACCAGGTTCAGTGCAGTCTTCACCTCGCCACCCATGGCATAGACATCACTCAGGGCGTTGGCCGCTGCGATCTGGCCGAAGGTATAGGGGTCGTCCACCATTGGCGGAAAAAAGTCCACCGTCTGCACCAGCGCAATATCATCTGTTATGCGGTACACGGCGGCATCATCCCGGCTGTCGTAGCCCACCAGCAGGTTCGGGTCTTTTTCCCCGCGCGGCAGTTTTTCCAGAATGCGGCTCAGCACACCTGCTCCCAGCTTTGCGGTACATCCGCCGCCGGTGCAGAACACGATCTTGCCTTCTTTGCTCATGCACGTTCTCCTTTCTCGAAATGAGACGTAGCGCAGGAAATCCGATAAATTTTTTTCAGAATATCAGCCACCTGCCGGGCCAGAGCAGCCTGCTCTTTTGTATCGACCTGATTGAGTACAACATAAAAGCTGCGATCCCCTACAGCCTTCCTTCCACCGGCTTCACTTGCAAGCAGATTTGCCAGAAGTTCCGGTGTCAACTGCGCATCCTGCGGAACACAAAGCAGCTCTGCGGCAAGCTCTGCCCGGAAACAGACCTCCCGGAGCGGATGCCTCAACGCAGAAAGCCCTGCTACGGCCAGAACCGTATCGCACTGCGGTAAAAGCACCGGCTCGTGCGCAGCGGGTGCCTTGCAGGGCATCCGTTTTGCGCCGTCCGCTTCAATGAGCACGATATCTGCAAGGGTCATCCAGCGCTCCAGCTGTGCCTGCGGCGGGGCCGTCAATTTGCCGCCGTGTGCAGCGGTTCCGGCCACGGCATAACTGCCGCACTTCCACAGGCGGAAAAGCTCTGCATCCGTCTGTGCCCAGACCCCGCCGGGCGGCTGCATAATATGGGTGGTGGTAGCGGCCAATACCCGCCAACCCTTGCGGGCGCAGTGCGCAGCCAGATTGTACATCAGTGTGGTCTTTCCGCCGCCGCCCACCAGAGAAATAACATGTCCCTTCTCCGCAAGAAACGGAAAAAATTTTTCGTCGATCATTTCTGCTTTTCTGCAACTGCCATGGCGATTTTTTCCGGTGTGATGGGCAGCTCATAGAACCGGGTGCCGATAGCGTTATAGATCGCATCGGAAATGGCAGGCAGCGGTGTGTTGATGACCACCTCACCAATGGACTTTGCGCCAAAGGGTCCGTTGGGTTCATAGCTGCTCTCGAATTCAACCTTGATCTTGCCCACATCGGTGCGGGCCGGAATTTTGTACTGGAACAGAGAGTTCTCTTCCGGGTAGCCATTTTTATCGTAGGTGATGTTTTCGGTCAGAGTCATGCCGATGCCCTGCAGCAGACCGCCCTCAGCCTGCACACGGGTCAGGTTCGGGTTGATGGGCGTGCCGCAGTCCACACAGGCATCAAACTCCAGCAGCTTTACCTCGCCGGTCTCAGTATCCACTTCCACCTCAGCAGCACCAACCATGAACGGCGGCGGCGACAAAGGCGAAGTATGCGTTTCGGTGGCTTCCAGCGGAACCATATGGCCGAACTGAGAAGCATACGCGATCTCGCTCAGAGACTTTTTCTGTGTGGGATCTTTGCTCTTGAAAACATCTTTTCCATCAAATTCCACCTCGTCCTCGGTGCATTCCAGCAGCTCTGCGCCCAGCTTGCAGATCTGGCCGCGCAGCTTCATGGCACACTTTTCGGTGGCCTTTCCGGTAACGTAAGTGGTACTGGACGCATAGGAGCCGGAGTCATAGGGCGAGGTATCCGTATCAGCTCCGAAGACCGTGATATTGTCCAGCGGGCAGTCCAGCACTTCGGCGGCGATCTGCGCCAGTGTAGTGTCACAGCCGGTGCCCATGTCGGCCGCACCGATCATCAGGGTGTAGAAACCGTCGTCATTCAGTTTCAGGGTGGCACTGCCCACATCCATGCCGGAAATGCCGGAGCCCTGCATCGCCATGCCCATACCGACAGCGCGCACCTTGCTGTTGCCCATATCACGGGCAGGGTATTTGTGCTCCCAGTCGATCATATCCCGCACCTTGACAAGGCAGCGGTCCAGCGCGCAGCTGGTGTTGACAGCCCCATAGTAGGCGGGCATCACATCGCCCTCCTGTACGGTGTTTTTCAGCCGCAGCACAAAGGGGTCCATATTCAGCTTATGAGCCAGTTCATTGACAGCAGATTCTACGGCAAACAGTCCCTGCGTTGCGCCGTAACCGCGGTAAGCACCGGCAGACATGTGGTTCGTATACACCACATCACTGATAAAGCGGAAGGCTTCTGCCTTGCCGTACAGCGGGATGGACTTGTGACCGGAAAGGCCCACGGTCGTAGGGCCATGCTCACCGTAAGCACCGGTATTGGAAAGGGTGTACAGATCAATGCCCTTCACAACGCCGTCCTTCGTGGCACCCAGCCGCACATGGATCTCCATTTCGTGACGCGGCGAGGATGCAATCTGGCTTTCCACACGACTGAAAATGATCTTGGAGGGCTTTTTGGTCTTCCAAGTCACAAAAGCCGGATACACCTCACTGACCGCCGTCTGCTTGGCACCAAATCCGCCGCCGATGCGGGGCTTTGCCACGCGCACCATGGATTTGGGAATATGCAGTGCGTTCGCAATATTGCGCCGTGCATGGAACACGATCTGCGTGGAGCTGAGCACATTCAGCCGCCCATAGGTATCAATGGAGCAGTAGGTACGGAAGGTCTCCATCATGGCCTGCTGGCAGGCCTTGGTGTGGTAAATGTGGTCAATGACTACATCGCTGGCCGCAAGCACTGCGTCGATGTCACCGGCTCCGCATTCATCATGGGCGCAGAGGTTGCGTTTGTTGTCGGCTCCCACCGGGCACAGACTGGCCCAGTTGTCCTCCGGATGCACCAGAATTGGGTTGTCCTTGGCAGTGTGATAGTCCAGCACTGCTTCCAAAACCTCATATTCCACCTTGATGAGCTTGAGAGCCTTATCCACGCACTTTTCGTCCTTACCGGCCACAATGGCCACCACATCGCCCACAAAGCGCACATGGCGGTCAATGAGCAGGCGGTCACGCGGACTGGCTTCCGGATAGGTCTGGCCAGCCTGCGTGTAGCGCGGCGCATCCTGCGGCACATCCTCCCATGTAAAGATTGCCTCGATGCCGGGCACCTTTTTTGCTACAGCCGTATTGATAGTTTTGACGATGGCATTTGCGTGCGGAGAGCGCAGCAGCTTTACGATCAGGCAGTCCTGCGGGATCACATCGTCCATATAGACGGGCTGGCCGGTGACCAGCTGCATGGCATCCTTTTTACGGAAAGGCTTGTTGATGGTACTCATTCTGCGGCCTCCTTCTGCTTTTTCCATGCCAGAAAGTTCATGATGCCGCGCAGCTGGCCCTCATAGCCAGAGCAGCGGCAGAGGTTGCCGGAGAGATATTCCTTCACTTCTTCCTCACTGGGGTACGGATTCTCGCGGAAGAGGGCCAGCGCGTTCATGATAAAGCCCGGGTTGCAGAAGCCGCACTGCTCTGCACCCTGATCCGCGATAAAGCCGCCGAACTCTGCGGCTTCTTCCTGCAGGCCTTCCAGTGTGGTAATGCTGTGGCCGCTGGCACGCGCTGCCAGTACCGAACAGGACAGCACCGGTTTCTCGTCCAGAAACACCGTGCACAGACCGCAGTTGGAGGTTTCACAGCCGCGCTTGACGCTCTTGCAGCCGTGAGCACGTACAAAATCGATCAGCAGCATATCTGCAGCCACATCCTCTGTGACCTTGATGCCGTTCAATGTAAGAGTGATCTGCATTTAATTCTCCTCCTGTGCCGTGCGTGCTTCCAGCTCCAGAACAGCACGCTTTGTCAGAACGCCTGCCAGATGGCGGCGGTACTCGGCATTGCCGCGCATATTGGAGCCAGTGACAATTTTTTGCTTTACTTCATCGGCAAAGTTCTGCGCCAGTTCTTGCGCAGAAACATCCGCCTTTGCCGGCAGCTCAAACAGCACAGCCTTGAGCGGCCGTGCACCGATCGCAATGCGATAGCTGCCGTTTTCCAGACGGGCGGCAGCGCAGGTAAGCACCGGGATATCAGTCTGGCTGTTGCGCACGGACTGATAGAAAAATTCTGCTTTTTCCTTTTTAACGATCAGCCGCACAAGGATGTCCCGATCATAAGGGCGCTCAGCATACTCCTGCAGGGATATGATCCCACCCTTGTACAACTCTACCGAACAGTCCATGGCCATAAACAGCGTGAGCACATCGGAAAAGCCGAACCGGCTGTAGATGCTGCCACCCACAGTTGCCAGATTGCGCAGCTGCACGCCCACGATATGCCGCAGCGCTTCCTTTACTGCGCCATGGGTATACGCAGCAAGACCGGCGTGCTCTTCCAGCTGGCGCAGTGTAACCATGGCACCAATGGAAAAGCTGCCCTCGGTCTCCTCTATGGTGTCCAGTCCCAGACCGGACAGGTCGATGGCTGTACCGACATTGATGTTCTCCATTTTGAGCCAGATCATGCCGCCCAGCACACGGTTGGCCTTTTTCTGGTTCAGCTGCCACGCTTCTTCCAGACTTTCGGCCTGCTTATATTCTCGGATCGTCATCATAGATGCAGGTTCCTCTCTCTTTTTTTCTCTGTTCTTTTATTTTAACACAGATTTCGATATAATACTATTGTGAATTCGTTTCAGAAAGAGTGGTACTATATGAAAGAACTTCTTCCGGTGGGCTGTGTCATCATGGCATCCGGTCTGAGCCAGCGCTTCGGCTCCAACAAACTCCTTGCGCCGTTCTGCGGGGAACCGATGCTATGCCGCGCATTTGCAGCGACCGATACTCCAAAGCTTTCGGCCCGCATCGTGGTGACACGTTCGGACGAAGTTGCGCAGCTTTGCCGCTCCCGCAATGTTCCGGTGCTGCTGCACGATCTGCCCGGTCGAAACGATACGGTGCGGCTGGGTCTTTCTGCGCTGCTGGAACAGGTTCCGGAGCTTTTTGGCTGCATGTTCCTGCCGGGAGACCAACCGCTTTTGTGCCGCGAGACAGTGGAAGCCATGGCAGGCATCTCCGGATGGGATCAAAGGACTCGGCTGGAACGGCAAAAAGAAACAGAACGGGTGATCTTCCGTCTGGGATTCCGGGTCCGTAACGACCCGTCTCCCCTTACTGGAAGTCCCGTTCTGTTTGAAAAAGGACTTTTTCAGGAACTGCTCACCTTGCCGCAGGGCATGGGCGGAAGTGTTCTGCTTCGGAAATATCCCGCGCATGTTCACACCGTTTACATTGCGGATCGGAATGAATTGGCCGACGCCGACACGCCCGAAGCACTGGCGCAATTGGAAGCACTGGCCCGGCAGAAGCTTTGAGCTTTATACTGCCTTGTCATCCTTCGGCAGCAGCACATTCAGCAGGATCGCCACGAACGCAGCCGGAACGATGCCGGACTCGCCGCAGATCAGCTGTAAAGCGTGCGGAGCCTGTGCCAGAATGCCGCTGTTGGCACCCATGCCGTAGCCAACACCCAGAGCCACCGAGACGATGGTAAGCTGACGCGGGGTCATCTTTTCCTTGCGCATGAGCTGGATGCCGCTGACCACGATGGAAGAGAACATCATAACGGCAGCACCGCCCAGAACGGCCTGCGGCATAATGGAGATCAGTGCGCCGAGCTTGGGGATCAGGCCGCACAGGATCAGGAAGATGGCACCGGAGGCCAGAGCCATGCGGTTGACCACTTTGGTCATGGCCACCAGACCCACGTTCTGGCTGAAGGAAGTGTTGGGCAGTACACCGAACAGAGCCGCAAAGGAGGAGCCCAGACCGTCACAGATCACACCGCCGGACAGCTCTTTATCGGTAGGCTCACGATTCATGCCGCCCTCCATGACACCGGAGATATCACCCACGGTCTCAACAGCGGTAACAACGAACATGATCATCACCGGCATAATAGCGCGCATATCAAACACGATCTTGACCGGCATCAGCTTGGGAATGGCAAACCAAGAGGCCTGTGCCACCTTATTCCAGTTGAGCACCCATGCCTTGGTAAACTCTACACCATCGGCAGTGACACCGGTGGTGGGCAGCACCAGACCCATGACAAAGGCCGCAACGTAACCGGCCAGAATGCCGATCAGGATCGCAGAAGAGCTGAGGAAGCCCGTGGTCCAGTGCTTGAAGATCAGGATGACCACCAGCACGAACAGGGCCAGCAGCAGGTTTTCCACCGAGCCGAAGTCCTTGGCGCTGTTGCCGCCGCCAAAGGAATTGATGCCCACCGAGATCAGCGACAGGCCGATGGACAGCACCACGGTACCGGTGACCACAGGCGGAAAGAACTTGCGCAGAGGCTTGAGGAAGAAGCCCAGCACACTTTCAAAGATGCCGCCGATGATGGAAGCGCCCATGATGGCACCATAGGCCAGCACACCGCCTCCCATGCTGCCGACAACGCTGTTGAACACGCCGATAAAACCGGAGCTGGTACCCATGATGATGGGCACGCCGCCGCCCACGGGGCCGACCGTGAACAGCTGCACCAGCGTGACCACACCAGCCACGAACATGGCGCTCTGCAGCAGGGTGACCTGCAGGTCCGCAAATTCACCACCGGCAATGCCGCAGGCACTGGTGATGATCAGCAGCGGGGTCAGGTTGCCCACGAACATGGCACAGACGTGCTGCAGGCCCAGGGGGATGGCCTGGCGCAGAGACATCTTGCCATCAAACTGGTAAGCAGCCTCTTCAAGTTTGACTTCCTTCAAATGTTCCACTCTCCTCAGAATCTTGACGTTTTGGGTTTCGGATGCTTTGCAAAAAGCGGATTCATTATAACAAAGTTGCTATTTAATGTAAATTAAGTATGACTTTTCCGTGAACGGCTGCAACATTGCCTGATGGTCGTTTCCGGGTCAGAGACAGCAAAAAAGCAGCGGTTTTCCGCGCACGCTTCCACCCGGAATGGACTGGTTTCGCGCAGAATCCCCTGCTTTTTTCTAGAGTTTTTTCAGTTTTTGTGCGATACAGAGATTTTACAATTTCTTTGTCCGCACATCAGGCTTCCTCGCCCACATAGGTGAACCGTCGCTGGGTCTTGCCGTCGCGGGTAACCATCTCGTTCCACATGGAGGCGGGCCGCACCCACAGACTGTGCTCCCCGTACAGCTGCCGGTAGACCACATATTCCTCCTCGGTCTCGCTATGGCGGGCCACACCCAGCACCTCATATTCTTTGCCTTTGAAATGCCGGTAACGCCCCGGCCGGATCTCTTCGCTCATCGTTTTTTCTCCTTTTACCGACTGGCTAAGCCATAATCCCGCAGGCAGTGCCGGATGCCCTGCTGTGTGGTATCAAAGCGGATGCCGGCCTTTTCCAACTTTTTGCCGTCCATGACCAGATTGCGCGTCCAGTCGGCGGCTTCAATCTGCACCGCAATGTCCAGCTCCTGCGCGAACTGCTGTGCCGTGTGCACCATATTTTCCGTATTGGAGCTGCCAAAGTTGTACACGCCGCCGGGCAGGCTCAGTGCCGGAGCAAGGTTTGCGATCACCTGTCGGACATAGGTCACGCCCCGGCAGTCGTTGGCCGAAAAGGTCACCGACGTCCCATGCAGGGCGGCGCACAAAAGGTTCAGCGGCAGGTTGCCCCGGATGGGCAGCCCGTAGCCCGGCAGGTCATACATCCAGCTGGCCCGCAGCAGCACAGCGTCCGGGCAGAGTTCCAGCACGCGCTGTTCCATTTCCAGTTTGCAGCGGCCATATACATTGGTCGGCTGCAGGGGCAATGTCTCCGGCAGCGGCCCGGGCTGCGTGATTCCGGCATAGACCTGATCTGAACTGAACGCCAGCAGCTTTGCGCCGGATGCGCAGGCAGCTTTTGCCACCCAGACCGGCAGCTCCACGTTGGCACGATGGGCTTCCTCCGGGTGCTGTGCGCAATAGCCGGTGTCCGACAGAGCCGCCGCGTGCACAATGGCCGCAGGCTGTAGTTTCTGAATGGTCTCGGTCACTTCTGCCTCCCCGGCTGCTGCCAGAAAGCCGCGGGGCAGGCTGCAAAGCTCCGCATCCCCCAGCCCCTGCTGCAGGATGCGTGCGCCCAGAAAGCCGCTGCCGCCTGTGATGAGAACGCGTTTCATCGGTACTATCTCCCTCCCTGGTTTGCTGTCAGTATAGCATATTTTGTGCAGTAAGAAAAGCAGCTGCACCCCAAAGCGAAAGCTTCAGAGCGCAGCTGCATTTTTCAGAGGAAGAATTCCAGCACAAAGACCACAGCGCAGCAGGCCACAGCCACCTGGAACAGGCTTGCACCGCACCAGGCCGCTGCAATGCCGATCACCAGCGCCACAGCACCGGCCACCGGGCTCTGGGTGGCCTGCACGATGGCCGGGAAGGTCATGACGGCCAGCGTGACATAGGGCACATAGTACAGGAACGACTGAACGAACCGGTTCTTGATGGGTTTGCGGATCAGAGTAAGCGGCAGGATGCGAATCGCATACGACACCAGTGCCATGACCGCAATGTAAATGTAGTTGTTATGCGTCATGTTCCGCCTCCTGATCCTTGACCGGGAACAGCACCGCAGCCGCACTGGAAATAAGTACGGTGAGCAGGATGGTCCGGGTGCCGTCCGAAAGTGCCGAGATGCCCGGCAGATAGTTGCAGGCAAAGCTCAGCGCAAAACTGATGGCCACCAGCACAGCCACCACCTTATCCTTGCGGGCAGGCGGGATGATGATGGCAAGGAACATGCCGTACAGCGCAACGCTCAGGGCGCTGACCGCACGCAGCGGCAGCAGGTTGCCGGCAACGATGCCCAATGCCGTGCCGGATGCCCACGCCGGGGCTGCCAGCAGGATGGCACCGTAAGTATAGCAGGGGTTCAGGCTGCCGGGCCGTGCAATGGTGATGCCGAACAGCTCGTCCGTTACGTCGTAACCGATGACCAGCCGGTGCCAGAAGGGTGTACCCGGCGCAAACCGCTGAGCCAGCGCGCAGCTCATGAGCAGATAGCGTGCATTGGCGATGAGGGTGATCACGGCCACCTGAAAATAGCTGGCACCGCTCATAATAAGCGCAAAGGCAGCGTATTCACCGGCCGATGCGTTGTTCATCAGACTGGCCAGAAACCCCTGAAACGGGGTAAAACCCGCCTTGCGGGCTGCAATGCCCAGCGAGAAAGAGACGGCAAAATAGCCCAGTGCGATGGGCACGCCATCCCGGATGCCCTCACAGAACACCTTTCGGCTGAAGGCCCACACAGGCTTCTGCTCCCGGATGATGTCCGCATCCAGAAGCGAATTGCTTGTTTCCATGTTGAAATTGCTCCTTTCCTGTTCCAAACATTGTCTATTATACTCCACCGCCGGGCCGGAGAAAAGGGCCTTGTAACATTTTTTGTGATAGAAACGCTCAAAAATTTTTATGACAGACATAAGATTTCGTTTGGCCGGATCGCTTGTTCGGGCATACAAAAAGCACAGGCACCACTCCGGAAAGAGCAATGTCTGTGCTTTGGGGTCAGAGGCCCGGCACCAGAAAATGCTGTGCCTGCGTCAGCACCCGGGTGTCGGGGTCCAGTCCGTTGGCCGCCAGCATCTGGGCCGGCGGCACATGGAACCGCCGTGCGATATCGAACAGCGCCTCGCCTTCCTGTGCATAGTAAATGCGCAAGGTGATCTCCGGGTCGGCAGGGGTCAGGGCTTCGCCCAGTGAAATGCTGCCAATGCCCTGGCGGGTACTGCGTCCCAGGATGGCACCCTCAGCCCGGGCGGTGATGGTTACGGTAAGAGTTCCGCCGGTGCAGGTACACTGTACGCTGTCGGTACTCAGCCAGCATTCCGGCTGCAGCTGCATCCCGGCGGGCACCTCGGCCGGGATGGGCACGGAAAGCTCCAGCGTTTTTTCGTAGCTGTCCAGCTCTCCCAGGCTGTTCTCCGCAAAGGCGGTGGCCGTGGCGCGGGCTGTCAGCGCCCAGCCGCCGCCCTGCCCACTCTGCTGCGAGATGCTGACAGGTCCATACGATACAAAACAGGCACGCAGCTGTGCCCCGGCATCCGGCAGCGGGCCGGAACCGGAAACCGTCGTGGTTGCATTCAGCAGGCAGACCAGTTCTTCGGCCGCCAGCTCCTGTGGGACAAGCTCCGTTTCAAACCGGGTGGAAAAGGCGTCCGCCGCATATTGCAGCTGGTAGCTGCGCCAGGCCCGCAAATGCAGCATCAGGCTGGCCGACAGGGTGCCCGCCGCGTCCGGCTGCCCTTCCGTCAGGGAGAAGCCTACCGGCTCCACCACGCAAAGACACTTGCAGTCCTCGGTCAGGCCGTCCACATCCAGCACCTGCTGGAACGGCAGAGTCGTGCTCAGGCTCTGCAATTCGGTTTCCTGCTCGGCACGCCAGGCACACTGCACCCGTACTTCGCCCTTGACCACCGCTTTGCCGGACAGCAGCCGTACCTCCTGTGCAGTGGCTGTGCCTGCAATGTCCAGCACCGCCGCCGGCGGGCTGGGAAAAGCCAGCTCCCCTTCGGCCGAGATCAGCTTATCCAGCACCGCAATGCTGCGCACGCCCTGCAGGGTGTCCAGCTGCTGCTCAATGCCGCCATCGGCCAGTGCAGTGATCACCTCCGCTTTGTTCTGGGTGCGCACGGTCGCCACCAGCCCCACGGCACCCCGCACCTCCATGCGGCGCGGGTTGACCACCCGGCTGTTGAGGTATTCGGTCTGCCCCTCCACCACCGCCGTCCAGGCCGTAAAGTCAAATTCCGGCAGTTCCAGCTGCTTTGTAAAGGGCAGTTTCTGTTCGGTCTGGCAGAGGCCTGCACCCTCCTCGCCCTGATAATAGACCGTACAGCGCAGATAACCCTCCAGTGTCAGCCTGCCTGGCTGCAGCTGCTTTTGCAGGATGACCGGCTTTGCAAAGCATTTGACCAGTTTGAACACCGGCGGCAGATAGTCCGAGACCAGGATCTCGGTCTCCAGCGGGAGCTCTGCCTTGACGGTGCACACCGTGCCCGCCTGCGGCATCGTGTCCCGAAAGATCTTCAGTTCCATGCAAGATGCTCCTTTCCCTGTCCGCTTCTACCACACGGTATGCGGCCGGGCCGGGAGATATGCAGCAAAAAGCTCCCGCCGGGGCCTGCCCGACGGGAGCTTTGCTTGACTTGCGCTTATTCCTGCGTGTTGCTGCGGATGCCAAACAGTCTGCGCAGCACACCGCGCAGCAGTCTGGGGCTTTTGAGCACGATCACCTGCATCCCGATCCCCACCTTTCCGTCTGATACCACACTATAAGCAGTTTGCAGCCGGAATGTTCCGGAATTGCCGGAAAAGAATCAGTCCGCCACCGTTTCCACGATGACCAGTGCCCCTTCGCGAGTGGACACCGTGATGCAGTCGGAGCCTTCGGCGTATTCGTTGCTGACACCCAGCGGGTAGCCTGCGGTCAGCTCTGCATCGGTGAGTTCGTAATAGGAACCCTGCTCGCAGACGCCCTCTGCACGGCCTTCCATGGGGAACGCCGAGAAATAGAAGTAATCCTCTTTGGGGTAGCGGCGCGTCTCGCCGGGCATCACAAAGGTGATGCGGCTGCGCTCGTCCTGCAGGGTGGCACGCACGCCGCGCTTCTCCAGGCCGAGGCCGGTGCACAGGTTGGCAAAGGTGTGTTCCAGCCGCCTGCCGCCGAGGCCCCCCAGCAGAAGCACCTCGTCAAAGCCCTTCTGCACGGCCAGCTTTGCCGCGTATTCCGTATCGGTATCGTCCTTGACATGGGGCAGAACTACGATCTCGTCGTCCTCCTGCTGCGGGCAGGGTGCCGTGTCGAAGTCGCCCACGATCACATGGGGCTTGCAGTGCAGGGGCGCGCAGTTGCGGTAGCCTGCATCGCAGGCGATGATAAAATCATCTTCCCGCAGCAGACCGGCCAGCGCCGGAGAGACCGGGCAGGCCGAAAGGATCACACACCGTGCCATAAACAAACCTTCCTTGCTTTTTAAAATTTAGGGCGCTGCCAGTCCTTGACGTCCTTGACCTCATCGTACATGGCGCAGTAGCTGTCGTACCGGGTCTGGGAGAGCTTGCCCTCGGCAAGAGCCTGCCGCACAGCGCATCCCTTTTCGGTCCGGTGGGAGCAACCGGTGAACTGGCATTGCCCCAGATAGGGCCCGAACTCCGGGAAGGCGTGCTCCAGATTTTCCTTAGGGATAAAGCCTGCCCGGTTTGCTTCCAGGCTGGCAAAGCCCGGCGTGTCGGCAATGCGGCCGCCAAAGGCTTCAAAAATAGTCACTTCCCGGGTGGTGTGGCGGCCGCGGCCCAGCTTCTGGCTGATGGCGCTGGTCTCCCGGGCAGCATCCGGCAGCAATGCGTTGAGCAGCGTGGACTTGCCCACACCGGAGTTGCCGCAGAACGCGCACAGCCGTCCGCTGATCCACTGCTTGACCTCGTCCAGCCCGGCTCCGCTGCCGTAGTCGATGCGGATGAACGGCAGGGTGGATTTTTCATACGCACTGCGCAGGAACTCTGCCTCCGCCAGATCGCCCTTGGTACACACGATCACCGGCTGCACGCCCTTGTCCACTGCAATGGCGGACAGCTTGTCCAGCACCAGGGTGCTGGGGGTAGGCTGGGTGGTGCTGGCCACCAGAAACAGAACGTCCAGGTTTGCCACCGGCGGCCGCACGAATACGTTCTTGCGCGGGGCGATCTGTGCAATGACCGAAGCACCGTTCTCGGTTTCCAGCGTTACCTCATCCCCGGCCACCGGGGTGATCTTCTGCTTGCGAAAAATGCCGCGGGGCTTGCATTCCACGATGCCATCCGGCGTTTTAACGTAGTAAAAACCGCCGATGCCTTTTACGATATAACCGTTCATGCCTGCCTCCGTCAGCCCAACAGCGAAGCCCACCAGTCGGCAAGGCCGGAGCCTTCGCTGCTGGAAGCGGATTCACCGGTCTCGGTGCTGGAAGAAGAGCCGGAAGAGGAGCTGCTGTCACCGCCCCACAGGCTGCCCCACCAGTCGCTGCCGCTGCC
>ERZ860445.956-NODE-956-length-18505-cov-4.918699_pt1 | contig 18505 bp, 10 predicted proteins | sample MGYA00509977_ERZ860445 | MGnify/ENA primary metagenome ERZ860445 (study PRJEB30046, sample SAMN00715233) | human gut metagenome | study: EMG produced TPA metagenomics assembly of the A metagenome-wide association study of gut microbiota in type 2... | reverse complement strand
CGGAAGACAGCAGACGACAAGCTTTTTGGCTGTTGCTCCTGTGGGGTCTGTTATGGTATCTCTTTGAAGCATTTGCTTTGTTACGCTGTCGCCTTTGATCTTGCCTGATATGAGAATATACAGACAGGCAATCGCAGAGGCTATGGACGAACCTAGGATAGCTGCGGCAGCTATAAATGGAAGTGCGGCGGAGGCTGCCTGACGTGAGTTTTCATAGGCTGTGCCGAATATCATGCCTGTTTTATCATACATATCGGAGATATGATACATTAGTCCGTAGGCGAAACCAAGACCTAGGATAAGTTTGAAAAGGGTTTCTATCACTTCTGATACAGCGGTCGGTATCATATTCTGCAAGCCCTCACAGTAACCGCGTTCCACTGACATAATGGTACAGAAAATAATAGATGGGGCAACGCACATGAGAGCATATTTTGTACTTGGCTCGCCGACTACATTGCGTGACAGAAAATCTGAGGTGAGTATCATTGCTGCAGCAGCGGCTGCGCTGATGATCGTGAAAAGAAAAAATGCAGTTCGCTTGGTATGACGCATATTTGAAAAGCGTTCAAGGGCATAGTTTTCAGCGGTAAGACGAGCCATAGTGGAGGGGATACCTGAAACGACTATGGCGAAAACCGGTGTGAAAACTGAGAATGCTGAAGCGAAATATCCCATGCCTGTACCGCCCAGAAGATTGGTAAGAGGTATCTTATAGAGAAGTCCCAGAATTTTTGTTATCAGAACCATTCCAAGCAATATTGCTGAGCCTTTTATAAAGCCTTGTCTTTTCATCTGTCAACCTGCTTTCTGACTTGTTTTTATATGATCTTATGCTGTTATGGTGGGTTTTATTACGGTTTGTCCATATGTCAGGTGGATATGCAGTTGTTTAAATTGCACAAAAATAGAGCTTAGGGTGCTAATACTAAAAAAAGTTTGCGTAAACACTTTATTTTATAGGAAAAATGTGATATAATCATATTATGTATTTTTAAGAAAAAGAGGTAAAAAAGTTATGACTTATAAGTTTTCAGAAAAGGTTTCTCATTTGCAGGCGTCTGCTATCAGAGAGATACTTAAATTTACTTCTGACCCAGAGGTAATTTCATTTGCGGCAGGCAATCCTTCTCCTGAGGCATTCCCTGTGGAAGAGCTTAATAGAATATCAGAAGAGATATTCAAGGAAAATCCTATCGGCGCACTCCAGTACAGCCTTACAGAGGGATACACTCCTCTGAGAGATCTTCTTAAGAAAGAGCTTGAAAAGAAGGGTGAATTTGACCCTGAGAGAGATGATCTTATCATCACAAGCGGTGCTCAGCAGGCTAACGAGCTTGCTTGTAAAGTTCTCTGCGACCCAGGCGACGTTCTTTGCTGTGAAGCTCCAAGCTTTATAGGCTCACTTAATGCATTCAAGTCTTACAATGTTGAGCTTAAGGGTATCACGCTTCATGAAGACGGAGTTGATTTGAAAGAGCTTGAAGAGGCTTTCGCTACAGGCAAGGTAAAGGTATTCTACATCATTTCTAACTTCCAGAATCCTACTGGTCTTACAACTTCTCTTGAAAAGAGAAAGGCTATCTACGAGCTTGCTAAGAAGTACAGTGTTATGATACTTGAAGATAACCCATACGGCGACCTGAGAATAAAGGGTGAGGCTATCCCGTCTATCAAGAGCATGGACAAGGACGGTCTTGTTATGTATTCAAGAACATTCTCAAAGATACTTGCTCCTGGTATAAGAGTTGGCTACATTTCCGCTCCAAAGGAGATAATCGGAAAGATAGTTGTCTGCAAGCAGGTGGCTGACGTACATACAAACATCTGGGCGCAGATGCTGGCTTACAACTTCATGAAGGACAATGATATTGAAGCGCATCTTGCTTCGCTGAGAGTGATCTACAAGCATAAGCTCGAACTTATGATAGAGCAGATCGAGAAGAATTTCTCTTCACAGATCAAGTTCACAAGACCTGAGGGCGGTCTGTTCATTTGGTGTACTCTTCCGGAGGGCAGTGACATGACTGGTTTCTGCAAAAAGGCTGTTGCAGAATATAAGGTAGCCGTTGTTCCGGGCAATGCTTTCATGGTAAGCGAGTCTGACAAGACAGCTTCATTCAGATTGAACTTCTCAACTCCTACAGACAAACAGATAATCGACGGCTGTGAGAAGCTTGGCAGGCTTTCTAAGGAAATGTTCGGCGATTAAGATAAAATGAAAAAAGTTCCTTTTACGCCTTTTCAGCTTGTGCTTACTGTGGTAAATACGGCGGCTCTAATGTTCTGCATGGGGTGTGATTGCTTTGTGCTGATAGTGGGCATGACGGCAGGCAGGACAAAGCCTTATGTGGTGGATCTTGTGCTGAGTTTTCTTGCTATGGCGGTGTTTATTCTGCTTGTGTTTTCAGCAGGCAGGATAAATATTTTCAGTGATAAAGCTGACCCCGATGGGGACACTGCACCTGCTGTATCGGCACTTAGGACGTATTTTTGTATCTTGTTTTTTGATATCTCAGGAGTGCTGGGTCTTATGCTTGCGGGAGCGTTGGGGGTTGAGTGGGCTAAAAAAGCTATTATAATTTTTGCTCCTGTCGTTTTTGTCCTTGCGGCGATTGTTTATTTTATTCTATCGGGCAGGATAGGTCTTGATGATTTTTCGGATAATGACGGGGAAGAATGATTTTACAAGGGGAGGTCTGTCATGAAAAGTGCATTGAAAAAGGATACTGTCAGAGAGATAAGGCACTCGTTGGGCAGATTTCTCTCTATTTTTCTGATAGTTCTTCTTGGCTGTGGATTTTTCTCTGGTATCAAGGCGACTATGCCTGATATGATAGACACGGCGGAGGAGTATTTCAGTGATAACAGACTTATGGATATTAAGTTAATGTCGTCTATAGGCGTTAAGTCTGAGGACGTTGAGGCTGTAAAAAAAGCTGAGGATGTTCAGGGCGTTATGGCGGGATATTCTAAGGACGTTTTCTACTATCATGAAAATCAAAACCTTGTGCTGAAATTCATGTCCTTCAACAATGTTGTTGATGAGAACAGCCCTAATAATCTTGATAAGCCTGTTTTACTAGAGGGCAGGCTTCCTGAAAAAAAAGGCGAGTGCGCAGTAGAGGTAAAAATGAGTTCACCTGACACATTTAAGGTGGGCGGAGAGATAAAGATCAACGAGCCTGACTCGTCAAAAAATATAACTGATACTTTGGCAACTGACACATACAGGATAGTTGGTATCGTGGCTTCGCCACTTTATATCGGCTATGAGCGTGATGCGACCACAGTGGGCAACGGAACTGTGGTAAGCAACGTTTTTGTGCCTGAGAGCGAGTTTGTGTGCGATTATTACACTGAGCTTTATGTGAAATTCAAAGGCACTGACGAGCTTGACCCGTTTTCCGACGAGTACAAGCAGGCTGTGAAAGATAAGAGCGTTCAGGCGGTGGAGTTTTTTGAGGACAGTGTGAACGCAAGGTTTGAAAAACTAAGCAGTGACGCTCAGGACAGTATTGATGTCGCTCAGGAGAAAGTTGACATCTTGAAACAGGCGATTGCCTGCGACGAAAATCAGCTTACGGAGCTTTTGGCAACGGCGCAGAAGTCGGCTGAAGAAGCACAGGAGGCTTATGATAAGGCTGAACAGAGTGGTTCTAGTGCAAAGTATCTTGCAAGGTCACAGCTTTTAAAAGCACAACAGCTTGAAGAAGTGGCAGGAAAGCTTCTTAAAGACAAAAAGACAGGAAGTACGGCGGCTTTTGATGAATATAATGGTCAGCTTGCGGCGGCAGAAGATGAGATAGCCGGAGCGAAAAAAGAACTTGAAGCCGTTAAAACGCCTGCATTCTATCAGTATGACAGATTTGAGGCTAGCTCTGATTATAGTTCCTTTTATGGGGACGCTCAGAAGGTCGACTCTATTGCAAAGGTGTTTCCTGTGTTCTTTATTCTTGTGGCGGCGCTTGTGTGCCTGACCACAATGACTAGAATGGTAGAGGAACAGAGAACGCAGATAGGTACATACAAGGCTTTAGGATACAGTGGGGCAAGAATAGCTGGAAAGTATCTTTTCTATGCAGCAACAGCGGCATCAGCAGGAAGCTGCATAGGCGTTGTTGTTGGATTGCAGATCTTTCCGAAGATAATTTATAGTTGCTATAATATTTTATATAACATTCCTGATATTGACACACCGTTCAAGCCTGTTTATATGGTGCTTTGCTTGGTGGTGTCGGTTATTTGCACTTGCTCGGCGGTGCTTTACGCTTGTATCAAAGAGCTTAAGTCACAGCCGTCACAGCTTATGCGTCCAAAGCCACCGCAGAATGGCAGGCGTGTTTTGCTGGAGCGTGTGAATCTTATATGGAATCGGCTTGACTTTCTTGCAAAAGTCACTGTGAGAAATTTGCTGAGATATAAAAAGCGTTTCTTTATGACAATCGTTGGAGTGGCAGGCTGTACGGCGCTGATAGTCACGGGTTTTGGTTTGAAATATTCTATAAAGACTATTGCCGAAAAGCAATTCAATGAGATATTTCTGTATGATGGGATCGCAGTACTTAATTCAGCTGATTTTGACGAGAAACAATTGGAGGACAAGATAAGCAGTATCGCACAGGTAGACAAATCTATGCTTATGCAGAGTACAGATGGCATTGCAGAAAATGAAAGTGAAAACCAGTCTGTTTCTATGATCGTGCCGAAAACTCCTGAAAATATGGGAGATTATATCGATCTTGTATCTGCTGAGAATGGATCAAACCTTGAAGTGAAAAGCGGTTCTGTTATCATAACACAAAAGCTTGCAAAGCTACTTGACCTGAAAACGGGTGACACTATTACTATAAAGCTCAGTGGTCATGAGGAGAAAGAATTCAAGATAGGCGGAGTAAGCAAGAACTATGCTTTGCATTATATTTACATCACTCCTGATGATTTTGAAAGTGTATACGGTGAGAAGCCTGTTTATAATCTTTCTTTTATTGACCTAAAGAAAGACACTGATGAAAACTCTTTCAAGGAACAGCTTATTTCAAATGACGAGTTTTATGGAATAAGCTTTAAAAATGATTCAAGCAGAGGTTTCCTTAATTCTGTGGACAGCCTTGACGCTATCGTTATTTTGCTCATCGTTTGCGCGGGAGGCTTGGCGTTTGTGGTGCTTTACAATTTGGCAAACATAAACATAACTGAGCGTGTTCGTGAGATAGCGACAATAAAAGTGCTTGGATTCTATGACGGCGAGACTTCAGCGTATATTTACAGAGAAAATCTGATATCGACACTTGTGGGCATTATCGTGGGTCTTGTGGCAGGAAAGATACTGCACTATTTTGTTGTGATAACTTCTGAGGTCGACCTTGTGCTGTTCAACAGACAGCTTGTTTGGTGGGCGTATGTGCTTGGTGCATTGCTCACATTGGCATTTGCATTTATAGTTAATTTGGTTCTTCATTTCAAGCTTAAAAAGATAGATATGGTAGAATCTTTAAAATCAGTAGAATAGACGGAGGTATTATTATGGATATTTTTGAAGAAAACTGCGATACTGAAAATAACTGCACAGTAAGCTATTTTTGGAAAGGTCTTGCACTTTTTCTCCTTGGCGTTATAATTGGTCTGTTTGTTTCGCCTATCAAGAAAGGCGTTACTATCGGTTGTAACAACAAGATAGACAAGGGTGGCTGTAACGATCATTTTGACCCTGAAGAGTATTATGATGATTATAACTTTGATGATGAAGATGATTTTGACCATGATGGCGTAAAATTTTAACGAAAGGCGTATATTGATATGAAACTTGGCATGGTAGGACTTCCTAACGTAGGAAAATCAACACTTTTTAATGCACTCACAAATGCGGGTGCAGAATCTGCGAACTATCCGTTTTGCACGATCGAACCGAATGTGGGCATTGTTTCGGTGCCTGATGAAAGACTTGACAAGCTGGCTGAGATGTATCACCCTGTAAAGTTTACTCCTGCAACACTTGAATTTGTTGACATTGCAGGTCTTGTAAAGGGTGCTTCAAAGGGCGAGGGACTTGGAAACAAATTTCTTTCAAACATAAGAGAGGTGGACGCTATCGTTCACGTTGTAAGATGTTTTGACGACCCTAACATCATTCATGTTGACGGCTCTATCAATCCTCGCAGAGACATTGAAACTATAGATTTGGAGCTTATTTTCTCTGACGTTGAGCTTATCGAGAGAAAGCTTGACAGAACTAAAAAGGCAATGAAAGGCGATAAATCTCTTGCTTCTGCTGTAGAGTTCCTTGAAAAGCTCAAAGAGCATCTTGAAAGCGGCAAGCCTGCACGTTCTTATGACATGACAGAGGACGAGCTGGAGATACTTAAAGAAACACCGCTTCTTTCACTTAAGCCTGTTATCTATGCGGCTAACCTTTGTGAAGATGATTTCAGAAACAATATCGAAAGCAACGAGCATTACAAGGAAGTTTGCGAGATCGCAAAAGCCGAAGGCTCGGCTGTGTTCCCGATATGCGCGCAGATAGAGGCTGAGATATCTGACATGGACGACGAGGACAAGGAAATGTTCCTTGCAGACCTCGGTCTTGAAACTTCAGGTCTTAACAGAATAATCAAGGAGGGCTATTCGCTTCTTGGTCTTATTTCATACCTGACAGCAGGCGAACCTGAGGTAAGAGCTTGGACTATCAAAAAGGGAACTAAAGCTCCACAGGCGGCAGGAAAGATACACACTGACTTTGAAAAGGGCTTCATCAGAGCTGAAGTTGTTTCATTTGACGATCTTATGAGCTGTGGCTCTATGACGGCGGCTAAGGAAAAGGGTCTTGTTCGTCTTGAGGGTAAGGATTACGTTATGCAGGACGGCGATATCGTTCTGTTCAGATTTAACGTATAAAGCGTAAGCTACACAAAGGCAAGCTGAAATATGCTTGCCTTTTTTATGTGCAATATGTATGTTTTTTGTTATTATATTTGTTTAAAATCACAAAAGTAAATTTAATTTGTGTTATAGATTTTTTCATATATTGATGATAGAATGTGATAGTAAAAATTAAAGATGATAAATGTAATAGTGAGATTTTTGGAGAAAAAGTAATGACAAAAAACATGACAACGGGCAGTCCGTTCAAGCTTATAATGAGCTTTGCACTTCCTCTGCTTTTAGGAAATTTGTTGCAGCAGACATACAATCTTATTGACGCTGCCATCGTGGGAAGATTTCTTGGCTCTGACGCTCTTGCAAGTGTCGGAGCTTCAAGCAGTGTGCAGTTTTTGGTGCTTGGTTTCTGCATGGGAACAGCCTGCGGCTTTGGCGTGCCTATTGCAAGGCATTTCGGAGCAGGGGACGTAAAAAAGCTGAAACAGTATTTTTACAATTCTATTGTTATAACCGCCGTTACTGCGTTTGTGTTGACAACAGTTTGTGCGGTGCTTTGTAGTGAGATATTGAAGCTTCTTTCAACTCCGTCGAATATTTTTGATGACGCATATAAATATCTTCTGGTGATATTCCTTGGCATACCGTTCACACTTTTGTATAACCTGCTTTCAAGCGTATTGCGTTCTGTTGGCGACAGCAAAACGCCATTTGTATTTCTTGCTATATCAACGGTTTTGAACATTGCACTTGACCTTGTGTGTGTTATCGTGTTCAGGTGGGGCTGCATGGGTGCGGCTATTGCTACGGTCGTTGCTCAGGCGATAAGCGGAATACTATGTGCCATATTTATTATGAAAAAGGTCAGCGTGCTGAAACTTACCAAAGAGGACAGAGTTATGTCAAAGCCTGCGGTGCTGAACCTTATAATAATGGGCTTTCCTATGGGACTTCAGTATTCCATAACGGCTATCGGCTCAATGGTCATGCAGTCGGCTAACAACAAGCTTGGAAGCATTTATGTGTCAGGATTCACTGCTGCGGCGAGGATAAAGCAGTTCACAATGTGTCCTTATGACGCTTTTGCAACAGGTGCATCTGTTTTTGCAAGCCAAAATCTCGGTGCAGGAAATCTCAAGCGTATCAAAAAGGGTATACGCATTGGAGTTGGCGTTGGCATGACATATGGAGTAATAGCCGGTATTGTACTTATATTCTTCGGCAGAGAGCTTTCGCTTATCTTTGTGAATAAGTCAGACGCAGCAGTGCTTACTGCTTCAGCCAAATATCTTTTCTGCGCAGGCTTTTTCTATTGGACGCTCGGTATACTCAACACTTGCAGAATGTGTACGCAGGGCCTTGGTTATTCTGGACTTGCTATATTCTCAGGAGTGACGGAAATGATAGCTCGAATTTCTGTAAGTATGATATTTGTGCCGAAATTCGGTTATCTTGCAATCTGCTTCACAGATCAGGCGGCATGGATAGCGGCTTGCTTGTACATAGTTCCTGTTTGCATATATTGTGTGAACAAGGCAGGCAGACACATTGCAGGAGATCACGGACTTCCTGTGGAAAATAAATAAGCAAAAGGCAGCTCTGAAAAAATCAGAACTGCCTTTTGTTATGCCTACTTGTTTATAGCTTTTTTAAGTTGTAAGACAACTTCGCTGTAGTATCTTGGATTGACATCGCCAAGTTTCATGTTGTCATTGTATGCAGCGTCGGGAAGTCGGAAGTAAAGCTCTTCCACGGTCACGTCCTCTATCTCGTAATAGCCGATGTATGTTCCTGAGAATTTAAGCTCGGCGGTCATGCCTATGTTGACGAGCTTGCCGTCGGGATCTTTCTCCTTGCCTGAGATATCATTTCTTATGAACTCATAGAAAAAGCCTGCGTCCTGTGCCTGACCTTTATACCAGCCTGCTTTGGTCATGCGGTTGACTAGAGTGGTGTTCGTTATCTCTGTATTCTTGAAGATCTCGCAGGCGGTCTTATTCTTATCGATTTCCGCTACTTTGTATACCTTTCTTTTTAGCTGGTCGAATGGCTGTATTATCTCGTAATCATCAAGTTGTTCCAGCCAAGCTTCTTTTTCATGTTCAGTAAGCTCCAGCGGGTGAACAAGCCCTATCTGCATAACCTCGGACAGCTCTATCTCATCATCATCTGAGTTTGTAAAGCTGCCGTCGTCAAGATAACGGAACGAAGTTTTAAGGCAGCCATTTTCGTAAATACCCCATATAAGACCTATCGCAAAGCAGTGCATGAGAGGATTTTTTACAAAGAGAGCTTTCCAAGCTTCTGCTGACCACTTACGGTCAAGCATAAGCACATATTCAAGACGCTGTTTCTGTGCGCCAATAACAGTTTTCATTTGCTTTTTCATTTCCTTGAAATCAGCAGTAGCCTTTTCTGCGAGGACAGGGTCGTCATTAACGCCTATTTTAGGGAGATTTTTAAGCTTTTTCTCGCCCTCGAATATTTCTATATCAAGCTGTGGAGTGAGATAAACGGAGAATTTTCTGCTCCCAAAATCAAATGTGCGGCACATTTTTTCATCAAAGCCCATGTCAGGTACTATCTTGTCCGCAAGCTCCTGCGTTGTCAAGCCAAGCTGTTTAGCGGCATTGGCAAGTGCGTCAACTGCGGCTGCTCTGACCGCACGACTCTTATATTTTCTTGAAATATTGTCTACAGTCATAAGTGCATAGGAACTGCCGTTCAGAGCTACGGCATTGACGGCTTTAACCGCAAGGGCAACACGCATATTTAATGACTGTTTCGACCATTCTTTTATGTAATCCGTCAGGCAATTTATTGCTTCATCACCGCCGTAAATGGCCGCAAAATACATTGTCCACTTTGTTTTCGCTTCTGCACCTTTTTCAAGCCAGCGGCTCAAGACTTCAAGGGCGAATGTTTCAAGCTCGTCAGCTTTGAGCTTCTGGGCAAGTGTCTTGCCCTCGGGTGGGAGGGTACCTTCGTTGGCGTTTGCATATGTAAGCAGGAGAGCCTGCAAATAGATATCCTCAGTGGCTGTATCATCGGTGAAGTGAACAGGTGCAAAAGGCTGTTCAAAAAGCCAGAGAACTTTCTTGCTTTTTGTGCCTTTGGTGAGCGCAGTCACAATGTCTTCATCTGATATTTCGGCAGGCTTTGCTTCGCTGCCCAAAAGTTCAGATATTTTCGATTTGAGTTTGTCGGATTTTTCTGTGGCATAGGCTTTTTCAAGCTCTGTGCGGTAGGCGTCAGCACCTTGATTTTCAATTATCATAAGTGCAGTTTCACGCTTGGCTGATTTTTTCTGAGCAAGAAGTTTGCAAACTTCATCGTGCCAATCCTTGTGGGCGGATATAACTTTCACAAGCTCTGCTTTTATCACCTTGCTGTTATCATCGCAAAGTTTGAAAAACTCGTCTTTGTACTTGTTGCTGTCTGCGATATCAAGAAGCCTTATATACAAAAGTCGGCTGGACACAGCCATTTTGCTTACGTCAATAATGGCGGCTTTGTCTTTAAATTCTGGCATGATAGCGGTTATCTTATTGATGATGACTTCTTTACAGTAAGAGCTGTCTATCTGCCAGCCAAGGGATCTTATAATTATATCTATCGGTAGACCTGATCTTACCATTGCACGGACGATGAACTCGGTGTTACAATAAAGATCGTTGCCTATTAGTTGGAGGGGGTCACTTGTATCTTTAGACGCTCCTATGGAAAGGGCGGCGATACAGCGGATAATAAAATCGTCCTCTCCATATGCAACAATATAGTACATTTTCTTATGTCTGCCCTCGCAGGCTTCTTCGTCTGCAAAGGGGAGTATCGTGTCTAATTCTGCTTTGCCCATGATATATGCGTATATCTCGTCACTGTGCTTGAAATGTTCGGCAATAAGTTTGGCGATACGTTCCTGATGGGTAGCTTTAAGACCAATTGCTTCTGCGTTATATTTAGGGTCGGTGGCTTTGAGCATTTTCTCCATTGTGATCGCTGTGTCAAATGGAGCGTTTTTCATTGTTTCTATGAAAAGCTGTGGGTGATCTTTTGCGAGCTTTACCATTTGCGCAGGATAATTCCCATTTCTGTCAGGTGATTTGACAAAATGCAGAATGTATCTATCTGTAAGACACTGTGGTTGAGCTTCGATAAGGTCGAATATCCTGGTGGTGGAGAGCTTCATATATATCAGCCCTTGGGTAAGATCGTCGCAGTATTTCACAATGTTCTTATCAAAAAATGCACGATATTCTTTTACAAAATATGACGCTTCTGCATATGCGGCAAGAAAAAGACAGAAAACGGCTGTAGTTGTTTTGGGCTTTTTTTCGACTACTTCGCAAAGCTTTTTTATGGCAATTGCGGCTGTATCAGGAATTTTTGTTTTGCCGAGCAGGCTCTTTTTAGGCAGTTCGGTTGCGTCCAATGCGTAAACGCACAGGAGAAGCTGTGCTATGATATCGTCAGGGCTAACGAAGTTGAATGTTCTTATGGCATCGTCTGCGGAATAGATAGGATGATTTACAGTGAAAACGCTGATAGAATCATTTGAGCGGTTTGAGATCTCTGTTGATATCCAGACTGCTTCTGCGTTCTCACCATAAAAATCAGTGAGCGGCTTCATGTACATAGCCTTGTTTTCGGAATATATATAGGCATTGCCAGACAGCGCATCTGTCATATATCGGAAATATGGACCCGTTGCCATTGAACTGAAAATAATATAACGGTCTTTAAGCTCCTCACTATCTGAACCTGATATCTCATTTTTTACAGCTTTGATAAGCTTTTCACGATAACTATACTGCATGAGTTTTGGATAGTATCTTGTTGTAATTTTTCTCATCAGGTCATTGTTTCTTGGCTTTGTGATGTCAAGATATTCAAGGGCAAGGTCTATGGTCTGCTGGTCAAAACCAAGCTCCTTTAGGGCGGTTTCAAGCTTTATAAAGCTTTTGGTGCTTTCGTTGTAGATCATTTTTTCTCCTCCATATTATTTATCGCACTGAACAGTGCTAATTTTTGTGTGCAAAGTCTGATATACCGCATTGTGTTGCCCGCGGCAGTGAAGATATCAAGGCTTTTGTCTGCGGTGGTGTGTCTTGCATTTTCGCACAGCTTTGTGAAGAATTCATAGCGTTTTGCAAGTTCTTCAAGTCCGCATTGGCGTATGCTTTGAGCGTGTTCGTCTGCAATAACAGAGTTCACTCCGCACTCCATTGCCGTGACTATCCTCTTGTCGGTTTCTTCGATGGCGTCAAGAAGCTCGCTACACATTCCATAGTCTTGGTCTGTATCATTCTCGAAAGGTACAGGAACATTGTCAGGCGGATCAATAAAATCATAGACCTCTATTGGGAAAAGCGTTAGCCTGCCGTGGTCGATATACCCCTGAGCCAGCAGGACGTAGTTTTTGTGCTTCTCTTTTAGCATTTTGCCACCTATGGTTTCAAGCGTGGAAATAAATTCACGATTTTCTGCTGTGTATTTTGCGGTGACGGATATTTGTCTATCACAGCCGTCTTTTATAATAAAAATCTGCTGTTGAGTGTGCTTGTCAAAATATGAAGCGACGCACTCTTTGGGGTGAACGAAATAAAGTCGGTCGGTCTCCTCGTCGCTTTTGTTTGCGGAGATCTTTTCCGCAAGCTCTTTGAAATCGCTGACAATAAGCTCACGGAGGGCAAAACAGTTTAGCTGTGCAGGACCTGCGCCTATGGCGTTGGTCTTTGATGATGAGGACAAATGCCCCATGCTCACCTTGGCGTTTTTTAGCTTCAGCTCTGTGCACATATAGCTGTTTAGAGAGCTGTCAAGATCCCATACAGTTGTGCTTTCGGCAAATCGTCTTGACTTTCTTTCATAGAAAGTGGGGCGCAGATCGCTGTAGGTTAGAAAGCGCTGGTGAGATGTTCTGTCTTTATTTAGAAAATAGTAGATACAGCCAGTGTATTCGCCACTGACATTTCTTGTACCTATAGGCAGAAGTTGGAGTGTCCCCTCATAGTCGGTGTATTCTCTGCGGAAGGTGCCGAGCATTTCTTCTGTGATGTCGGCTTTTATAAGCTTGTTCATGCTGTCAGCATATTCAAACATTTTGTGAGTGAATACCTGCAGACTGAATGAAGCTCGCCTTGAAACACAGTCTTTAAGTCGGCTGCCAAGTTCACGCATTTGTCTTTCTTCCTCAGCCATTCTCAAAGCGTGGCAGGAAACTGCGGCAAGCTCAAAATTATCGGGGTCGCTCTCTTCGGCTCTTACAAGACCTCTGGTAAATATTCCGGACATTATTTTTAAGCACTGTTCGGCACATCCTTTTATCTTTTTCTGGGTATCCTGAGAAAGCGAATTTATTTCAGGTTGGTCGGGGAGTTCAATTTCTGCTTGTTCAGGCTCGGAGGTTATGACCTCTGGAGTGATATCCTCGCCGTCGTACTGTGGGAGCTGTGCTTTCAAAAGCAGTATGGCTGTGATAATGTGCCTGCACATTCCTCTTGAAACACAACTGCATTGACTTTCATCAAGTGGTGATTTTATGGTGCAGGTTTCACCGTCTAATTTTACTATGTAACATTCATGGATTTTTTCAGCCGAAAGGGTCATGTTTTCGGATTCCTTCAACGCACGTTTGTAAATGCCCTTGTTTGAAAGCTCAATAAGCGTTTGTTCGTTTGCAATGGCAAGCTGTTTATCGATTACGTCCAAGATGTCATCTCCTATGCAAATATTTTTCCGATGTAATCCCCAAGCTTATCAGGGGTAAGACCGCCCACGAATGAGCCTATATCTGCAAGCTTCTGACCTGTCGCCTTGTCATAGGCAGGGTCGGCATTTTCATCAAGGGCGGTAAGGAATGAGAGATGTGCGCCGCTTGTGATTATATTTTTGCTGACGTTCATAAGCTGTGCTTCACTGCCACCCTCGTAGAGGTCTGTTACCACGATAACGCAAGTGTCACGGGGCGTAACGATAAGGCTTTCGCAGTAGGAAAGGGCTTTTGCAATATCTGTTCCTCCCCCAAGCTGAACGCTCATTATTGTCTGAGCAGGGTCGTCTGCATGGTCTGAGAGGTCAACGATGCTTGTATCAAATATGATGAGCTTCACCTCTGCAAATGGCAGTTCGGAAATTATCTGCGCCATTACTGCACTATAGATGACTGAACCGAGCATTGAACCGCTTTCGTCTATGGCTATGATAATGCGCTTTTTGTTATGCTTTTTCACACGTCCACTGAAATAGATATCTTTCAGTATAAGCTGGTTGCTTGCTTTATCATAGTTTTTCAGGTTTCGGCGGATAGTCTTTTTGAAATCGAGGTTTGCAGAGCATTTCATAACTGACGATGTGTTTTTATCAAGCCTGCCTGTAAGGCTTCGCTTTATGGTCATATCAAGCTTTTGTTTGATATCGTCTGCCACCTGTTTTGCTATTTTTACAGCCGCCTGCAACACCTCGCCGTTCATGAGATGTTTGAGCTGAATGATAGTTTTAAGCAGCGCTATATCAGGCTTCATTTCTTCAAGAACCTTTTTATCGGTAAGAAGCTCGGTCATGTTGAACCTTTCCAAAGCTTGACGTTCAAGCACATCGGCAGTCTGCTTTGGGAAAAGCGTTCTGACTTTTGTTATCCATTCTGCGGCGTTTAGCACACTGCCACCCTGACCGCCTTGCCTGCTGTTCTCGTTCCTTATATCGTCACCTTGCGCACGGCTATAGAGATAATCGAGTAGCTTTTCCATATCCTGAAACGTTATTATCTCTGCTTTGTCACCGGTAAAGGAAAGGCTTTTGTCAGACATTCCGCCCAGCACGAGCCGCCAGCGGTTGACGGATATGGCTTTGTTTTCATCTGTCATGGCTTTTCCTCCTCAGACAAAAGTTTAACTATCTCTTTATCTATTTTCCCACCGAAGCTGTATAGCCTTTCGTTCATAGGTTTTTCCACAAGAAGCTCAGCACTGTCAGCGTCATAAAGCTTTGCGACAGCGGTGGCTGTTTGCTGTATTTCATATGGAGTGAAACAACTGAAAGCAAGCTTCATGGAGGGAAGTATCTCTATAAAATCGTCATAATCAAGTCCGCAGATAAGCGTGTCTGTCATTCTGATGAAAGAATCGTCCGTCATGATGATATCACGGGCGGCATTGAAAAGTCCGTGAAGAAACTCCGCTCCTTGTATCTGAACATTCCTGTCGCCTTTGAGATAGCTTGACATTGCCTGTTCAGCAAGCTTGCGGCGGTGGGGGTCAAAGGCGTAAAGTATGCCAAGTGCTGTGCCGTAAACAAATGGGTCTTTATCAGATTTGCCGCAGAGGGAAAGCAGGGCGTTTTCATAGTCCTGACGATATTCTCTAAAGCCGTCAGTGACAGCTTTCTGCATTGCGTACATTATCGCTGCACATTCTGCAATGTGGTCGTCTTTCACCGACGCCATATCAGGCAGTGCTGTGATTATCCTTGTCATGCACCGCTTTGCACAATTTTCTGCGGCGGAAAACTCGGTATTATAAAGTTGTTGGAGTTCCATAAGAGTGATAAAATGCCTTAGACCTCTGCCTACAGAGAAAAAGTCACCGTCTGAGTTAAGAATGTTCTCGGCACAAGCTTTGTCATCATCAGAGAGTTCTAAGCCCATTTGGAAGCAGTCCACAAGGATATGTGCCGCAACATCACAGTGCTTTTCGTGGCGAAGTGTCCTTGAAGCACAGGTGCGGCAGGCTTCTTCAATGGTGAAGCCGTCGGCAGTATGGTCTATGAGTGCAACGTCTGTGGCAGGGACTTTTTTGTATACCCATTCTTCACGGACACGACTTCTGTCTTTTCGCCTATGCAAATCAGGTCCTTTTGTTCGCTGGGCAAAGTCTGTGCCTAGAAACACCATTCTGTGGAAAAATCTGCTTAGTTCCATGCCGTTTGCAGTGGTAAAAAGTGAAACTTCCGTCTTATTAGGGGTTACTGTTTTTATTTTAAGTCGAAACCTTTTACACTGTTCTTCAAAATCAGCGATAAGCGGAGGAACGTGGTTTATATCACCTATATGACCTGTCTTGTCGCCTGTGGCAAGTTTGTGCATAAGGTCGATAGGCAGGGCAGAGGATATTGTTTTCTCTCCCTTGATAAATGACGAGGTTATGGCGTCCTCAAGCTCGTAAAGTCCATATTCATGACAGCCACGAAGTGCGGCAAGTCCACTCATCATAGACTGCGCTGCGGAAGCGTCAGCCATTGAAACTGGGATATCATGTTTATCGCAGGCTCTCACTGTACCTATGAGCAGGTCAAGAACTGTGTCGCTGTAAACACCTGCCGGGTCATCGCAGTGGATTAGCTTGTTCATCACGCAATCATAAAAATAAGGACGCTGGATACCAGAGGCATATCCACTGAGAGCGTCTGCTGCTTCATAAGAATAAGCTACGGGGAAACATCCCTCATCTTTTTGAGAGAGCTTGTGAAGCTTTTCTTTTTGGATATTATCACTTTTCAAAAGCTCATAAAGTCCCAAACTGTGGAATCCGCCTGTTACAGCAAGGACTTTTTTGTTATCTTTAAGTGCTTCTTTGATACGCAGTGCCATATGGTTTTCTCTTGCAAGAGTGCCGTCTGCCGCAAGATCATCTTCTGTTTCGTCATTTCGTGTGATAATGCAGTAGGTGTACATTTGCTGTACAAAATCTTGTACAGATAGTCTGAGCCCCTCTATTTCAAAATACTTCTCCCAGAACTCTTCAAAGGTCCTTAGATCTGTTTTCTCGCAAAGCTTTTTGCAGAATTTGCTGTATATAAGTCTGCTGTCATCAGTATAGCTATGCTTGTCCTTATTACTGCGAAGGCCTTTATTTACGGCTGTGGTAATAAGTATCTCGCTGTAGGGAAGATCTATAAAGCGTGCTTCTATATCCATGGCTGCGGCTGTTTTCAGAGCGTTATACTCAGGTGAAGCATAGATAAAAGGGTAGTAGCATTTATAGTCCTCGGCTTCATCACTGATAAGCTTTTTTCTGTCCTTGTAGTAATAATAGAAAGCCGCAGGGAGCTTAGTTCTCTCGTCCGTCAACACACCTATCATATCATTGGCGTTTTCAGGACCCTCTATAAGTATGACATCGGGCTGATATTCTTTAATTGCTCTGATGAGCTGCCACGAGCAGACAGGGCTGTGGTGTCTTACAGGAAAAAGCAGAAATGGCTGAGAATAGTCAAAAGGTATTATTTCAGATACTTGGCTGTATCCAGATATTCTGTCCATATGCCTCCCTCACTTGCACTTTTTTCCTTAACAGCGATCCTGAAATAGCTTTTGAGCTTTTCAAGGTCGTCTTTGTTTTCCTTACAAACTGCTCCTAAAAGATTCTGCGTAAGCTCTTTGAGATCAGTTTTTCCGTCACCATAATAATATGCACTGCTCATAGTTTGATAGAAAACTGACACAGCTTCTGCTGTACTCATAACAGCGTTAGGTCTTTCAAGCTTTGTTCCCTCTGAGGTAACGCCCTCACGAAGCTCATGATATGTGACAGCAAGAAGTTCAGCAGCGTCGGTGTCTATAGGCTGGTCGATATGACCTGTTTTTGCAAGGTCTTGTGCTTCACGGATAATGATCTCTTTTTCAAGCCTTACGTCACGAACAGGCTCGACAGTCTCAAAATTGAAACGTCTTTTCAAAGCACCTGACATTTCATTTACGCCCTTATCACGAGTGTTTGCAGTACCGATTATATTAAATCCTTGCTTGGCGAAAACAATTCCTTCGTTTTCAAGCTCAGGGATATTGAGTATCTGGTCGCTCATTACAGAAATAAGGCTATCTTGGATTTCTGCAGGGGTACGAGTTATTTCCTCAAATCGTGCGAAAATGCCTTGTTCCATGCCTATGAGCAGGGGAGCAGGCACAAGGGCTTCACGGCAAGGACCTTTTGAAAGAAGCATGGCATAGTTCCAGCTATATTTTATCATATCCTCGGTAGTTCCAGCCGTACCCTGAACTGTGTTCGTGCTTATGCCGCAGCAGGCAGCAGAGAGAAGCTCAGAGAGCATAGTTTTAGCAGTGCCTGGTTCACCCACCAGCATAAGTCCGCGGTTTCCGGCGAGGGTGATTATACTGCGTTCAACAAGTGCGTCATTGCCATAAAATTTACGCTTTATCTGCATTTTGCCATCGGCAGTTTTGATGATTCCGCCTAATATAAATGTTCGCACTGCCTTTGGCGACAGCATCCAATTCTCAGGCTTTTTGCCAATATCAACACTTTTCAAGGCGTCAAGTTCATTTTTGTAGCGTATCTCAACTGGCGGTTTTATGTATTCATTCGTCATAGCAGTTATCTCCTAAAAGTTAATTTATCAGTAATAATTATATCATATTTTGTTGTTATTTACAATAAGCAGGGGGATATTCAGCTAAATTAACAACGAACAGATGTTTTGGTTGTGCATTTTGACAGTTAGGATCGGGTATAAAAAAACCGCTTCGCATTTCTGCGAAACGGTTTGATAAATGAGAATGAAATTATCTCTTTGAGAACTGTGGAGCACGTCTTGCAGCTTTGAGACCGTACTTCTTTCTTTCCTTCATTCTTGGGTCACGAGTGAGGAAGCCGGCCTTCTTAAGTGCAGGACG
>ERZ860445.937-NODE-937-length-18765-cov-2.690219_pt1 | contig 18765 bp, 17 predicted proteins | sample MGYA00509977_ERZ860445 | MGnify/ENA primary metagenome ERZ860445 (study PRJEB30046, sample SAMN00715233) | human gut metagenome | study: EMG produced TPA metagenomics assembly of the A metagenome-wide association study of gut microbiota in type 2... | reverse complement strand
CCGGCGGCGGCGCCCGACGGCCGATAGAGGCCACCAGCACGAACATGGCCACCAGAAATACGCCGTAGGTGGCCAGCGTCTGCCACCCGGCAGCAGAGACCTTGCCGCCGCCCACCAGCGCCGTCAGATCCGTCTTGCGGGTAGCCATCCATAGGATCACCAGCGCCACGGCGCCGGACACGGCAGCCAGCGCCTTGCGCCACCACGGAAGCTTCGGAGGCTTCCAGTCGGCGGACTCCTCCGCCGCCGGCGGCAGCGGTGCATAGGTGTGCTGCACCTCCGGCTCCGGTGGGACGGTGCCGCCAATACCGGCCATGACGTCCTCCGCCGTGACGGCGTGGGGCAGCAGCCCACGGGCCATGCGGTCAGCGGAGGTGGTGTAGAAGCTGTTGCCGCCGAAGAAGGCACGGGGCGTCCCCTCGGCGGAGATGCTGCCGTCGAAGAACAGAGCGCAGCGGTGGGCATAGCGGGCGCAGAATTCCACGTCGTGGCTCACCATCAGCACCGTCACGCCGCCGGAGAGCAGAGAGCGCACCATGGCGGCAAAGGACTGCTTGAACTCGGCGTCCAGTCCCTTGGTGGGCTCGTCCATCAGCAGGATATCCGGCTCCAGCAGCATGACCTTGGCCAGCGCCGCACGCTGCTGTTCACCGCCGGAGAGGTCGTAGGGATGGCGGTCCAGCAGTTCCGTCAGACGGCAGAGGGTCACCATTTGCTCCACCCGCCGCTGCTGCTCCGCCGGGGGCAAATGCAGTCCGTCGAAGGTCTCGAACAGATCCTCCCGGACGGTCTTTTTCACGAACAGTGCCTGGGGGTTCTGGGGCAGGACCCCCAGCCGGCCCGTATGGCGCACCGTGCCACGGTAGGGGCGCAGTCCCTCGCTGAGGAGCCGCAGGGTGGTGGATTTGCCGGTGCCGTTGCCGCCCAGCAGGGCCATGAACTCCCCCTGTCGGACGGTCATATGGAGGCCCCGGACGATATCCGGGCCTTTTTCCTCGTATTTGAACCACACGTCCTCCGCCGCCAGCACCACCTCGCCGCAGGGAGGGATCTCCTCCGGCGGCAGGGGTTGGGCGGGGTGATCTGTGAGCCACTCCGTCAGGAAGGCTCTGCCCTCCCGCACCGTCACCGGGCAGGAGGCATCGCTCTGCACCGAGGCCCAGATCCGCATGGCGGAGGGCATGGCCAAAAACATCCGGTGGCCCTCCTGCCGCAGCAGGCCGCCCACCTCCGCCGGTGCGCCGGTACACAGCAGCCGTCCGCCGTCCATCACCGCCGCATGGGTAGCCAGCGGCAGAGCCTCCTCCAGCCGATGCTCCGTCAGAAGGACGGTGGTCCCCAGCTCCCGATTGATGCGCCCCAGCGTCTGGAGGAAGTCCGAGGCGGCAATGGGGTCTAACTGACTGGTAGGCTCGTCCAAAATCAGCACACGAGGCTGCATCACCATCACCGAGGCCAGACTCAGCAGCTGCTTCTGACCGCCGGACAGCTCCGTGACGTTTTTATAGAACCAGTCCTGTATCCCGAAGAAGGAGGCCATCTCCGCCACACGGCGGCGGATGGTGGGGGTGTCGAAGCCCAGACTCTCCAGTCCGAAGGCCAGCTCATGCCAGACCTTGTCCGTCACCACCTGATTCTCCGGTGACTGCTGCACGAAGCCGATCTCCGCCGCCTGACGGCGGCTGGGGATCTGGGACAGCGGCGTGCCGCAGAAGGTGATCTCCCCCTCCCGCAGGCCGTGGGGCGCCAGCACCGTTTTCAGCTGCCGCAGCAGCGTGGACTTTCCGCAGCCGGAGGGGCCGCAGAGCACCATGAACGCCCCCTCCGGCAACGTGAGGGTAACATGGGACAGCGCCGGGCGGCGCTGCTGGGGGTAGGTAAAGCTGTAATTCTCCAGATGCAGAAGCTCCGTCACCGGCGCACCTCCTTCTCGATTTGTTTCCACTGGCGGGTCGCCGCCAGATCCAGCGCCGCCGGGGTCAGGCACAGCAGAAAATAGACCACGAAAAAACTCACGGTCATAGGCGTCACAGGCGCTCCCGCCAGCGAGGGGTAGTAGCGGAACCGCAGACCTCCGGCCAGCACGCCGCAAAGCACATAGGCCCCGCAGAAGATGAGCCATACCAGCAGGCTCCGGTCCCGGTCGTCCATGCGATAGATGGAGAAGGCCGTGCGGCCCTTTTCCCCGTAGCCTCGGCTCTTCATACTGTCCGCCGTCTCGATGGCGCTCTCCAGCGACCATGTGACCATGATGGAAAAGACCTTCATGGCGTTTTTCGTGCGGCGGAGAAGGCTGCCATTCTCCGTGTCACGGCCCATGTATTTCTGGGCCTGCGCCACGGTGTGCAGCTGGGTGCGGAACCGGGGAACAAAGCGCATGGTCATAGACAGCACCAGTGACAGGGCGGGGATCACCCTGCCAAAGAGATAGATGAACTTATCCGAGGTCATGACGGCGTTGTAGCAGGTGAACCACAGCAGCGTGGCCGACAGCAGCGCCGCCGAGGCAAGGCCGTAGAGCATACTCTCCAGCGTCAGGGGATTGCCGGAGGGGAGATAGGCCAGTATGGTAACGCCCTGATGGGTGAAGGCCGGGTTGATGACCGCCGCCAGCACCGCCATAGGCACCATCCACACGGCGCTTTTCCGCAGGGAGCGGGGCCCCAGCAGCACAGCATGGTAGATCACGGCCCCGCACACCGACAGCAGCAGGCATACCGGGTGAGTCAGGCACATGGAAAAGGCGATGACCAGCACGAAATACAGGAAGTTCACCGCCGGATGGCAGCTGCCGAACACGTCGCTGTATCGCATGGTCATCGCCTCCCTTCGCCGGTTCTTCTCACTCGCCTACGGCGGCCCCGCCGCCTACATCCTGTCCCAGATCGCAGGTATAGACCCAGCAGATCACATCCCCCGGCTGCACCGTGTAGCGGGAGCAGCCGTAGTTGGGATACCAGTCGTTGACACTGTACATCCAGCCGGAGCCGCTGCCCACGTCGAATTCATACAGGTTGTGGATGCCCTGAATGTAGGCACTCTCATACAGGGGCGTCCATTTGGACTCCATTTGGATGCGATTTTCCCGGCACACCCGCTGCAGCACGTCAAAGACGTTTTCCCCGGTCTGGAAGCCCACCTCCACCGGGGCCAGAATGACGCCGTCCTGAGGCACCTGCTCCCGCTTGTCGGGGTCGCAGGCGTCCATATTGTCCAGAATGGTGGCGCAAGAGATGGAGATGGTGCAGGTGGCGTCATAGTCCACCTGCTTGGCGCCGCAGCCGGCCAGAGCCAGCAGCATCAGCATCGCTGAAAGCGCCGCAAAGATACGTTTTTTCACGGAAGATCGCTCCTTTCCGACCCGGTGCAGTCAGGAAAAAGGCCGGTTCCCTCCGGAAACCGGCACCGGCCGCCCCGCCGCCCGCTCCGTCTCCGGTGAAGCGGCGTTCTGCGCTATCTCATTGTGTCCCATTATACGGAATCTCCTCCGGGAAGTCAACCGGAAAAGCCCTCCTCCCCAGGGGAAGGAGGGCTTTATGTCCAAAGGACCCGCTGTGGGGAATTCACAGGAAGAACTTCCGGTGAAGGGAGCGGCGCAGAGGCGGACAGACGGCAATGATGATCAGCATCACCCCCAGCAGCACCCCGGCGGCCAGCGGATAGAAGGACCAGAAGAAGGTCTGATGAACGCCGAAGGTCAGGTTCAGCAAAAACTCCAGCAGCATGGCAAGCCCGCCGGCGGCAATGAGGGCGCCGCCGAAGATGTAGAGATACCCCCGGCGAACGTAGCGCAGCAGCGCCACCACGGTGGTGATGAGCACCCCGATGGACCCTGCCACGGGGAAGGCGAAGGTCAGGAACCAGTGTCCGCCGGTGGCAAGATCGATATACAGCAGGTACAGAATAATGGCGGCAAAATCCAGCGGCACGAAGATCACCGGGTTGGGCCGCTTGAACCACAGGGGCAGCACCGTCAGCACATACAGCAGCAGGATGCCGCCGGAGGCATAGCCGGACCAGAGGATACCCCCGTTGATGCGCCAGTCGCACAGCACGCAGATCACCGCCGGCAGCAGGGCCAGCGCCGTCAGGATAAAGCACACGCCGGAGCGGTTCACCTCCTCCGGGTGGACCCGCTCATCCGGGGGATAGGGCGGGTCGGCAGGGGTGCGGGGAATATCCGGGTGGAACACACGGGTGCCGCACAGGGGACACACCCGCTGGCTGTCCGCCAGCTCCACGCCGCATTTGACACAATACATGGCTTTGCGCTCCTTTCTTCTCTCAGCGCTGGTTGCTCTCCGCCTTCACCGGCAGGCCCAGCTCGTGCAGCACCTGATAAAAGTGCAGCTCCAGCTCTGGCTCCCGGATGTTGCGGATGCAGTTGATATAGGCGGTGCCGTTCCACGACACCACGGCGCAGCCGTGGGGGGCCGCCGCCTGCACGCCGATGATGAAATCCATCCGGCGCACATAGGGGGCCATGGTCTCCGGCAGACGGACACTGCCCAGATTGGACAGGCACAGACAGGACTTCCGCTCCCCCACTGCGTCGAACACCAGCTTCATGGCCAGATTCTTCACGAACAGCGGCATCACCCGCAGCACGGGGGACCGCTCACTGGCCACATTGGCGGCGAACTTGGCCTGCATGGTGTGAGGATTGTTCTCCAGCCCCATCCGATGGTGGACGGCGGCGCAGATCTCCCGGAAGGTGAAGTCTCCCATGCGGGGATCGATCTCCGGGGTGATGTAGGAGGCGAAATTCCGCAGGGTGCGGGTGGGGAACAAATTCCGCAGGTTCACGGGGATCAGCACCTTCACCGGCTTGCGGTGGCTGCGTCGGGGCTCTTTCTCCGCCTGCAGGCGGTCGATGGCCTGCATCATGGCGGCGGCCAGCAGCTCCGTCACCGTGACGCCGCACTCCCTGGCACAGGAGCGCAGGGCATCCGCGGGTACCATCAGCGTCACCAGATTCTTGAAGCCGTCCGGCTCCGGCGTGCCGCTGAGGTGATAGGCGGTGGCCTCCTTGCGGCTGGCCTTCACATCCCCGGCATAGCGGAGGAAGCTGTCCTCCAGCTCCTCCTCGTCCGGCTCCTCCAGACGGCCCAGTACGCCGTTCTCCGCCGGGACGGTGATGCCGTACTTCTGGCACAGGTACTCCGCCAGCAGCGTCTTGAGGAAGATGGTGCCGCCGGTGCCGTCGGTGATGGCGTGGAAGAACTCCACGGCAATGCGGTCATGGTACACCAGCACCCGCAGGGCGCAGCGCCGTACCTGATCGAAGGGGACGTGGGCCAGCGGGCAGCTTTTCTCCGACTGAATGGCCGGGGCCTTGGGGATCTGCTCCAGATAGTACCAGAACACCCCCCGCCGCAGCCGCACCGCCATGGATGGGAAGCGCCGCACCGTCACATCCAGCGCCGAGCGCAGCACTGCCACATCCACCGGCTCCGTCAGGGTGGCGGACAGGCGGAAAAAGTTGTTCCAGTTGCGGCGCTTGGCGGCAGGGTAGATCTTGGCGGCGTTATCCAGCCGCATCCACCGCAGGCTCCGGGCCGGGGAGAGTACCTTATCCAGAAAATGGTTGATGGACTGGAAGTCCTCCTCCATGTTCTCGGTGAGGCAGTACAGCACATAGGCGTGCCACCGTTCCGGGGCAATGTGCATCTTGCTGCGGCAGCCGGACTTCAGCAGCTTCTCATGGAGCATCCGGGTGTCGTCCAGCATCACCTCGTCCCCGCCCACGAACAGCAGGGACGGCGGCAGGCCGTGGAGATCACCGAACAGCGGGGAGCACAGGGGCTCCTCCGGTGTCTGGGTATAGCACCCGGCGTAGAAGGTCAGCAGCTCACGGGTCATGGAGGGGTCCACATCCCGGTTGGTCTCGAAGGAGGCTCCGGAGGAGGTAAGGTCCGTCCACGGGGAGATGCCCACCAGCCCGCAGGGCAGGGGCCGTCCCAACTCCTTGAGCTTCAGGCACAGGGCATAGATGAGCCCGCCGCCGGCGGACTCGCCGCACAGCAGGATCTGCCGGGCGGGATAGCCCTTTTTCAGCAGATACTCATAGCTCTCCATCGCATCCTCCAGCGCAGCGGGATAGGGATGCTCCGGGGCCAGCCGGTAGGCGGCGCAAAACACCCGGACACCGCACTCCGTGGCCAGTGTAGAGGCAAAGCCCTTGGCGTACTCCAGACTGCCGCAGGTGTAGCCGCCCCCGTGGAGGTACAGGATCACGCCGGTGCGGCGCTCGTCCTTGGGCATGATCCACGCCCCCTGAAAATTCCGGAAGTCATGCTCACGGGAAAAGGTCTCCCGCCGGTGCATGGCCGTCATCAGCTCCCCCAGCTTGTCCTGCCCCTTCCGGGTCAGCTCCAGAGAGCAGTTTTCCGCCAGAGGCTTGAAGAAATTCAGCTGTGAGCGCACCAGCTTTGCGTGCAGTTCCATGTGGGTCCGTTCCTTTCCTGATCTCGTATTTTATGATTATAGCATTTACAGGGTGCCGTGTAAATACGACGCCCCGGCGGGAAAATGTGAATTTTCTGTGTTATTTCCGTTCCCTATGGCGGAATTTTTCCACAGGCGGCGGGGCGGTCTTGCAATCCCGCCGCAGATTTGCTATGCTGAAAAAAACACGGGAGGTGCGGCGGATGATGCAGGCTTGGACACCGGAGGGCATGGCCTTTTTGCAAGATGCCATGGCCTGCTGCGGCTAACATCCGGCCCCGGCCCGGCGCATCGCCCCCTACCTGCCGAAGCAGGCCCATGTGTGCGACGCCGGGTGCGGGCTGGGCGGGCTGTCCGTGGCGCTGCTGCCCTACTGCCGCCACGTCACCGCCGTGGATCGTGCGGCGGCGCCGCTGGAGAACCTCCGGCAGCGGGCAGGCCATGACCCCCGTCTCACGGTGCGGCAGGGGGATATCCGTTGCCTGCCGCCGGAAACGCCCTACGACGCCATGGTGTTCTGCCTGTTCGGCGACGTGGAGGAGGCGCTGACGGTGGCCCGGCAGCAGTGCCGGGGAACGGTGCTGCTCATCCGCCGTGACTACGCCTATCACCGGTTCAGCACCGGCCGGGTGCCGGTGGGCTTCACGGCGGCGGACTCGGAGGATACCCTGCGCCATCTGAGCCTTTCCTATCGGATGGAGCGGTTTTCCCTGGAGTTTGGCCAGCCCCTCCGGTCACTGGAGGACGCCCGGCGATTCTTCCGGCTCTATGACCGCAGCGGCGCAGTGGAGCCACCCCTGCACCGTCTGGTGCCGGGACCGGGACCGGAATTCCCCTACTACCTGCCCAACCGGAAGGAGCTGTGCCTGCTGGCGGTGGAGATTCCGGCCATGGAGGAGGCGTAGCATGGAAAAGCACATTCTCATCTGCGGGGAGCGTGGTGTGGGGAAAAGCACCCTCATCCGCCGGCTGCTGGCGGAGAGCACCCTCCCCGTAGGCGGCTTCGTCACCCGCCGCCTGCCCCAGGCGGATGCGGACGGGATGTTCCCCATCTACCTGCACGCCGCCGCCCTGCCGCCGGAGGAGCGGCCCTATGACCCGGAGCATCTGGTGGGTACCTGCGACAGCCGCCGCAGTATCCGGTATCCGGAGGCCTTTGACCGGCTGGGGGCGCCGCTGCTGACGTCAGGCGGCCTGCTGGTAATGGACGAACTGGGCTTTCTGGAAAATGACGCCCACCTCTTTCAGGCGGCGGTGCTGGCGGCACTGGACGGCCCTGTGCCGGTGCTGGCCGCCATCAAGCCCAAGGAAACGGACTTTCTCCGCCGGGTGCGGCAGCATCCTCACGGAGAAGTATTTAACATCACACCGGAAAGCCGTGAGGCGCTCTATCAGCGTCTGCGGAGCCGGATCCTGCAATGGAACAAGGAGAAGCTATGAATCAGATCTTTGCACAGCTGTTTTATGAGATGGAAAAGCACCGGGACACGGTGCTGGTGACGCTGATCGACACAGCGGGCAGCGCCCCCCGGAAGAGCGGTTCCCAGATGCTGGTGGGTGCCAGCGGCCGGCTCACCGGTACCATCGGCGGCGGCGCTGTGGAACGCCGCAGCGAGGAGATGGCCATGGCCCTGCTGAGGGAAAAGCGCTCTGCCGTCCACGATTTTCTGCTGCACACCGCCGCCTCCGGCGGCGATATCGGCATGGTGTGCGGCGGCGACGTGACGGCCCATTTCCAGTTCATCCCGGCGGAGGATGCGTCGTGGCAGGCGCTGGCCTCGGCCCTGACAGAACGGCTCACCGCCCATCAGCGGGGCTGGCTGGTGCTGCGGGAGGACGGCGGCTGCGGCGCTCTGCTGGGGCCGGAGGGCCTGCTATGGGGAAACCTGCCGAAGGGTGTAGAACCCGCTCCTCTCCAAACCGACTGCGTCCGGCAGGATGGCTTGTTCAGTATGCCCCTGCCCATCGGAGAGCGGGCGCTGCTGTTCGGGGCGGGCCACATCTCGCAGGCCCTGTGTCCCCTGCTGGTAACGGTGGGCTTCCGCCCGGTGGTGTTCGACTGCCGCCCGGAGCTGGCTACCCGCAAGCTCTTCCCCACGGCGGAGGAGATCATCTGCGGGGACTTCACCTCCATCAAGGACCACCTCACGGTGACGGAGGAGGACTTCGTGGTCATCATGACCAATGGCCATGTACACGACTTCCAGGTGGAGGAGCAGATCCTCCGTGGGCCGTTTGCCTATGTGGGGGTCATCGGCTCCCGCACCAAGACTGCCTCCGTGAACCGGAGGCTGCGGGAGGCGGGCATCCCGGAGGAGTCCATTGCACAGATCCACACCCCCATCGGCACCGCCATCCGTGCGGTGACACCGGCGGAGATCGCCGTCAGCATCGCCGGGGAGATGATCCTGTGCCGGGCAGAGCGCCGGGGCGATAAGCCCCATGGCTGCCCCATGCACTGAATCAGAAAGGGAGGGACGCTTGTCCCTCCCTTTTTACGCAGAAAATCCCTCTCCCACAGACCAAACCGGAAAAAGTTCTTCCCTTTTGCCGCCGGATGTGGTATACTCCCTGCGACAGGGGCCCTCCCTGTCCAAGCGCCGCCGCTGGCGGCGTTCGTTCGGTTCACGCCGTTCTCTAAACAAAAAATGGGAGGATACCAAACTATGCAGAAGCTACAAACCCAACACCTGACACGGGCCGCCGCCGTGGGCGCCGCCTACGCCGTACTGAGTCTTTTCAGCTCCGTGTTCAGCCTGACCTTCGGAGTCGTGCAATGCCGCTTTTCTGAGGCGCTGTGCGTACTCCCCTTTTTCTTTCCGGAGACGGTCTGGGGCCTGTTCGCCGGATGCCTCATCACCAATCTATTGAGTCCCTATGGTCTGCTGGACCTGATCGTGGGATCTCTGGCCACCCTCATCGCCGCCCTGCTGACGGCCCGATGCCGGAAAAAGTGGCTGGCCCCTCTGCCGCCGGTGGTGCTGAACACTCTGCTGGTGGGGGCTGTCATCGCCTATGAGGAGACGGGCCTTACCGCCGCCTTCCCCGCCACATGGGCCATCAACGGCCTGACCGTAGGCGCCGGGGAAGCCATCGCCTGCTATGGGCTGGGGATGCTCCTGCTGTGGCAGCTGCCCAAGATCCCCTATTTCCGGGATCACGGCTGCCGCTGATAAAGTGCCTTTGTGGGCAGCTTCATTATATCATGTAGAGCAATCGATCCAACGAAACTAAAAAATTGATTTATTCGGCGTGAAAGCTACCGGAGCGCTGCGGCATCCCCGCAGCGCTCCGGATGCATATAGGGCAGCCTCCGGGGAAACGGTGCAGCTCTCAGCTTCACATTATGTCAACTGCACTTGACGTTCCCTGCGGAAGCTGGTATGATGGTATCGGCTCGTAGGTTCTATCAATCCCATGAGCCTATCCACCCATGAAACTCATTCCGTGAGCCCTGCGGCCCACGGATCACTTGAAACGGAGGTCACCCCATGGATAAGCCCCTTTCCACCAAGCCGGAGGAGTGCCATTACTCTTTCTTCCAGCACACTCAGTGCGAATTTTTCCCCTGTCACAAAACAGCCAAGCCGGAGGACTTCAACTGTCTGTTCTGCTACTGTCCCCTCTATGCTCTGGGCGACAAGTGCGGCGGCAACTTCGCCTATGTGGGCGACGGCATCAAGGATTGCAGCGGCTGTCTGGTCCCCCATGGCCGGGGCAGCTACAGCTACATCACCAAGAAATTCCCGGAGCTGGCGGAGCTGGCCCGAAAAAAGGACACTAAGTAAAAAAGCATCCCCTGACCAGCAGGTCAGGGGATGCTTTTTTTACGTTTTGCCGTTTTGCTTCTTCTCGTGCCTATGGCATAGGCCTCGGTAGATCAGCAGCCCTATGGCGCTGACTGCCAGCGTTCCGGCAAACACCAGAATGGCAAAAAGGTAGTTTTTTCCACCCAGAGCGTTTCCGCCCACGGTGGAGGTGACGATGGAAGGGACACGCCCCAACGAACAGATCAGCAGCCACTTGCCCCAGGACAGATCGGTCAGTCCCGCAAAGTAGCACAGCAGATCCTTGGGCGTCCCCGGCACAACGAATACGAGCCAGAACAGCAGTTCCCGCTTGGGAGAGCTTTGCAAAAAACGCAGAGACTCGATTTTTTCCTTAGGAAAGAAAACCTCCACCAGCTCCCGGCCAAACCGCCGCACAAAAGCGAATACCGCCACGCTGCCCAGAAAAGCCCCCAGCATACACAGTACCGTGCCCTGCACCGCACCGAAGGCATAGCCGCCGCTGATTTCCAGCGGTTCACCGGGGATCACAGCCACCAGTACCTGCAAAAGTGTCATGCCCACATAGGCCACCTGACTCCACAGGCCGTGGCTGTCCACCCACATTCGGAACTTCTCCGGTTCGGATACAAACTTCACCATGGGCTTGCCCACGAACCAGCAGATAGCAGCGCTGAACACCACAAATATGACGATGGCCACCCCGCCGATGAGCTTTTTCTGGTTTTCCGTAAAATGCCTTTTCTCCATGTCAGAATGATTCTCCGTGTATTGGGATGCTCTTACTATACCACAGACGCTTTACGTTTATTTGAACAGGCTATGAAGTTTTCCGTAAACATCGAAAAACCGTCACCGGATGCCCGCCACAAAGCATCCGGGATCCCGCTGCCGCTGGGCCGCCGCCCAGCGCAGCATCTGCCCCACCGGCACGGCCCCGGTGATGACGCCGCTATCCCACCGGTCCGCCGTGACGCTCTCCAGCCACGGATCCGCCGCTTGGGTGCGAACATAGTAGGGATGCGCCACGGCATCGGCCTCCACCGCCATAGGCCGGGCCGTCTCCGTGTAGAAGCCGTCCTCTCCTGTCAGCAGATCCAGACAGTCCTGCACCACGTTGGCCGCCGTGGGATACCGTCCGGCTCCCTGCCCGAAGTAGCTCTGCCGGCCCAGCAGCTCCCCGGTGCAGGAGATGAGGTTATAGTTCCCCGGCACCGCCGCCTCCGGCTCGCCCTCCGCCACCAGCGCAGGCTCCACATAGGCGGCCACGCCCGTCTCCGTCCGCTGGGCGCAGGCCAGCAGCTTGCAGGTGAAGCCATGAGCCCGGAAGTCCGCCACATCCGCCCCGGTGACGGTGCGGATGCCGAAGGCCGGGATGTCCTCCTCCCGCAGCAGCGCATCAAAGGCGATGTTGGCGGAGATGGTCAGCTTCCGGCGGATGTCGTCGCCGTCAATGTCGGCGCTGGGATCCGCCTCGGCATAGCCCAACTCCTGCGCCCGCTGCAGCACAGCGGGAAAATCTGCTCCCTGTCGGGCCATGGCATCCATGATGAAGTTGGTGGTGCCGTTCATGATGCCTCCCACCTCCGTCACGGTGTCCACCCGGCGGCAGCGCTGCAAATTTACCAGCCATGGGATACCTCCGCCCACCGCCGCCGTACAGCGAAGCGCCACCCTGTTTTCACAAGCCAGCGCCGTCAGCTCCCGGTAGTAGGCGCTGATGACTGCCTTATTGGCCGTCACCACGTTCTTCCCCCCCGCCAACGCCCGGCAGATCCATTCATAGGCCGGGTGCAGACCCCCCAGCACCTCCACCACCGTGTCGATATCCGGATCCCGGAGGATGGCCTCCACGTCCTGCACCGCCGTCTCGACCAGCGGCGGCACCTCCCGGCGCCCCCGCACCTTCTTCACATTCCAGGCCCGGTTTTCCTGCGCCAGCTCCCACACGCCGCCGCCTACCACGCCGAAGCCCAGCAATCCGATGTTCATTCCGTCTCCTCCTTCTTCTCGATGATGTGTACGTTCAGGTGATTGTAGCACATCTCCACTCCCGCCTCGTTAAAGGCGTTGCGTATCTCCTCCAGCAGCTGATAATACGCCGGCCAGTAGTCCTCTGTTTTCGTCCAGCACCGCACGATGTACTCTATGCTGCTCTCGCCGTAGCTGCTGACGTACACCACCGGTGCAGGATCGGCCAGCACGTTGGCCGTCCGCCCCACCGCCGTCAGGCAGGCCTTTCGCACGTCCGCCACGGCATCGTCGTAGGAGGCCGTGATCTTGTGCTGGAGCCGCCGGGTGGCCAGCGTGGAGTAGTTGATGATCTTCCCGGAGGACAGGGTGCTGTTGGGAACTGCCAGCCGCTGGCCCTCCATGGTCTCCAGAAAGGTATAGGTCAGGCTCATCTCCCGCACCGTTCCCTCCCCGCTGGGGGTATCGATGTAATTCCCCACGGTAAAGGGCTTGGTCACCAGCAGCACCAGCCCGCCCGCCACGTTGGCCAGCACGTTCTGTACCGCCAGCGACACCGCCAGTGATACCACCGAGAACAGTGCCACCAGCGATGTCACGGGGATGCCCAGCTGCTGAGCCACGATCAGCACCGTCACCACCCACAGCACGAACCGCACGGTGCTGACGATGTATTTGCTGACCCGCTGCTCCAGCGTGGTCTTGCCCAGCACCCGGCGCAGCAGCACCGTGATGATCCGCACCGCCAAGATGCAGACCACCAGCGTCACCACCGCTCCCAGCAGCGCCCCCACGGAGATGATCCCCAGATGCAGGGCCGACAGATCCAGCTTTTCATTCAGTGCATTATCCATGACTGGCACCTCCCGGAAGAATTTTTCTTGATTATACCCCATATCCGTCTCATTGACAAGAGTCCGTGTCCCACGGAAAATCTGTGAGAGATAAAAAGTTTTTCTTACATTTTATTAAGAATGTGTTATAATGAAATGGATGAAAATGTATACAAGAAAAGAGTTGAATGGGATGTTTACGGAAGGCCAACTGGTCATTTATGGAGGAGAAGGGGTGTGCCGCATAGCGGCGGTGGGACCCTCCTCCCTGTCCGGAACGGACAAAACCAAGCTTTACTATACGCTGACGCCTCTGACCCGCAGCGGCACGGTGCTGACCCCGGTGGATACCAAGGTGCTGATGCGCCCCATCCTCACCCGGCAGGAGGCGGAGGACCTGATCGCCCAGCTGCCCCAGCTGCCGCCGGAGGAGCCGGAGAGCCGCAGTATGCGTCTGCTGAAGGAGTTCTATCAGCAGATCGTCACCTCCTACGACTGCCGCCGCATGGCGGGTCTGATCCGCTCCGCCGTCCCAAGCACGCCCTGCGGACCGGGCGCAAGGTCAGCCAGATGGACGAGCGCTACCTGCGCCGGGCGGAGAGCGCTCTCTACGGTGAACTGGCCGCCGCTCTGGACCTGCCGGAGGAGGAGGTACTGCCCTACATCCGCCGCACCTGCCCCCAGTGGCCGGAATGATACTGCCGACCCGCTTTTTCACATGGAGAAGCCACACCCGCATCAGGCGGGTGTGGCTTCTTCTATGCGTTTATGCGTTTTTTACCGGGTCTGGCCGCTGCCACGGATGATATACTTATAGGTACACAGCTCGTCCAGCCCCATAGGCCCACGGGCGTGGAGCTTCTGGGTGGAGATACCCATTTCGCAGCCAAGGCCGAACTCCCCACCGTCGGTGAAGCGGGTGGAGACATTGACGTACACGGCGGCGCTGTCGGTGCCGTCCACAAATTTCTGTGCGTTCTCGGCGTTCTCCGTGATGATGGCGTCACTGTGACCGGTGGAGTGGCGCAGCACATGGGCTACGGCCTCATCTACGCTGTCCACCACCCCCACCGCCAGAATGTAGTCCAAAAACTCCGTGTCGAAGTCCGTCTCCGATGCCGGGGTGCCGGGGATGATGGCCGCCGCACGCTGATCCAGCCGCAGCTCCACCGGCACGGCCCCGGCGGTCTGCCGGGCATCCACCAGGATCTGCCCCGCGGCTGTCCGATCCTCTACCAGTGCCTTCCGCAGCATGGGCAGAAACCGCTCCGCCACGGCGCTGTGGACCAGACACACCTCCTCGGCGTTGCACACGGAGGGACGGCTGGTCTTGGCGTTGACGATGATGGCCAATGCCTTTTGCAAATCGGCGTACTGATCCACATACACATGGCAGATACCGGTGCCGGTCTGGATACAGGGAACGGTGGCGTTCTCCACACAGCGGCGGATCAGACCCGCCCCGCCACGGGGGATCAGAAGATCCACCAGCCCGTTGGCCCGCATCAGATCGGCGGCGCTCTGGTGGCTGGTGTCGTCCACGATGTTGATGATCTCCGCATCCCCTCCGGCGGCGGCAATTCCCTGCTTCAGGGCCTGCACGATGGCCTTGGCGGTGCGGTAGGCCTCCCGGCCGCTGCGCAGAACGCAGACGTTGCCGCTCTTCACCGCCAGCGCCGCCGCATCGGCGGGGACGTTGGGACGGCTCTCATAGATAATGGCGATAAGGCCCATAGGCACCTGCTGCTTGCAGATGGTCATGCCGTTGGGCCGGGTGATCTGGGACAGGATGCGGCCCGTGTGATCCGGCAGGGCCGTCAGGGCCCGGATACCCTCCGCCATGCCTGCCAGCCGCTTTTCATCCAGATACAGCCGATCCAGCATCACATCGCTGATGGTCCCCCGTGCCTCCTCCATGTCCCGGCGGTTCTCCGCCAGAATGGCGGGGGCGCAGGCCATGAGGCTGTCCGCCATGCCCCGCAGCAGAGCGTTCTTTCCCTCTGCGTCCCGGTTGCGGATGCTGGGCCACGCCGCCCGTGTCTTTTTCAGGATATCCAATGTGGTCATAGGTCTTTCCTCCCTGCCAGAAAGCGGGTGCCCACCGGCTGACCCGCCGCAATGTCATACAGTGCCGCCGGATGGTGGCCGTTGGCGATAACCATCTCGCAGCCCGCCTCCGTGGCGATCTGAGCTGCCTGCAGCTTCGTCACCATACCGCCGGTCCCCAGGCTGGAGCCGCTGCCGCCCGCCAGCGCCCGAATATGGTCATCCAGCCGCTCCACCACCGGGATGAGCCGGGCATCGGGGTTCTTGTGGGGGTCGCTGTCATACAGACCATCGATGTCCGACAGCAGGATCAGCAGATCTGCCCGGATGCTGGCCGCCACCATGGCGGACAGGGTGTCGTTGTCCCCGATGCTGATCTCCTCGGTGGAGATGGTGTCGTTTTCGTTGATGATAGGCAGCGCTCCCAGCTCCAGCAGCCGCTCCAGCGTCACGTGGAAATTCTCTCGCCGCTGTCCGCCCCCGGTGATATCTGGCCGGGTGATGAGCAGCTGGGCCACCGTGTGGTTATACTCGGTAAACAGCTTGTCGTAGGTATACATCAGCTCGCACTGGCCCACGGCGGCGGAGGCCTGCTTGGTGGGAACGTCCTTGGGCCGCTCCGGCAGGTTCAGCTTGCCGAAGCCCATAGCAATGGCTCCGGAGGACACCAGAATGATCTGATGTCCTGCATTCTTCAGGTCGCTCATAACCTTGCATAAAAGCTCGATGCGCTGGATATTCAGCCGCCCTGTGGGATGCGCCAGCGTAGATGTTCCCACTTTAATTACGATCCTCATAGTCGGTCCTTTCTCATTCTCCGCCAACATTCCCGCCGCCGGGTGACGGGTCGGGCTGTGTGTCGCCTCCCGTGCCAGGGGCCTCCCCCGGCTCCGGATCAGGCTCCGGTTCGGGGTCCGGTTCTGGTTTCGGTTCGGGTTTCGGTTCGGGTGCCACATCCGTCGGCTTGTTCCACGGATTGTCGCTGTCGGGGTCTGTGGGATCCCCGCCGGGATAGGCGCTGGCGCCGATGGAGGGGGCGGAGGGCTTTCCCAGCGGGCCTGGGTCGTCGCTGTCGTAGATGGTCACTCCGGCGATATCGTACTTGTTGTCATAGATCCACTTGGCATCTGCCACCTGCAGGCGGATACAGCCGTGGGAGCAGCTGGTCCCCAGCTTGTCGAACTCTCCCGGCTGGAGGGAGCCCTTGTTATACCGCTCCGTGTAGGGGACGGAGTGGAACAGGTAGTCGCCGTAGATCTGCGTGCAGTACTGACCGGACACACCGCCCACCAGCCCCAGCCACTCCCAGCGATACCAGCCGTCCAGCGAGAAGTCCCCCAGCGGCGTCCCGGAGCCGCCGGAGGAGCACACCATGGCCCGGTAGGGGACGGAGTATCGTCCGTCGTCCCCGGCGGTATAAACCGTGACCACGTTGGCGCTGCGGTTGACCCGGATATAGTAGGCGTAGCCGGAGCGCACCCACGGGTAGTCGCTGCTTCCGGCGGACCAGTCCGGCTCCTCCGGTTCCTCCGGCTCTTCCACCGGTTCCTCCGGGGGTGCCTGCGTCTCCGTCAGCTCCAGTGCCGTCGGGGTATGACTCTCTATAGCTGCCACGGCGGCAAGGCCCATATCCGCCGGGATCTCCTCCGGCAGCTGCTGTCTGCCGCAGCCGGAAAGCACCAGCACCGCCGCCAGCAGCAGGGTCATAGCTTGTTTTTTCACGGGATATCCCCCATTCTGCAAATCGATGGAATGATTATACAGCATCTGTCGGAAAATGCAACTTCCTTCCTGAAAAAATTTGTGCTATACTGGAAGAAATACGCCAGTCAGGAGGTGCGCCATGACCAAGGAGGAGCTGAGGGAAAAAGCCAACGACCTGCCCCTGCTGCCGGGGGTCTATCTGATGATGGACAAAACCGGCAAGGTCATCTATGTAGGCAAGGCCAAGAAGCTGAAAAACCGGGTAAGCCAGTACTTTCAGGACACCGCCTCCCACAATGAGAAAACCAGAGCCATGGTGTCGCAGGTGGACCACTTCGACACCATTTTCGTCTCGTCGGAGTTCGAGGCGCTGATCCTGGAAAACTCCCTCATCAAGCGCCACCAGCCCCGGTACAACATCCTGCTCAAGGACGACAAGGGATATCCCTTCATCCGGCTGGACACCGGGGTCTCCTACCCCCGGTTCACTCTGGCGGGAAAGGCGGAGGAGGACGGCGCCCGGTACTTCGGCCCCTTCGGTGGCCGCCGGGAGACACGCCTTGCCATCGAGGCGGTGTGCGGGGCGCTGAAGCTCCCCATCTGCTCCCGGCAGTTCCCACGGGACATCGGCAAGGAACGACCCTGCCTGAACCACCACATCGGCCGGTGCGACGGCTTCTGTCTGCCGGGCGGGCCGGATCAGACGGAGTACCGTCGGCGCATCCGGCAGGCGGAGCGCATTTTCTCCGGCCACTACCGCCAGCTGACGGCGGAGCTGCAAACGGAGATGGAGGAGGCGGCGGAGGAGCTGAACTTTGAAAAGGCCGCCGCCCTGCGGGACCGCATCCGGGCCATCTCCGTGCTGGGCAAGCAGCAGCAGGTCATTGCCGGGGTCTGCGCCGACACGGACGTGTGGGGCATATACGTGGGACAGGTGCGCTCCGGCTGCGCCGTGCTGCACATCGAGGACGGCAATCTGCTGGGCCGGGAGGTGGAGGTATTCCCCACCGCCGCCGATGAGGCCCTGCCGGCGGTGCTGGCGGCGGTGCTGCAGCAGTACTATCTGGAGCGTGGCGCACTGCCGTCGGAAATTCTACTGCCGGAGCCGGTGGAGGACATGGAGACCCTCGCCGCCCTGCTGACGGGCCGGGCAGGCCACCGGGTGACCCTGCGGGTCCCCCAGCGGGGCGAGCGGGCAGAGCTGCTGCGGATGGCCGGGCGCAACGCCCGCGAGGAGGTGGAGCGCATCACCTCCGACGCCGAGCGGGTCAACAAGACGCTGGAGCAGCTCCAGCAGTTGGCGGACCTGCCGGTGCTTCCCCGGCGGATGGAGTCCTACGATATCTCCCACACGGCGGGGCAGGACATGGTGGCCTCCATGGTGGTCTTTGTGGACGGCAAGCCCCTGAAGCGGGACTATCGCCGCTTCCAGATCAAGACGCTGGATCACGCCGACGATCTGCGGGCCTTACAGGAGGTGCTGCAGCGGCGGATGCAGCGGTATCTGGACGGGGACGAGCACTTCTCCCCTCTGCCGGACCTGCTGCTGATGGACGGCGGCCATCTGCAGGCCCAGGCCACGCAGCAGCAGCTGGAGTCCATGGGCATCCACGTCCCCATTCTGGGCATGGTGAAGGACGACCGCCACCGCACCCGTGCGCTGGTGACGCCGGAGGGCCGGGAGCTGGGCATCCAGCAGAGCCCGCCGCTGTTTGCGCTGGTGGGACGGGTGCAGGAAGAAGTCCACCGGTTCGCCATCACCTATCACCACGAAAAGCACAGCCGCAGCGCCATGACCTCCCGTCTGGACGGCATCCCCGGCATAGGGGACGTGCGGAAAAAGGCGCTGCTGAAGCACTTCAAGAGCGTCAAGGCCATCTCGCAGGCGGAGCTTGTGCAGCTGGAGGCGGTACTGCCCAAGGCCGCCGCCCGTGCGGTATACGACCATTTCCATGAGAAAAACACCTGAAAGGAGA